>Ga0306923_10001171_pt1 | contig 22833 bp, 14 predicted proteins | sample sta12Can44000108_FD_203841 | JGI IMG/M metagenome (GOLD analysis project Ga0306923, IMG submission 203841) | Lab enrichment of tropical soil microbial communities from Luquillo Experimental Forest, Puerto Rico - statanox.12C.anox.44.000.108 (v2)... | ecosystem: Environmental > Terrestrial >... | reverse complement strand
TACCGCCTGAACTCCGCGCGTGTAGTGACTCACGAGCTCCTCCCACAGCGTCCGTCCCGAGGCCATGCGGTACTCCCACGGAAGGTGGTGGAACCAGAGCAGGAACTGCTCCGGAACACGCGCCAGATCCGCGAACTGCGCGGCTACCGGCGGCGCATACTGCGCGACCGCATTGCTGCCCGTGGCGGTGCGGTCGAATCCGATCCCCCGTGCGTCGGCGCGGTTGTAGTACACCGACGTCCAGTCGGCGCGCGGACCGCCCGTCACCCAGGGTGCCGGGCCATAGTGAGTGTCGCGAGCCATCTGGTGATGCAGGCCGAGCGGCGTCATGTAGTCGACTGCCGCTTCGCGCGACTCGAGCATCATGGCGACGACGGGCTCGACGAAGGCCGGATCATTCGAGAAGGTCATCCGCACCCACTCTGCGGCGATTTCCCGCGACGACAATGACCAGTCCCAGGCGAGGCGGCCGAATGCATACCAGTTCGCCTGGTCGAAATGAGAGCCGGTCCAGTTGCGGTCTGAGCCGATGTTGGCCACTCCGGCAATCCCGCTCTGTGAGTGGCCGAACAGCGAGCCGTCAATGATCCTGGCGACGGTCGAGCCCTCGCCCCGGGCGTAGGTGTCCGAGCGAAGCACCTCCTCGAAGAGCGGCGCCAGATACACGAGGTGGGTCGCGAACCCCAGGTACTCCTTGGTGAGCTGGACCTCGAGCATCATGGCCGTCCGCGGCATCGCACCGAACAGTGGATGGACGGGCTCGCGCGGCTGGAAGTCGAGTGGTCCGTTCTTCACCTGCAGCAGCACGTTGTCGCGGAACTTCGCATCGAGCGGCACGAATTCCTCGAACGCCTGCCGCACCCGGTCTTCCTCCTTGCGGTTCGAGTACACGAACGCGCGCCACATGACGATGCCGCCGTGCGGGGCGAGGGCCTCGGCCAGCACGTTGGCGCCATCGGCGTGCGTGCGCGAATACCTCTGCGGACCGGGCTGGCCCTCGGAATCCGCCTTCACCAGGAACCCGCCGAAGTCCGGGATCAGGGCATAGATCTCGTCAACCTTTCCACGCCACCAGTTGCGCACCGCGGGCTCCAGTGGGTCGGCGGTCTTCAGGCCGCCGATCTCGATCGGTGCGCTGAAACGCGCGGTCAGGTAGACCCGCAGGCCGTAGGGGCGCAGCAGCGCGGCGAGAGCTGCGAGCTTGCGCAGGTAGCGTGGCGTGAGGCTGACCGCACTCGCGTTGACGTTGGTCGGGACGGTGCCATTGATGCCGACTGAGGCGCAGGCGCGCGCGTAGTCGGTGTAGCGGGGATCGACATAATCCGGCAACTTGTGCCAGTCCCAGATCGACTCGCCGGCGTAGCCGCGCTCGACGGTGCGGTCGGGATTGTCCCAGTGATCGAGGATGCGGTGCCGGATGCGCGGCACCGAGGTAACATCGAGTTGCTCGAGCGGCTGACGCGTCTGCAGCAGCCTGAGGAAATGAAACGTGCCATAGAGCACGCCGATGTCCTCCCTGGCCGCGATCACGATGACGCGACGGCGCTCGAAGCTGAGGGTGCGGATGACGTAACCCTCAGGACCCAGTTGATCGAGATCGAGCGGCAGTCTTGCGATCAGGGGCAGTGAGCGGGGGGTGCCGAGAATGAGGCTGCCGTCACGGGTGGGCGCCGGTGCCGGGGGCGGCGCGCTGCCGAGCAGCCCGGCGAGTCCGCGCGCCAGTTCGGCAGCTGCGATCTCGAGCGTGGGAGAGCGTGTACCCGCAACGACTTCGGTGACCGACCGGTGATAGGTTTCGAGCCACGGCGCCGGTACGGCACGGTAGCGCAGCCACAATTCGTAGCCGTCTTCGGCGAGCGCCGCGGGAGCCGTGCCCCACACGGTCAGCAGCAGCAACACCTGCGACCAGGAGGGCATGCGTTTGATGGTATCGCTACCGTCGGATTTGCGCTATTGATATACAGACGCAGAGAGTGGCGGTCGGCCGCCACCGCGGTTGGATTTGATCTCGAATCCCGGTCTGGCGTGGAATTCGCAACTACGATGAGTACAGCTAACACTGCCGAAGCAAAAAAAACAAAGAGAACGCCGCGACGGCGCCGCAACGCAGTGACGATGTACGAGGTGGCGAAGCAGGCCGGCGTCTCGCCGATGACGGTATCACGCGCGCTGAGCGGCGATGCCTACGTGGAGGCGAGCACCCGGCAACGGGTCGAGGCCGCCATCAAGCAGCTCGGTTATTCACCGAACGTCGCGGCGCGCAACCTGGCGCGGGCCTCGGCGGCGCACATCGGCCTGCTCTACAACAACCCGAGCGCGGCTTACCTGAACGAGCTGCTCGTGGGTGTTCTGGAGCAGAGCAGTCATGCGGGATGTCAAATCGTCCTCGAGAAGTGCGGTGCCCGCAATGAGCGCGTGGCGATCGACCGGCTGGTGCAGGACGGAGTCGGCGGCATCATCCTGCCACCGCCGTTGTCGGATTCCAGTGCCGCACTCGAGGCACTGCGCCAGGCGCGGGTGCCCTTCATCGCGGTGGCTACCGGCCGGCCAGAACCGACGGGGATCTCGGTGCGCATCGACGACTTCGAAGCGGCCGCGGCCATGACGCGCTATCTGCTGTCGCTCGGCCATCGCGACATCGGCTTCATCATCGGCGCGCCGAATCAGACCGCGAGCGCTCAACGCCAGGCGGGCTTCGAGATGGCGCTGCGTGAGGCGGGACTGCCGGTGCGGGCGGATTGGGTGAGGCCCGGCTCCTTCAGCTATCGCTCGGGGCTTACGGCTGCCGAGCAGATTCTGAACGCGGCGCGCAAGCCCACGGCCATATTTGCCAGCAACGACGACATGGCTGCTGCGGCGCTCGCCGTCGCTCACCGCCTGCGGCTCGAGGTGCCCCGGGACCTGACGGTCGTCGGCTTCGACGACACACCGCTTGCGACCACCATGTGGCCTGCCTTGACCACGGTTCGCCAACCGGTGGCAGCCATGGCGCGCAAGGCGGTCGAGTTTCTGCTCGAGGAAATCCGTCTGCGGCGCTCCGGACGCACGCTCGAGCCGATGCAGCACGTCATGAAGTTCACTCTGGTGAAACGGGAGTCCTCGGCGTCGATCTGATCTGCGCGCTACGCGCCCGCCCACGCCGCCGGGTGCCCGGGCGCCATCAGGGGCGGGCGTCTGGCGCCATGGATGGCGGAACGAGGCCCGATCCGAATTGACGCGCTGCAGGTGATAGCGCTACCATCTCTCTTCGACCGGCCGCGCGATTTGAGGGGGATGCGTGGAGAAGAATAGCCGCTGGTTGATTACCGGCTTGACGTTCGTGGCCACATTGGGTGGCCTTCTGTTCGGCTACGACACGGCGGTGATCTCCGGCGCCGTGAGCTCGATCGATGCCAACTTCATCGATCCGTTGCATCTTTCGGAGACCGCGCGCGGCAGTCTCTCCGGCTGGACGATATCGAGCGCCCTGTTCGGCTGCATCATCGGTGCCGGCGTCGCCGGCTGGCTGGCGAAGGCCGTCGGCCGCAAGGGCGGACTGATCGTCGCTGCCGTACTGTTCGTGCTGTCGGCGGTGGGCTCGGCCTACCCCGAAATCGGTCTGGGACCGATCGGTACGATGGGCCCGCATGCCCTGACGCCCTTCATTCTCTATCGGATCCTCTGCGGCGTCGGTGTCGGCATCGCTTCGATGCTGTCGCCGCTCTATATCGCCGAGATCTCGCCGAGCCGGATTCGCGGCCGACTGGTCTCGTTCAATCAGCTCTCCATCGTCCTCGGCATGGCGGTGGTCTACTTCGTCAACTGGACCATCCAGGCCCAGGGGGACGAGGCCTGGCTGCACACCGTTGGTTGGCGGCTCATGTTGCTGTCGGAGGCGATTCCGGCGCTCCTGTTTCTGATCCTCCTCACCCTCGTTCCCGACACGCCGCGCTGGTACGTGATGAAAGGGCGGTCGCGTGACGCACTCGCCGTGCTGAGTCGGCTCGTCGGCCAGGCCGAAGCACAGACCACCGTCAAGGAGATCGAGGCGTCGCTCGCCGAGCATGCGCACGGGGGCAAGACGCCGCTCTTCGCCTTCGGCACCCTGGTGATCGTGGCCGGGATCCTGCTGTCGGTGTTCCAGCAGTTCGTGGGCATCAATGCGGTGCTGTATTACGCGCCGCTGATGTTCCAGAACCTCGGCGCCTCGACCGACTCTGCCTTCTGGCAGACGCTGATCGTCGGGATCACTAACGTGATCTTCACGGTCGTCGCGATCCTGACGGTCGACAGGCTCGGTCGCAAGCCGCTGCTCATCATCGGCGGTATCGTCATGGGGATTGCGATGATCACCCTCGGCTTCCAGTTCAAGGCAAACGCCGTGGGCACCGGGCCGCTGATAGCGGCCATGACCTACATCGCCGGTTTTGCATTGTCGTGGGGTCCGGTGACCTGGGTGATGCTGTCGGAGATGTTTCCGAACGCCATCAAGAACAGGGCCATGTCGATTGCGGTGGCGGCGCAGTGGATCGCCAACCTGTTCGTTTCCTGGTCCTTCAAGATCCTCATCGGCAACTCGACACTCAACGCGCTGTTCAATCACGGCTTTCCCTATTGGGTCTACGGCGCGATGAGTTTCCTCGCTGCAGCTTTCGTCTATTTCTACGTGCCCGAGACGCGGCGCCGTACGCTCGAGGAGATTCAGCACCTATGGACCGCTGGCAGCGGGCGCGCCCCGCAGACCGTCAAGCAGTCGGCGACCTGCTGATCGCGGGGTTGACGCGCGCGGCATGAAGACCGATGCAGACCTTCTCGTACTGCAGGACGAGGCGATGCGGCTCACGCTCGCGCCGCACGTGGGAGGCTCGATTCGCGAGCTCACCTGGCGTGGCGAGCACGTGCTGCGGCCCGCGTCTGCCGGCGCCACGGACGATCCGTTCGAGATGGCCTGTTTCCCGATGGTGCCGTTCGCCAATCGTATCGCGCGCGGCTGCTTCGACTTCGACGGTCAGACGGTCTGCCTGGCGCCGAACTGGAGCGCAGACCCTCATCCGCTGCACGGGCAGGGCTGGCGCGCGGCCTGGACCGTCACCGCGGCGTCGGCGTCCGCCGCGACGCTTACTTTCGAGGGCGGCGGCGACGAATGGCCCTGGCGCTACTGCTGCGAGCAGCGCCTCGAGCTCGCACACGGCGCGCTTGCCGTCGAGTTGTCGATCCGGAACATGAGCAGTGGCCCCATGCCCGCGATGTTGGGACTACATCCTTACTTTCCCGACGCGGACCGGGCCGAGCTGCGCGCGCGACTGCCGCGCGTGTGGCGCACGGATGGCGACGCGCTGCCGCTCGAGGAGACAGCTACGCCCCCCGAGTGGCACTTCGATCCCCCCAGACCGTTGCGCAGCGTGTCGCTGGATCACTGTCTGTCCGGATGGAATGGCGTCGCAGTGCTCTCCTGGCCCGAGCGGTCGGTCACCCTCCGTGCGGCCCACTGCAGTCATTTGCACGTCTACGCACCGGCGGGGCGCGATTTCTTCTGCGTCGAGCCGCAGAGCGCCGCTGCCGGTGCCCTGGGCCGGGGCGACGCCACCGTGGTGTCATCCGGTGAGCGCTTCGCGATCGCGGTGCGTTTCGCGCCCGGAGCCGCCTGAGTGTATTTAGGGATAGACATCGGCACCTCGAGCGTCAAGGCGGTGCTGCTCGACGAGCGCGGCGCGAGCGTCGGGCACTCGTCGGTCCCTCTCGAGGTGAGGCGGCCGCAGCCCGGCTTCTCCGAGCAGGACCCGCAGCAGTGGTGGCAAGCGACGGTGAACGCGGTCGGCGCGCTGCCGGCGAAGCTCCGAGCGGCGGTGCGTGCGGTGGGCCTGAGCGGCCAGATGCACGGCGCGACGCTCCTCGACGCCGAGGATCGCGTGCTGCGACCGGCGATGCTCTGGAACGACGGCCGCTCGGCTCGCGAGTGTGTCGATCTGGAGCAGCGCGAGCCGGCGGCCCGCGCCATCACCGGCAACATCATGATGCCGGGCTTCACGGCACCGAAGCTGCTATGGGTGTCGCGTCACGAGCCGGAGATCTTCCGCCGCACCGCGTGCGTGCTGCTGCCGAAGGACTACGTGCGCCTGAGGCTGACCGGCGATAAGGTGAGCGACATGTCCGATGCCTCGGGCACCGGCTGGCTGAGCGTCGGGGCACGTGACTGGTCGGACGCCATGCTGGCGGCGACCGGGCTCGCTCGTACTCACATGCCGCGCCTCACGGAGGGGACGAGCCCGACGGGGACGCTGAGCGAGCGTGCCGCGCAGGAGCTGCAGCTGCCGCGAGCTGTGGTGGCGGGCGGCGGCGGTGACAATGCGGCGAGCGCCGCGGGCCTGGGAGTCGTTGCGCCAGGACAGGCCTTCCTTTCGCTCGGTACCTCGGGCGTCCTGTTCGTCGTCACCGACCGGTTTCGGCCCAATCCCGAGCGCGCGGCGCACGCGTTCTGCCACTGTTTGCCCGATCGCTGGCACCAAATGTCCGTCATGCTGAGCGCAGCCGCGACGCTCGACTGGGTGGCGCAACTGACCGGGCAGTCCGATCTGCGTCAGCTGGTCGATGCGGCCCGCTCGCGGGGTCTCAGCCGTCAGTCGCCGTTCTTCCTTCCTTACCTCTCCGGCGAGCGAACACCTCACAACAACCCGCGCGCGCGCGGGGTGTTCTTCGGCATCACCCCGGACACGAACGCTGCAGACCTCGCCGGCGCCGTGCTCGAGGGAGTCGCGCTGGCATTCGCCGACGGCCTCGATGTGCTGGTCGAGCGAGGCGGCTGGGTGGATGAAGTCAACGTCACCGGCGGCGGCGCGCGGCTACCGTACTGGGGAGAGCTGCTCGCCGCGGCGCTCGGCCGCACGCTCACCTATCGCGAGGGCAGCGAGGTCGGAGCCGCGCTCGGCGCGGCGCGCCTGGCGCGGCTTGCGGTGAGCGGGGAAAAGGTCGAGGACGTATGTGTGGCGCCGCCCCTCGAGCGTGTCGTCGAGCCGCAGGCCGCACTCGCGACGCTGCTCACCGAACGCCGCCACACCTTCATGCGTCTCTATCACGATCTCAAGTCGAGTTTCGAGGAATATCCAACATGAGCCTCTTTTCCAACGTCGAGCCCATACGTTTCGCCGGTACGGACGCAAAGACCGAGTTCGCTTATCGGGTCTACGACCAGGACCGCCAGGTACTCGGCAAACGCATGCAGGAGTGGCTCAAGCCTGCAGTGTGCTACTGGCACTCCTTCAACTGGCCGGGACACGATATCTTCGGTGGCGGAACGCTGCCGCGCCCGTGGCTCGGCACGCCGGCGACACAAGCCATGGCCGACACGAAGCTGGAGGCCGCGTTCGATTTCTTCGCGCGCCTCGGGGTGAGCCATTTCACGTTCCACGACGTGGACGTCATGGCCACCGCCGCGAACCTCAAGGAACACGTCCGCTACCTGCGCACGATCGAAGAGGGAATCGCGGGCAAAATGGCGGCGACCGGGGTGAAGCTGCTGTGGGGCACGGCGAATCTTTTCACCCATCCGCGCTACGCGGCCGGTGCCGCCACCAATCCCGATCCCGAAGTCTATGCCTGGGCGGCCGCGCAGGTGCGCTATTGCCTGGAAGCCACGCATCGGCTTGGCGGCGAGAACTACGTGCTGTGGGGCGGCCGTGAGGGCTACGACTCGCTGCTCAACACGGATCTCGGCCGCGAACTCGATCAGTACGGCCGCTTCCTCGCCATGGTCGTCGAGCACAAGCATCGCATCGGCTTCCACGGGACGATTCTCGTCGAGCCCAAGCCCTTCGAGCCCACCAAGCATCAGTACGACCACGACGTGGCCGCGGTCTACGCCTTCCTCGAGCGCTACGGCCTGACGAAGGAAGTGAGAGTCAACATCGAGGTCAATCACGCGACGCTCGCGGGCATGGATTTCGAGCACGAGATTGCCGTGGCACGGGCGTACGGGATCTTCGGCTCGATCGACATCAATCGCGGCGACCCGCGCAACGGCTGGGACACGGATCAGTTTCCCAACAATGCGCAGGAGCTGGTGCCGGCCATGACGCAGCTGATCGAGGACGGCGGCTTCAGGACCGGCGGCTTCAACTTCGATGCCAAGCTGCGGCGTCAGTCGGTCGATCCGGCGGATCTGTACCTCGCGCACATCGGTGGCATCGACACGCTGGCGCGCGCATTGCTCGCGGCCGCGGACGTCGTACAGGAGGGGGCGTTGCAGCGCCTCAAACGGGAGCGCTACCACGGTTGGGACGGCGAGCTCGGCAAACGCATCACGAGCGGGGCACTCGATCTCGCGGGCCTTGCCGACCTGGCGACGCAGAGCGGGTTCGATCCCGCGCCGCGCTCCGGGCGGCAGGAATTGGCGGAAAGCATCATCGCGCGGCACTGCAGGTACTGATCCCGGCCGCCGGACATCCCAGGGAGGTGTCCATGCGCTGCAAGGTGGGTCTCGCCGTCCTCGCGCCGCTGTGTGGCCATGCCGTGCTGGCCGCGCAGCTGCACCTGAACGAGCGCGACTACTTCGAGACGCAGGGGCTGAGCGTTCTCGCATACCAGAACACCTTTCATCCGGTGTTCCGCGATCAGAAGCTCGGCGGCATCGAGTTGATCCTGCACGGCGAGCGGATCGCCACCGACGGCGAGGTCCGACTCACTGCGACTCCGGAGCAATGGGATCCGGTTCCGACGTTCACCGCGCGCAAGCATGGCGCGGTGCCCGACCAGCTGATTGCCTATTCCGGATACCCGGATCTGTCCTTCAGCTATCGTCTCGAGATCACCGCCGAGGGTGAGGGTGTACGCGTCGCAGTGCACCTCGATCGGCCGCTCCCGCCGACTCTTGCCGGCAAGGCGGGCTTCAATCTCGATTTTCTGCCGACGGCCTATTTCGGCAAGAGCTACGTGTTCGACGGCAGGTTCGGGCTCTTCCCGCGTCACCCGAACGGTCCTATGGAACGCAACGCCGGCCGCGAGACGCAACCCCTGCCGCTCGCGAGCGGACAGACGGCGGTACTCGCCCCGGAGGATCCTCTGGTACGCGTGGCCATCAGTTCCGAGGGCGGCTCGCTCGTGCTGTTCGACGCTCGCAGCAGGGCGCAGAACGGCTGGTTCGTCGTGCGCGGCTTGATCCCATCGGGCCGGACCGAGAACGCGCTCGTTTGGCACATCCATCCTCACATCGTGCCCGGGTGGATCCGTCCACCGGTCGTGTCGTACAACCAGGTGGGGTATACGCCGGCGCGCAGCAAGGTGGCGTTGCTGGAACTGGATCCGCATTACGCGGCGCCCGGCACGGCCAGGATCCTGCGCCTGAATCCGGCCGGCGATTTCGCAGAAGTCTTCCACGGCGCCATCAAGCCGTGGGGACAGTGGCTCCGCTATCGCTACGCGTCATTCGATTTCTCGGCAGTCAGAGAGAGCGGCGTCTACGCCATCGAGTACGCCGGGCAACGGACGGCGCCATTCCGGATCGCAGCGGATGTGTACCGCAACGGCGTTTGGCAACCCACGCTCGACACGTACCTCGCCGTGCAGATGGATCACGTGGCGGTGCGCGAGAACTATCGTGTCTGGCATGGCGTCTCGCACATGGACGATGCGCGCCAGGCCCCGGTGAATTACACGCATTTTGACGGCTATTCGATGGGCGCGACCTCCGACTCACCCTTTGCCGCGGGTGAGCACATTCCGGGCCTCAACCGCGGTGGTTGGTACGACGCCGGAGACTACGACCTGCGAACCCAGACGCACGCGCGCGTGATCACCGATCTGGCGCTCGCCTGGGAGGTGTTTCACGTGGACTGGGATCAGACCACGGTCGATGAGGAACAACGTCTGGTGCAGATCCACCGGCCGGACGGTTCTCCGGACGTCTTGCAGCAGGTGAGGCATGGGGTCCTCGCGCTGCTCGCACAGTACGAGGCCTTCGGTCATGCCATTCCCGGCATCATCGAGCCGACCCTGCAGGAATACACCCATCTCGGCGATGCCGCTTCGCAGACTGACGGCCGCATCTACGCCGCGCGTCTCAAGCCCACGGAGAGCGACGGGGTCTTCTCAGGCCTCCCCGACGATCGCTGGGCGTTCACCTCTCATACGAGTCCGCTCAACTACGCGGCAGCGGCTTCGCTGGCCGCGGCGAGCCGCGCTCTGCGCGGGTACGACGATGCCCTGGCGACCCGGTGTCTCGACACCGCGATCCGCGCGTGGGGCTACGAGCAGGCTCATGCACCGGTCGTGTTCCGATCGTTCAACACGACCGGCGGCGAGCTCGCGGATGAGGAGACGCGGGCGGCTGTCGAGCTGTTGATCGCTACCCGCGGCGAGCGACGCTACCAGGATCGCTTAGGTGCTCTGCTGCCTGCGATCCGCGGTAACTTCTCGGCCCTGGGCTGGGAGGCCGCGCGAGCCATTCCCTGGATGGACGCCGCTTTCAGGAGCTCGCTCGCGCAGGCTCTCGCGTCCTTCATGGCGCAACAGAATGCGGAGCTGGCGCGCAATCCATTCGGTGTACCGATCCGCGGCGGGACCTGGGGCGGCTCGGGGGTTGCGGCGGAATTCGCCGTGCACATGTACTTTCTGCACCAGGCGTTTCCGGCGGCCGTGGGCATCGAGGAGACGCTCGCCGGATTCGACTACGTTCTCGGCCGCCACCCGGTCTCCGCCGTCTCGTACGTCTCCTCCGTCGGAACGTCCTCGAAGCTGATTGCCTACGGCAACAACCGGGCCGACTACTCCTTCATTCCGGGCGGCATGATACCGGGCGTCGTGATCATCCAGCCGGACTATCCCGAGCTCAAGGACTCCTGGCCGTTTCTCTGGTACGAGAACGAATATGTCATCGATGCCGCCACGGCATTCATCCTGGCGGCCAACGCCGCCGCGGCGCTCAGCGATTGAGCCTGTGCAAGAGCACGTGCTGGCGATGCACTTGCGCTTACCCGATGCGCGCACGCAACGGATGACTGCGCGCGCTATAGAGTGAGTCCAAGGCGCTGTGAGCCTCTTGACACACTGCGCACCGCGGGTACTATGGTAGCGCTAGCATGACAGGGTGAAAAAATCCGTAGCTCGGCGCCCGCTCGGCCATAGACCGGGCCCTGAGCGCGAGTGTCGAGGCGCACCCAAGGGGGGGTCTGTGCGTAGCGAGGGGGAAAGCGGGCCGTGCTCGCTTCACGAATAACGTTGACGACCGGTTCAGGCGCGATCGCTTGCGCCACGAGTCGTCTTGCAGCGTTTCTCAGCCACATCGATCACCGTGAGTCACAGGCCGTGACTCGCGCGGCCGCCTGCAGTTCATGTGCGCGAGGCAGCCGCGGACGAACCGTCCGTCGTAAAAATTGGGAGAAGATCCACGTGAAGAATACAGGCTCGAACAATCAGATCCGTACCGTCGTGCACGCCATCCTGGGCGGTGTATCGGCCGCTGCGTCCGCTCCACTCTTTGCGCAGAGCGCTGCGGCGCAGGCGACGGACACTCAAGGAGCGGGTGAGTTGCAGGAAGTGGTGATCACCGGCATCCGGGCGTCGCTGCAGAAGAGCCTGGACATCAAGCAGCAGGCGGTCGGCGTCGTGGACGCGATCTCGGCCGAGGATATCGGTCAGTTCCCCGATGCGACACTCGGCGCGGCGATCTCGCGCATCCCCGGTGTCACGGTCGACCGCGGCTCGGTCAACCTGCTCTCAGGGGGGGCCGGTGCTGCAACGTCGACCGGTAATGTCACCGGTGTCACGGTTCGCGGCTTCGGGTCGCAGTTCAACGAGATACTGAGCGACGGGCGTCGCATCGCTTCGGGCCTCGGGCAGAACTTCGATTTCAGCGCGCTGAGCTCCGATTGGGTGAGAGAGGTCCAGGTGCTCAAGACGCCGGATCTGAGCCTCTCGACCGGCGCGCTCGGCGCAACGATCCTCGTCAAGTTCCCCAATCCGTTCGACGCCCCGGGGCTGCAACTGCGGGCCAATGTGTCAGGCAACGTCTACGAGAACGACGGCGGCGTTCGGCCGGGCGTCGCCGCTCTCATCAGCAACACATTTGCCGACAACAAGTTCGGCATCCTGCTCTCCGGGGACTACCACGAGTCGCACGTGACCAATCACCACGTCGACGTGGTGGGCTGGAAGGGCACGTACTTGCCCTGCTCCTCGTTCGCCACCGCGCCCACCTCAAATTTCGGCAGCTCCGGTTGTACGAGCGTGGGCACCGGCGCTGCCGGCACGAGCGCCGTGCCGACCTGGTACCCCCAGGACATGGCGATGTACTACGAGCGCGCCCTGGAGCTGCGCAAGGACGGGCGCGTGGCGCTGCAGTGGCACCCGACGGATGCGGTGATGGTCACGATCGACGACAACTACTCGTCGTCCGAAGACAAGCAGGACCGATTCCAGTTCAGCACCTGGTTCGGCGCGTTCCCCAACGCGACGCAGGATAACAACGGCACCCTCAGCGACTTCCAGTATACCGGACCGACCGACTTCAACTCGTTCATCGCGGAAAACTACCTCGTCACCAACACGCCCGGCATCAACGTGACGTGGGACATGAGCAGCAACTGGCGGGCGGAGCTGGATGCCGCTCAATCGACCTCGAAGCTCAACCCGAACCACAACCTGACTGATGTCGACGTGGATACGGGCTACGGCAATACACTCAACAACTACACGGGAGGTCTCGCCACCAGCCAGAGCAGCAACACTCTGCCGTACTGGACGGCGTTCGGGCCAAACAGCAACTTTGCGACCAACCCGAGAGATCCCAACTTCTTCGGGCACAGTCCGTTCATCATCGGCTCGCACGTCATCCCGATGCAGCAGCAGATCAACACGGACAAGATCACCCAGGGAAAGATCGACGTCACCTGGAAGAATGAAAACACCAAGATCAACCTCGGTTTCCAGTACATCGATGACGAGTTCGATGCCTCCGAGTACGACAATTTCTCCTTCAACGGCTCGAACAACAACTGGCAGCTGTGGAGCGGCTACGGACCCGCCTCGGGTAACATCGGACAGGGCGTTGCCTTACCGTCGAACCTGTTCACGCCGATCAATCTGCCGAACTTCATTCCGGGCTTTAAAGGCAACGACAAGCTGCCGCCGGGCGTGAATCTGTACAACCCTTATGCAGTGCTGAACTTTCTCACCACCCAGCCGATCAATCCCGGCTTCGTGCAGACCAACGGCTATCCGACTCCGGTTTATCCGAACCCGGGGGTGCTGCCGCCCATCGACCTCTGCCCCTCGTGCGTGAACAACGTGGCGCGCAAGAATTACGCGCCGTTCCTGGTCGCGGAGCACACCTTCGGCCTGGGCGACATGCCGCTGATTACGAACCTCGGCTTGCGCTATCAGAAGACCGACGTCACCTCCGAGGGCCTGTTCGCGGTACCGGTGAGCGCGGCCGTTCCGGCAGGTGACAAGACGGCGTACAGCTTCAATTTCGGGCCAACGACACTCCAGTCGGTGTCCAGTTCGTACGGCTATTTCCTGCCGTCCCTGGATCTCAACCTGTTGGTGCGGCCGGACTTCAAAGTGAGGTTCGACGCCTCGCGGACCTCATCGCCACCGCCGAATAACGATCTCAAGCCGAATACGACCTACGGCGGGCGCGTGAACGCACTGGTCTCCAATTCGGGCAATCCGGCGCTCAAGCCGTACCTGTCGGACAACTTCGACCTGGGAGTAGAGTGGTATTACGCGAAGAACACCTACGTGGCCGCAGACCTGTTCTACAAGCACATCACGCAGTTCCCGATCAATGGCGTGGACACGATAACGGTGCCGATCAAGGATCCAAATCCGCTCTCGACCAACTATGGCAACGACATGGTGTTCCACAACACCACGATCGTGAACGGCGAGTCGGCCGACGTGAACGGCATCGAAGTGACGTGGCAGCAGATGCTGAAGTACGGCTTCGGGTTCCAGGTCAACGGAACGTACGTGCACACGAACAAGCCGTTCGATCCGTACAATATCGAGCAGAATACGACGCAGTTCGCCTTGCCCGGCATCGGCAACTCCGCGAACCTGATCGCCTTCTACCAGAACTACGGTTTCCAGGCGCGGCTCGCGGTGCAGTGGCAGGCCAGGCAGTTCCTGACGTTCGGTCAGGAGCAGAACAGCGCGCAGTTCGGTACGGAGCCGACCTTCCTCGAATCTTCCACGGAAGTCGACTTCAGCACGAGCTACGACTTCAACAGCCACTTCGGCGTGTTCTTCGAGGCATTGAACCTCACCAACGCCGAGTACCACACCACCGGCCGCTTCAGCAACCAGCTGCTGAACGTGGTCGATTATGGGCGGTCGTATACGCTGCAGCTGCGCGCCAAGCTATAGCCGCGGGAGCGCTGCCATTGGGCACGTGGGGCCACCCGCGCGGGTGGCCCCTTTGTCTTTGGTGCTGATGTGATAACGTGCCGCGCGATATATAGAGAGCATCGAGAGTGGTTCAACCAGTACGATCGGTCGTCATAGTCGGGGGAGGGACTGCCGGCTGGCTCACGGCGGGCATCATTGCGGCACGCCACCAGGCGCGGATCAAGGCCAACGGCTTCGCGGTGACGCTGATCGAGTCGCCGGACATCAAGATCATCGGCGTGGGAGAGGGAACCTGGCCGACGATGCGCGCGTCCCTGGAGAGAATGGGGGTATCGGAGACGCAGTTCTTCCGGCAGTGCGATTCGTCGTTCAAGCAGGGCGGTAAGTTCGCGGGCTGGACGACAGGCGCTCCCGACGATGCCTATTACCATCCCCTCATGCTTCCGCAGGGGTTCTCGCAGCTCAACCTCGTGCCTCACTGGTTCCGCGAGGGGCAGGGACGCAGCTTCTGCGATTTCGTCACGCCGCAGGGCCGGCTGTGCGATGCGGGGCTCGCGCCGAAGGTGATCACGAGCGCCGAGTACAAGGGGCTCGCGAACTACGCCTACCATCTGGATGCCGGCAAGTTCGCGCCCTTCCTCGCGAGGCACTGTACGGAGACGCTCGGCGTGCGCCACGTCTGGGCGGATGTCGTCAAGGTCAATCAGCGCGAATCAGGTGATATCGAGAGTGTCTCGACCCGGCAGGCCGGGGACATTCCCGGTGACCTCTTCATAGACTGCAGCGGCTTCGCGGCGCTGCTCATCGGCAAGACGCTCGGCGTCGGGTTCAAGGATTGCGGAGACATCCTCTTCTGCGATACCGCGCTCGCGGTCCAGGTGCCCTTCGACTCGCCCGAAGAGCCCATGGCGTCGCAGACCATCTCGACGGCGCAGGACGCCGGCTGGATCTGGGACATCTGTCTGCCCACCCGCCGTGGCATCGGCTACGTCTACTCGAGCCGCCACACGAGCGAGGAAGCCGCGCGCGAGACCTTGTCGCGGTACATCGGCCCCAGGCACCAGCACCTGTCGGCACGCAAGATTCCGATCCGCTCGGGGCATCGCGAGACCTTCTGGAAGAACAACTGCGTGGCAGTGGGTCTTGCCGGCGGTTTCCTCGAGCCGCTCGAATCCTCCGCCATTGTGCTCGTCGAGTTGTCGGCCAAGCTGCTCTCGGAGCAGCTGCCCGCCTGCCGCGAGGTGATGGGTATCATCGCGAGGCGTTTCAATGAGGTGACGATGTATCGCTGGGGCCGGATCATCGACTTCCTGAAACTCCACTACGTGCTCACGAAGCGCACCGACAGCGCGTTCTGGCGCGACAACGTCGACCCGGCGACCGTGCCGGATCGGCTGAAGGACCTGTTGACGCTCTGGAGGTACCAGTCGCCGTGGTTCTTCGACGAGTTCGATCGTCTCGAGGAGGTCTTCCCGGCGGCGAGCTATCAGTATGTGCTCTACGGCATGGGCTTCGAGACGGAGGTGGCGGCCGAGGACACGGCGGATACTGCCCTCGCGGCTTCCCGCCTCGTCAAGGAGAACGAGCGGATCACCGTCGAGATGGGCACACGCCTGCCCAGGAACCGCGAGCTCCTCAACAAGATCTACGAGTACGGGCTGCAGCCCGTCTGACATGACGCAGATCGTTCCGCTCAACAGCGAGACGCACCGGTCTCTGAAGGTGGATGCACGGGCATCGGCCACCTACGGTGACAATCAGCGCTTCGTAGAGGTGATGGTCAGCGAGTTTCCGCATCTGGTGGTCCATTATCCGATCCTCTTCTCGAAGGATCCGCGGACCGGCCAGTTCTACTGCGGTGCGATGCTGGGGTTCGATGAGGGCGAGAACGTGTTCCTCGAGGAGTGGACGGAACGGGAGTTCTACCGGCCGCTCAGTTTGCAGCGCATTCCCTTCTACGCGCATGGGCCTGATCTTGCGATCGACCTCGATCACCCGCGCGTCGGCGTCGAGGAGGGCAAGGCCCTGTTTACCACGAGCGGTCAACCGACCCGGTACCTGGAGAGCATCATGTACGCTTTCCAGAGCCTCAAATCGGGGATGGAGGTGACGCAGCTGTTCATTGCGAAGCTCCTCGAGCTCAAGCTCATCGAGCCGATCGACATCGAGGCGGAGTTCGACGATGGCACGACCCGCAAGTGCGTCGGCCTCTACACCATCAACCAGGAAACCGTGAGCAAACTACCGGATGCGGTCGTGCTCGAGCTCTTCCGTCGCGACTTTCTGCGGCTCATTTATTTCATGATCGCCTCGCTCAAGCAGTTTCCCATCCTCGCGCGCAGGAAGAACAACCGCATCCTCAAAGCGACCGAAGGCCTCGCGGGCGTGCGCGCATCCGCAGTCGAGTGATACCGGCCCTCGATCGTCGCGGCCCGCCCATGAGTCTCTCACCCCAGGAGATCGCCGGCCGGGACCTCACGCCCGAGCGCTTCCGCCACGAAGTGGTGCAGGGCTGCCAGCCTGCCATCCTTCGCGGCCTGGTTGAGGGCTGGCCCGCCGTGCGGGCGGCGAGCGCCTCGCCGCGCGCGCTCATGAGCTACCTGGCGGCCTTCGATTCCGGCGCACGGGTCGAGGCATTCTTCGGCGACCCGGCGATCGCCGGGAAGTACTACTACGGCGAGGATCTGAAGGGATTCAACTTCGAGCGACGCATGCTGAAGTTCACCGAGGCGATGCAGGCGATAGTCGATGCCGTCGATGACCCCGGCGAGAGATCGGTCTACGCCGGGTCCATGCCCTGCAGGGACTGTCTGCCGGGGTTTGCCGCCGGTAATCCGATGCCGCTGCTGGCGCCCGAGACCGCTCCACGGCTCTGGCTCGGTACCGCCTCCAACGTGTCGAGCCATTACGACACGTTCGACAATCTGGCCTGCGTGCTCGCGGGGCGCCGCCGTTTCACGCTCTATGCGCCGCAGCTCATCGAGAGACTGTACGTCGGGCCCATCGACCACACGATGGCCGGGGCGCCCGTGAGCCTCGCGGCCTCATCACCGGAAGACGATGACCGCTTCCCGCTCTTCCGGGAAGTCCGCGACCAGGCCTGGGTCTGCGAGCTCGGCCCCGGCGATGCGCTCTATCTGCCGAAGCTGTGGTGGCACCAGGTCGAGTCGCTCGCGCCCTTCAACGGGCTGGTCAACTACTGGTGGGACGCGTTCGCCACCGGACCGGATGCGCCCTATACGAGTCTGCTGCTCGCCATGATCACCATTGCGGAACGACCGCCCGCCGAGCGGCAGGCCTGGAAGGCGTTCTTCGATCACTACGTCTTCCGCGGCCGCGGCCACCCGCTCTCCCATCTGCCTCGCGAGCAGCATGGCCTGCTCGGGCCGCTGAAACCGGAGAACTACGGCAAGATCCGCGCGCGGGTCATGCAACTGCTGCGCGGCCGGTGATTCACCGGCAAAAGCCGCCTGCGGCGGTCGATGGAGCTCTAGCCCGGGGACGCCGCGCAGTGCTGCGCGATGAACTCCTGGTGCGGGGGCATCGTCGTCGCGCACCGAGCGACGAGGCCCCACGTCTCATCGAGGGCCTTCTGGGCTTCTTCCGGCGTCAGGCCCTCTGCCAGCGGGTCGTAGCCGCTCGGCTGCACCTCCTGGCCGGTGAGCAGGTACTGCCAACTCTGTACGGGGAAGAGCTCGTTCTCATCGCGCACGATCCGGCCGTAGCTCGAGAACAACTCGAGCCGTTCCTTCAGGCTCTCCGGGAGCTCCAGGTTGCGGCAGTGCCGCCAGAACTCGCCTTCGCGTTCGGTGCGGGCGTAGTGCACCACCAGGAAGTCGCGGACGCGCTCGAATTCGAACGCGGTCTGCCGGTTGAATCGATCGATATCCGCCTGCCGGCAGTGGCGGTCGGGAAAATAACTGAGCAGGAGCGCAATGCCGCGATAGATCAGGTGGATGCCCGTGGACTCGAGCGGCTCGAGAAAGCCCGCCGACAGGCCGATGGCGACGCAGTTCTTGTTCCAGGCGAGGCGCCGGCGCCCGGTCGTGAATCGCAGCGGCAGCGGGTCGCGGAGCGCACGGCCCTCGAGGTTCGACATGAGCGTGTCGTGCGCGGTCGTGTCGTCGATGAACTGACTGCAGTAGACGTAACCATTGCCCACGCGGTGCTGCAGCGGGATCCGCCATTGCCAGCCGACGTCGCGTGCCGCGGCCAGCGTATGCGAGGAAAAGGGGCCCGTCCGCTCGCAGGCGACTGCGAATGCGCGGTCGCAGGGCAGCCACCGCGTCCAGTCCTCGTAGCCGGTCTTCAGTGCTCCTTCGATCAGCAGGCCGCGGAAACCGCTGCAGTCGATGAAAAGATCCCCTTCGATGCGCTCGCCGCTCTCCAGGGTCACTGAGTCAACGAAGCCGTCCTCGGGACGGAGCGCAACAGTCCTGACTTTGCCTTCGGTGCGGGTGACGCCACGTGCCTCCGCGTAGCTACGCAGGTAAGCGGCGAGCAGGCTCGCATCCAGATGCAGGGCATAGGTGATCGTTTGCAGGGGGGATTTCGCGAGATCGACTGGCCGCATGAACCTTGCCTGGCGCGCCGCGACTGCCTGCAGGGAATACTCCTCGAGCGGTCGCGCGTGGCCGCCCTCGCGGCGCTTGCGCCAGTACGCGTAGAACTCCACGTTCTTTTTCGGCCGGCCCGTGGGACCGAACGGATGAATGTATGAATGCCCGGGGCGCGTCCAGTCCTTGAATTCGATGCCGAGCTTGAAGGTCGCCTGGATTTTGCGAATGAGATCGTTCTCGTCGATCCCCAGCGACCCGAGAAAAGGGATGAGGGGGGGAATCGTCGACTCACCGACGCCGACGGTGCCGATCTCGGCCGATTCGATCAGCCGGATGCGGCAGTTGAGATGTCGCAGGAACTTGCTTAAGGCTGCTGCGGATATCCAGCCGGCGCTTCCGCCGCCGACGATGACGATGTTGCGGATGGGATCTACGGGCACGTTCGCAATGTTGCCACGGGCGCTAGCGTCCCGGAGCACGCTTGATGGATTTCGATGACTGGGGTCACGCTGGGCGCCGCACCGGTGTGGTAGCGCTATCGTGGTTGGAGGAGTATATGCATGGCAGCAACCGCATATCAATATGCGTTGCCACGCGGCCGGCAATTCCGGTCGGCGCGTTCTCGGGAGGGGGATAGGTTGGGCATGCGCCGCGTCGCGCTCATCGTCCTGATCGCAGGTTGTTGTATCAACGCCGCGCGTGCGCAGCCTGTGCCTCGGCTCGGGGAGTTGTTTCGCGATCACGCCGTCTTGCAGCGCGAGCGTCCGATCGCGGTGTGGGGACACGCCGCCGCTCACGAGCTCGTCACGGTGTCGCTTGCGGGCTCGTCCGTGCGCGCCCGGGCCGACGACGCGGGAGTGTGGCGCGCGACGCTGCCCGCCATGCCTGCCGGTGGCCCCTTCGTGCTCAGCGCTCGCTCGGCATCGGGTGCCGTTGCGGCGAGCGACGTTCTGCTCGGCGATGTGTTCCTCTGCTCAGGTCAATCGAACATGGAATTCCCGGTGCGGCGCGCGGACGATGCTCCGAACGAAATCGCCAATTCGGCCAATGCCGGGATTCGCATGCTTACTGTGGCTCGCGCCGCGAGCCCCGTGCCGCTCGCGAGCCTCGCCGAGTCGCCGGGCTGGCAGATCGCGGGGCCTGACACGGTAGCCGACTGGTCTGCCGCGTGCTTCTTTTTCGCGCGTGAGCTGCAGCGAACGATTCGTGTTCCCATCGGGCTGATCCACGCCTCTTTCTCAGGCTCCAACATTCGTGCCTGGATCAGCGCCGCGGGGCTTCCGGGCGGTGCCGATTACGAGCGCGGAGTAGAGCTGCTGCAGCTCTACGCGAGAGATCCCGGGCAGGCGCAGCTGCAGTTTGGCGCGCAATGGGAGCAGTGGTGGCTCGACAAGACCGGTGAGACCGCAGCGGCCGCACCCTGGAGCCTGACGCTTCCCGCAAAGGCCGAGGGCAGCTGGCGTGTCGCGCCCGCCGGGCTCGGGGACTGGCGCAGCTGGGGTGTCCCGGAGCTCGAGGGCTTCACGGGCTCTGTGTGGTTTCGGACCCGCGTCACGCTGACCGCAGAGCAGGCGAGGAGCGCAGTGGGCTTGAGCCTCGGCGCCATCAACCAGGTCGACGAGACGTGGATCAACGGCCGGGTTCTGGGCAATACGTTCGGCTACAACGCCGAGCGCTACTATCAAATTCCCGAAGGCATGCTGCAGGCGGGCGACAACCTCATCGTCGTCAATGCGTCGAGTACGTACGGGGTGGGCGGTTTGCTGGCGGGCCCCACGCCGCGCGCGCTACATCTGCGGGGCGGAGAAACGATTCCTCTCGGCGGAGAGTGGCGGTACCGCGTCGTACCGGCACGCATCGGCTACCCACCGTGGGCTCCCTGGCAGGCCGTGGGCGGGATGACGACGCACTATAACGCCATGATCGCACCGCTCGGCCGTTACGGCGTGCGCGGCGTGCTCTGGTACCAGGGAGAGTCCAACACCAATGAGCCGCAGGGCTATCAGGCGCTGCTCACGGCCCTCATGGCCGACTGGCGCAGGCAATTCGGTGCGGAGCTGCGATATCTCGTAGTGGAGCTGCCGAACTACGGCGGTCCGTCGCTACGACCGGCCGAGTCCGGCTGGGCGGCGCTGCGCGAAGGGCAACGCCGGGCGGTGGCGCAGGACTCGCACGCAGGGTTGGCCGTGACCATCGACATTGGTGAGCCGCGCAATCTGCATCCGACTGACAAGCAGGACGTGGGAGCGCGGCTCGCGCGCGCGGCGCGCCACGTGATCTATGGTGAGGCGATTGCGCCGTCCGGCCCGACTCCGCGCGCTGCCGCACGACGTGACAACCGGATCGTCGTGGGGTTTGGCGACGTTGAAGCAGGCCTGGTCGCTTACAGTCACGACAGTCCGATCGGGTTCGAGCTGTGCGGAGACACCGTCGGTAGCTGCCGGTTTGCACAGTCGCGCATCGATGGCACCGAGGTCGTACTCGGTATTCCCGAGGGTTTCTCGCCGACGCGGGTGCGTTACTGCTGGGCCGACAGTCCCGTCTGCACGCTCTTTGACCGCTCCGGTCAACCCGTGGGACCTTTCGAGATGCAGATCGACGCGCTCCAGCCTCCGACGGCTGTCCTCCCGGGCGCCGCCGTGCAGTGAGTGGCACGCGTTTGCTCCCGCACGACGGGCCGGTTCGGCCGTCGTGCGGGTGTGACGGCTGCCGCGGTCAGTTACCGCGGCGATGCGATGCTCTTGATCTCCTGTTCGCAGTAAGTTCTGACGTCTTTCTGCGGGACGTTCGGGTTGGCGGCTTGCACCTGCGTCACGCATTTGTTCATCAGGGACTGCTTATCGGCTTCACTCATGCGCGCGCTCGAGTTCACCGGTGGAGTCGTCTGCTCCTGCGGAGCAGGGCTCGTCCGCGGCTCTGCCGGGGTCGGTGGCGCTGTCTGCTGCGCGAGAGCGACGGTTGCGGTGGCAAGTGCGGCTAAAGCTGATGCTGCTCGTTTCACGGTACACCTCCTTTCGCTATGGCCGCACACTAAACACCTCCCTCCGACCGATGCTATCGGAGAGAACCTACATCGTGCGTCACACCCCGTGCCTGCGCATCGAAGCCGCGATGCCGCCGCTGTTGTCGCCAGGCAAAGACACTGTCTCCACCGATCAAATGGTGCCGAGGCGATCCTGCAGTCGCTTCCGATACCGCCGGCTCAACCGCAATCGAACCCGTGACTTCAGCACGACCTCGTACTCGCCTCCGGTCTGGAGTTCCAGCCCGCGAATCCGCTCGAGGTTCACGACGAGCGAGCGGTGAATGCGCACAAACTTCTCATCACCCAGGTCCTGCTCGAGCTCCGACAGCGACCGACGCAGGATGTGAGTGTCGCTGCCCACGTGCAGGCAGGCGTAATAGCCGGCAGCCTCGATCCAGTCGATGTCCGCGACACTCACGAACAACACCTGGCCGCGGCTTCTGACTACGAGTCGCTCTGGCGCTCGCGGTTGCGGCGGCAGGTAGTGGGCGAGCTTTTCCTTGGCACGACTCAGGGCACGACCAAAGCGCGCGTCGTCGAACGGCTTCAGCAGGTAATCGAGCGCTCCCGCCTCGAAGGCGCGCAGCGCATACTCGTCGTAGGCCGTCACGAAGATGATGGTCGGCGGCAGATCGTTACCCAACAACTCGAGTACGTCGAAGCCGCCGCACTCGGGCATCTGCACATCGAGAAACACCAGGTCAGGCTTCGATTTTCTGATCTCCTGAATGGCATCCAGGCCGGACGCACATTCGGCGACGGATCCGATGTCTGGATCACGGTTCAGCAGCACGGTCAGATTGCGCCGCGCCAATGATTCATCATCGACCACCAGAGCCCGTATCGGAGCCGGTCGTTTCACGACGGTCGCCATTCACACTTCCGTGAAAGGCAGCGTCACCAGGACTTCGACCCCGCCGGGATTGGCGC
>Ga0306923_10001169_pt1 | contig 22839 bp, 19 predicted proteins | sample sta12Can44000108_FD_203841 | JGI IMG/M metagenome (GOLD analysis project Ga0306923, IMG submission 203841) | Lab enrichment of tropical soil microbial communities from Luquillo Experimental Forest, Puerto Rico - statanox.12C.anox.44.000.108 (v2)... | ecosystem: Environmental > Terrestrial >... | reverse complement strand
CCTCAGATCGGCGCTTTCGGCGAGCATTGCAGCGAATTTGTCAAGATCGGCTCTGACCGCATCGATCGACTTTTCATCGCGGGCCAGTTCGAACAGGGCCGTTGCGTAACGACCGGACACTCCCGAGACGGACGGATCTTCTGCAGCCACAGACGCACTCTTTGAATGCTGTCAAACTCGCAAGGGAAAAATCGTCGCTGCGAATGCGGCGCCCGGCGATCAAGCCCTTGGAATTCAAGCGGGACTTCGATTTTCGACCGGTACGGGAAGTACCTGTCCTCAAAAATCGCGGCTTTGCTAACATAGCAAGACCGCAGGTGCAACACGACCGCGGCAGCCGAGGCGCCGCTGCTCGATCATCGCTCACTTCGGTTGTGCACTGCTGTGGTGGTTCGGAAGTTCTCTTCATTTTGCTGCGAGTCCGTCCAAGCCGCCGCGCCCTCCGGCATGGGCTCCGCCCTTCGCCAATCTCAGTGTTGCGGGCGGGCCAGTACCTCCTCTTCAAGTCTTGATCCGTCGCGACCGCGCAACGCCAGCCAGCGCCGAAGTCCTCATCCGGTAAATTGCGGTTGGTATTACTTGGACCAGACACCACGTTAACCAACAATAACTCAATACAATGATATTGCTAAGTATAAATATAGTAAATATCTGGTTCATATCCAATATTACGGAATATTTATCGATTAGTTCCCTTTAGTAACAAGATATTTCAGCCCGATACATTCGGACTTTACTGCCCAATTCACGCCATATTGCACCGCAAAACCGCGCCCCTTCGAAACCGGGACGGGGGTTCCACTTGCCACGTTTATGGCAATACTTTTGAAGGACTAACGATTGATGCAGACATCCAAGAAGTCGGCGGCGGGGGGAACCCGTCTGCAAAAGGCGCTCGCTCTGATAGCCGTAACTCTGTTGGTCGGTGGGACTGCCACCGCAGCGGCGGCCAAGTCCGGGCATCACCGTAGCCATCATTCGCGCCACATCTCGACCGAGCCAGACGGCAAGTCTGAGGCTGCCTTCCGCAATGCCAACGCAATGGCTCCCTCAGGGCACAGCTTCAGCGGGATCGCCTCTTTTTATGGCAATGAATCCGGCAGCCAAACCGCTTCGGGCGAGCGTTTTAACGAAAACGCCATGACTTGCGCCCACCGCTCCCTGCCCTTCGGCACCAAGCTGCGGGTGACCCATGGCGGCCGCAGTGTCGTCGTCAAGGTCAACGACCGCGGCCCCTTCGTCCGCGGCCGGGTGCTGGACCTGTCCACGGCAGCAGCCCGCGCGCTTGGCATCGACGGCGTCGGCTCGGTCACAGCCGAGGTGCTCTCGTAACTTTCCTTCTGGCAGTATCGCGTCCAGAAAGCCCGCCGTCAGAGATGACGGCGGGCTCTTTTCGTGATGCCTCACAAGAAGCTCTGCGGATCGACGTCGATCTCGAGCTTGAGGTTGCCTCTGGGCTTGGGAGCAGCGGCCAGCCAGTGCCGTAAGTAATCCGACAGATCGAAGCCGCGCGCTGATTTGAGCAGCAGGCGGAAACGATAGCGGCCCTTGATCACGGCAAGCGGCGCCTCCGCCGGGCCGAGCAATTGCACGCGCTCCTCGCGTGGGGCCACTGCCACGAGCTTGCGCGCAAAGCCCTCCGCGGTCGCCCGATCGCCGGCCGAGATGATCAGGCTGGCAAGGCGGCCGAACGGCGGATAGCCGGTTCGTTCGCGGGAGGCGATTTCGCTGGCGTAGAACGCCTCGCGGTCGCAGGCCACCAGCGCCTTCATCACGGGATGATCGGGTTGGTGGGTCTGCAAATAGCCGACGCCGCGTCCCTGGTCGCGCCCGGCGCGCCCCACCACCTGATTGAGCAATTGCCAGGTGCGCTCAGCGGCGCGCGGATCGCCGTTGCCGAGGCCCAGATCCGCATCGATCACCCCCACCAGGTTGAGCCGGGGAAAATGATGGCCCTTGGCCACCAGCTGGGTGCCGATGATGATGTCGACGCGCCCTTCCGCGATCGCGTTCAATTCGCTGCGCATGGTCTCGACCGAGGTCACGAGATCGCTCGACATCACCATCGTGCGGGCCTGCGGAAACAGCGATGCCGCCTCCTCCTGCAGACGTTCGACGCCGGGGCCGACCGCAACCAGCGATCCCTCGGCCGTGCAATTCGGGCACAGATCGGGGCGAGGCATGGAGAAGCCGCAATGATGGCAGACCAGGCGCTGACGGAAGCGGTGGTCGACCAGCCAGGCATCGCAGATGGTGCAGGCGAAGCGATGGCCGCACGCACGACATAAGGTCAGCGGCGCATAGCCGCGACGATTGAGGAACAACAGCGCCTGCTCGTGCCGCCCGACCGCAAGGCGCACCTGCTCGGCTAGTTGCGGCGAAATGAACCGGCCCCGCGACGGCGCTTCCCGGCGCAGGTCGATCGCCTCGATTTGCGGCATTTGCTGACCGCCGAAGCGCGACGGCAGCACGATGCGCTGGTATCTGCCTCTGCGCGCATTGACCTCGGTCTCGACCGAAGGCGTCGCCGACGCCAGCACGATCGGAATTTTGGCGATATGGGCGCGCACCACGGCCATGTCGCGGGCATGGTAGTGGACGCCGTCATCCTGCTTGTAGGCCTGGTCGTGCTCTTCATCGACCACGATCAGGCCGAGCCGGGCGTAAGGAAGAAACAGCGCGGACCGCGCGCCGACCACGACCGGCGCTTCGCCTTCGGCAATCGCCGCCCAGTTCCGCTGCCGCGTGCGGGCTGAGAGTTCCGAATGCCATTCGAGAGGGCGCACGCCAAAGCGCTGCGCGAAGCGGTCGAGAAATTGCCCGGTCAGCGCGATTTCCGGCATCAGGATCAGCGACTGCCTGCCGCTGCGAATGGTCTCGGCGACCGCCTCGAAATAGACCTCGGTCTTGCCGGAGCCGGTCACGCCATCGAGCAGGGCGACATGGAAGCTGCCGTTGGCCGCGAGCGCGCGCATGGCATCGACGGCCGTGCGCTGCTGCCGGGTAAACTCCGGCTGAGCGTAGGAGGGATCGGGCGGAGGTGGCGGAGCGGCGGGCGGCATCGCCTCCGTCGTCAGCGTGCCTTCGTCGACAAGGCCATCGATCACACCGCTACTGACGCCGGCCTCCCTCGCCGCTTCCGACTTCAGGTGCAACAGGCCATCGGACAACAATTCGATCACCCGCCGCCGCGCGGGCGTCAGGCGCTTCGGCGGTTGTCCGACCAGGCGTACGCCCAGCCTTGCTCGTTCCGGGCCGAGGTGCTCGCCCATCCGCAAGCACATCCGCAAAACCATGCCGCGCGCGGAGAGCGTATAGTCGGAAACCCAGTCGACAAGATTGCGCAGCTCCTCCGTCAGCGGCGGCACATCGAGCTTTTCGGAGACGTCCTTCAGGCGATTGTGCAGCCGTGGATCGGGCCTGGCGTTCTCGCCCCATACCACCGCAAGCACCTCGCGCGGCCCGAGCGGTACGCCGACGATGTCGCCCGCCCTCAGTTCCATGCCGCGCGGCACGCGGTAGGAATAGGTCTGGTCGAGCGCGACCGGCACCAGCACATCGACGATGCGCGTCGAGGCGCTCGAAGCGGAGCCGGTGTGCGGGGCGTGGTCCATCGGAGAATCAGCCAGTGATCTCGGTTCAGGTTAGCGAACGCTAAACGAAAGCGGTGCGATATATTGGTCGAATCAGAACCGGGCCGCCATGGCAAGAGCCGCCACAACACGGATCGAACTCGACAGCGCCGATGCGAGCATCGCCCGCGAAATGGCCCGCTGGCTGACGCATTTGCGCGCCGAGCGACGCCTGTCGCCAAAAACGCTGGACGCCTATGCCCGCGACTTGCGGCAATGCCTGGATTTCCTGTGCGAGCACTGGGGCACGCGGGTCACGTTGGCGCGATTTTCCCGCCTGGAAGCGGCCGATGTCAGGGCGTTCATGGCGATGCGCCGCACTGAGGCGATCGTCAGCCGCTCGCTGATGCGCACCCTCGCCGGCCTGCGCTCCTTCGGCCGCTTCCTGGAGCGCGAGGGCAAGGGCAAGGTCGGCGCTCTGTCCGCCATCCGCGCACCAAAGGTCGGCAAAAGCCTGCCGAAACCGCTTTCAATGCCGGCGGCAAAGCGGCTTGCCAATGCCGACGAGCGCGCCGGCGATACCTCTGATCCCTGGATCCTGGCGCGCGATGCCGCCGTGATGGCGCTGCTCTACGGATCGGGCCTGCGCATCTCCGAGGCGCTGGGACTAAAACGCCGCGACGTGCCGCGACCGGGTGAAGGTGACGTGCTCATCGTCACCGGCAAGGGCAGCAAGACGCGCATGGTGCCGGTGCTGGAAAAGGTCCTGGCGCTGGTCGCGGACTATGTCGCGATCTGCCCCTATCCCCTTCCGCCGGAGGGTCCGATCTTTGTCGGCGCCCGCGGCGGCCCGTTGCGGGCGCGGATCATCCAACTCGCCATGGAGCGGCTGCGCGGCGCATTGGGCCTGCCCGACAGCGCAACCCCGCACGCGCTCAGGCATTCCTTTGCCACCCACCTGCTCTCGCGTGGTGGAGATTTGCGCGCGATCCAGGAGCTGCTCGGCCATTCCTCCCTCTCGACCACTCAAATCTATACAGCCATCGACAGCGAGCGGCTGCTCGAGGTTTATCGCTCCACCCATCCACGCCGCTGAAATCTTCCCGATACGGCCCGTCACCTGGGTTTGCTCTTGCGCCGGCCGCATTTGTCCGGCAATCGTTGTTTTCATCGCGTCGCGGAGGGGAATCATGAGTGCGCATGAAAGCATGGAGCAGGCCGAACACACCGAGCACATCTCCAGCGAAAACAAAAAAATCGCGCTGCTGATTGCGGTGATTGCGCTATGTCTGGCCTTGTCCGAAACGCTCGGCAAGGGCGCGCAGACCGAAACGATCAGCAAGAACGTCGAGGCCTCGAACCTCTGGGCCTTCTTCCAGGCAAAGAGCATCCGCCGCACCGTGGTGCAGACGGCGGCCGAGCAGACCAAGCTCTCGCTCGGCGCCGCAAGCGACGATGCCGCCAGGGCAGCGGCGCAAAAGCAGATCGACGATTGGCAGAAGACGGCCGCGCGCTATCGCTCGGAGCCGGAAACCGGCGAAGGCACTGAGCAGTTGAGCGAGCGCGCCAAGCATGCGGAAGAGGAACGCGAACTCGCCACCGCAAAATATCACCACTTCGAGATTGCGTCCGCCGCCTTCCAGATCTCCATCGTGCTGGCGTCGGCGACCATCATCACCGGCATCGCGGCGCTGGCGTGGATCTCGGGCCTGTTGACGGTCGTGGGAATCGCGATCGTCGCGTTCGGCGTCCTGCAGCCGCATCTGTTGCCGCTGCATTGACGCGGGCAAGCGGAATCAGCGCGCCTGTTGTACGGCCTTGCGAAAACGCTGGATCAACCGCAGCGTACGCGCGGACCAGCCTTCACCGCTGCCGGTCAGGATTTCGAGGATCCTGGCCTTGATCGGATCGACCAGCGCCTTGGCCTTGGCGCGCAAGTCCAGGATGAATTCATAGAGCTTTTCGAACCAGCTCATCTCGAGCAACTTGGGCCGCGTCACGTCGAACACGAAGGCAGTGACGCCGACGCCGACGAATTTCGCGAACAGGATGGTGAAGAAAGCGCTCATCCAGTGTTCGTGCGCGAGCAGCCAGAACCCGACCAGCTTGAGCGGAAACAGCGGAAGCACCGGGACGACGAAAACGATCAGTGTCATCGAGGGCGACAACGCATCGACGCGCTCGGCAAGCCATTGCTTGAAGGCCCGCAGCGGAATCAACGCAACAAACCAGGCTACGATCGGCTCGAGGTGATCCCATAGCCAGGCTTCGATCAGGAAGATGATCGCGAGCAAAACCCAGAACGGCTGTAGAAGGCGGCGCAGCATAACGAATCCGTCCCGGCGGGTAGCGAACATCAAATCCGCACCACGAGCAACGATCACATATGGATGGCCCGTTTGGCAACAGCGAGCGCGGCTTCCTTGATCGCTTCCGAACGGGTCGGGTGAGCATGGCAAGTCCTTGCCAAGTCTTCGGCCGAGCCGCCGAATTCCATCAGAACCGCGGCTTCGTGAATCATTTCGCCAGCCTCGATACCGATAATGTGAACACCGAGCACGCGATCGGTCTTCGCATCTGCGAGAATCTTCACGAATCCGTCGGTGGTTTGATTCACTTTTGACCGACCGTTGGCGGTAAAGGGGAATTTGCCGGAATTATATCTCACGCCGGCCTGCTTCAACTCTTCCTCGGTCTTGCCGACGCAGGCGACCTCCGGCGTCGTGTACACGACACCGGGAATGACGTCGTAGTTCACATGGCCAGCCTGGCCGGCGAGAATTTCGGCTACGGCCACACCCTCATCCTCGGCCTTGTGGGCAAGCATCGGTCCGGCGACGACGTCACCGATGGCATAGATGCCCCTCACGTTGGTCGCAAAATGCGAATCGATCTGCACGCGGCCGCGACCATCGAGCGCGACGCCGGCGCCCTCAAGCCCGAGACCTTCGGTGTACGGCACGCGACCAATGCAAACCAGGACGACATCGGCCTCCAGCTTTTCCTGGGCACCGCCAGCGGCGGGCTCGACATTGGCGACAAGCATCTTGCCCGCGGTATCGACATCAGTGACCTTGGCGCCCAGCCTGAACTTGAATCCCTGTTTCTCCAGGATACGCTGGAATTGTCGTGCGATCTCGCCGTCCATTCCCGGCAGAATCCGGTCGAGAAACTCGACGACCGTCACTTCCGTGCCAAGCCGGTGCCAGACCGAGCCGAGTTCGAGCCCGATCACGCCGGCGCCGACGATCAGCAATTTTGCGGGTACGCTGTCGAGCGACAACGCGCCGGTCGACGACACGATGCGCTTCTCGTCGATCTCGATCCCCTTCAATCGCGCGATGTCGGAGCCGGTGGCAATCACGATGTTTTTGGTCTCGACCTGTTGCGGCTTGCCGGCCGCGCCGGAGACCTCGATCTTGCCGCTACCGAGAATCCTTGCCTTGCCGTGAATGACGTCGATCTTGTTCTTCTTCATCAGGAACTCGACGCCCTTGACGTTGCCGTCGATGCCTTGCTGCTTGAAGTTCATCATCGCCGGCAGGTCGAGTTTCGGCGCCGGCACGCTGACGCCCATTTTCGCAAAGGAGTGCGCGGCCTGTTCGAACATTTCGGAGGCGTGCAGCAGCGCCTTCGACGGCATGCAGCCGACGTTGAGGCAGGTGCCGCCAAGCGTTGCGTCCTTTTCGACGATGGCGACCTTCATGCCGAGCTGGGCTGCGCGCACCGCGCAGACATATCCGCCGGGACCGGAGCCGATGACAACGAGATCGTAGGCAGCCATGGGTGAGATCCTGTAGCTGAGCAGAGAAGTTAGCGGCCGCCCGAAACGTCCAGGATGGCGCTGGTCACGTAGGAGGCCTCGTCCGACATCAGCCAGACGATGGCGTTGGCGATTTCTTGCGCGGAGCCGACGCGCTTCATCGGCACCATATGAGCCAGCCGGTGGGCGCGATCCGGCTCGCCGCCCGAGGCATGGATCTCGGTATCGATCAGTCCGGGCCTGATCGCGGCGACGCGAATGCCCTCGTTTGCCACCTCATAGCCGAGCCCGAGGGTAAAAGAGTCAATCGCGCCCTTGGAGGCGGCGTAATCGACATAGGTGTTGGCGCCGCCGAGTCTTGCCGCAACCGACGACACGTTGACGATGACGCCGCCCTTGCCGCCGCGTTTGGTCGACATTCGCTTCACAGCCTCGCGCGCGCACAAGATGCTGCCGGTAACGTTGACTGCCAGCACACGCTGAATGCGTTCGGCCGACATCTCGTCAACCCGCACACCGCTCTGGCCGACAATGCCACCATTGTTGACGAGAGCTCCGAGCGTGCCGAACTTGTCGGCGGCCTCGAACAAATCGAGGATTTGGCTTTCGTGGCTGACGTCGCATTTCACCGCAATGGCCTTGCCGTTGGAGCGCTCGATCTGCGCTACCACGTCGTTCGCGGCCGCCTGATTGCTGGCATAGCCGACCACGACGCGAAACCCGCGTGCCGCCGCGGCGATCGCCGTGGCACGGCCGATACCGCGGCTGCCGCCGGTGATGATTACAACCTTATCTGTCAATGCTGCCCCCAACTGCCGGAATGTGTGCCGATAACCGCGCGTCTGCGACGCCGAGACCCCACTATCAAGACCCTATTATCTTTCCATCACAGATCGAGCACCAGCCGCGCCGGGTCCTCCAGCGTCTCCTTGACGCGCACCAGGAACGTCACCGCCTCCTTGCCGTCGATGACGCGGTGATCGTAAGACAGCGCCAGATACATCATCGGACGGATTTCGATCTTGCCGGCGACCACCATTGGTCGCTCCTGTATCTTGTGCATGCCGAGAATGCCCGACTGCGGCGCGTTCAGGATCGGGGTCGACATCAGCGAACCATAGATGCCGCCATTGGTGATGGTGAAAGTGCCGCCCTGCATCTCCTCGATCTTGAGCTGACCGTCGCGCGCGCGCCGGCCGTAATCGCCGATCGCCTTCTCGATGTCGGCGATCGACTTCTGATCGCAGTCGTGCACGACCGGCACCACCAGGCCGCGGTCGGTGCCGACAGCGATGCCGATGTGGTAGTAGTTCTTGTAGATCAGATCAGTGCCGTCGATTTCGGCGTTGACGGCCGGAATATCCTTCAGCCCCTGCACGCAGGCCTTGGTGAAGAAGCCCATGAAGCCGAGTTTGACGCCGTGCTTCTTCTCGAAGGCGTCCTTGTACTGCGCGCGCAGCGCCATGACATGGGTCATGTCGACCTCGTTGAAGGTCGTCAGCATCGCCGCGGTATTCTGCACATCCTTCAGCCGCCGCGCGACGGTTTGACGCAGTCGCGTCATTTTCACGCGCTCCTCGCGCGCGGCGTCGTCGGCCGGCGACGGTGCGCGCATCTGCACGGCCGCTGCCGGCTGGCTGACCGGCACGGGCGCGGAAGCTGCCCGCTCGATTGCCGCGAGCATGTCGCCCTTGGTGACGCGGCCGTCCTTGCCCGAGCCCGGCACGGTGGAAGCATCGATCCCGCTCTCGGCCGACAATTTGCGCACCGAGGGTGCCTGCGGCGTATCCGCCGGCGGCGCCTTCGCGGCCGGAGCAGGGGCGGCCACGGCCGGAGCGGCGGCAGTCTTGGCGGGCGCGGCGGCAGGCTTTGCGGCCGCTGCGCCGTCGGTGATCATTCCAAGCAGCGCGCCGACTGCAACCGTGTCGCCGTCCTTGGCCGCGATTTCGCCGAGTACGCCAGCGGATGGCGAGGGCACCTCGATCGTGACCTTGTCGGTCTCGAGCTCGACCAGCGGCTCATCCACGGCAACCGCATCGCCCGCCTTCTTGAACCAGCGGCCAATGGTGGCCTCGGTCACGGATTCGCCGAGCGTCGGAACGCGAATTTCGGTCATGGTCTTTTCCCCTCGCGTCGTGGTCGGGCTTTTCCGGCCATCCACGCCTAAAAACGTCCATCAGGCCAAGAAGCCGCCGATGCCCGGCACTGGGCGAGGCACGCGGCTTCCGCTATTCGTCTTAGTTCAGCGCCTCATCGAGCAGCGCGCGGAGCTGTGCAACGTGCTTGGACATCAACCCGGTCGCGGTCGCGGCCGATGCCGCGCGTCCCGCGTAACGCGGACGCCTGTTCGGCGCGTTGATCTGGTTCAGCACCCATTCCAGATAGGGCTCGATGAAGTGCCACGCACCCATGTTGCGCGGTTCCTCCTGGCACCAGATGATCTCGGCGCCCTTGAAGCGGCCGAGCTCCATCACCAGCGCCTTCAGCGGCACCGGATATAGCTGCTCGACGCGCATGAGGTAGATGTCGTCGATGCCGCGCTTCTCGCGCTCCTCGTAGAGGTCGTAATAGACCTTGCCCGTGCACAGCACGACGCGACGGATCTTGTCGTCGCCCACGAGCTTGATTTTCTCGTCGCTCAGCATCTGAGTGTCATCATAGAGGATGCGGTGGAACGTGGTGCCCTTGCCGAACTCCTCGAGCCGCGACACCGCGCGCTTGTGGCGCAGCAGCGACTTTGGCGTCATCAAGATGAGCGGCTTCCTGATCTCGCGATGCAGCTGGCGCCGCAGCACGTGGAAGTAGTTGGCGGGCGTGGTTGGATTGCAGACCTGCATGTTGTCTTCGGCGCAAGCCTGCAGGTAACGCTCGAGCCGCGCCGAGGAGTGCTCGGGCCCCTGCCCCTCATAGCCGTGCGGCAGCAGACAGACCAGGCCGGACATGCGCAGCCACTTGCGTTCTCCGGAGGAAATGAACTGGTCGAACACCACCTGCGCGCCGTTGGCGAAGTCGCCGAACTGCGCTTCCCACATCGCCAGCGCATTCGGCTCGGCGAGCGAATAGCCATACTCGAAACCGACCACCGCCTCTTCCGACAGCAGCGAGTTAATGACCTCGAAATGGCCCTGGTCGCCGCCAAGGTGGTTGAACGGCGTGTAGCGGCTTTCATCTTCCTGATCGATCAAAACCGAATGCCGCTGCGAGAAGGTGCCGCGCTCCGAATCCTGTCCGGAGAGGCGGACGTGATGGCCTTCCAGCAACAGCGAGCAGAACGCCAGCGCTTCGCCGGTCGCCCAGTCGATACCGGCGCCGCCGTCGATCGCCTTGGCGCGGTTTTCGAGGAAGCGCCCTATGGTGCGGTGAACCCTGAAACCATCCGGCACCTTGGTGATCTTGCGGCCGATCTCCTTGAGCGCTGCGACATCGACGCCGGTGACACCGCGCCTGGCGTCCTCTTCGTCACCGGCGATCTTGAAGCCGGCCCATTTGCCGTCCAGCCAGTCGGCCTTGTTCGGCTTGTAGCCCGTGCCCGCCTCGAATTCGGCGTCCAGTCGCGCGCGCCAGTCGGTCCTGGCCTTCTCGACTTCGCCCTCGGTCAAAACGCCGTCGGCCACCAGCCGCTTGGCATAGATTTCGAGCGTGGTCGGATGTGAGGCGATTTTCTTGTACATCACCGGCTGGGTGAAGGCCGGCTCGTCGCCTTCGTTATGGCCGTGCCGGCGATAACAGAACATGTCGATCACGACAGGCTTGTGGAATTTCTGTCGGAACTCGATCGCGACCTTGGCGGCGAACACCACGGCCTCGGGATCGTCGCCATTGACGTGGAAGATCGGCGCATCGATCATCTTGGCGACGTCGGACGGATAGGGCGAGGAGCGCGAGTAGCGCGGATAGGTCGTGAAGCCGATCTGGTTGTTGACGATGAAATGCAGCGATCCGCCGGTGCGGTAACCCTTCAGGTCGGACAGGCTGAAGCATTCCGCGACCACGCCCTGGCCCGCAAAGGCCGCATCGCCATGCATCAACAGCGGCAGCACCGAGATGCGCTGGTCCGGCGGGTCGCCGTGCTGATCCTGCTTGGCGCGCACCTTGCCCATCACGACGGGATCGACGATTTCCAGGTGCGACGGATTGGCGGTCAGCGACAGGTGAATGCGATTGCCGTCGAACTCGCGGTCGGAGGACGCGCCGAGGTGATACTTCACATCGCCCGAACCCTCGACGTCTTCGGGGTTTGCCGAGCCGCCCTTGAATTCGTGGAACAACGCGCGGTGCGACTTGCCCATCACCTGGGTCAGCACGTTGAGGCGTCCGCGGTGCGGCATGCCGACCACGATTTCCTTGACGCCGAGATTGCCACCGCGCTTGATGATCTGCTCCAGCGCGGGGATCAACGACTCAGCCCCGTCAAGCCCGAAGCGCTTGGTGCCGGTGAACTTGAGGTCGCAGAACTTCTCAAAACCCTCGGCCTCGATCAGCTTGTTGAGGATCGCGCGGCGCCCTTCGCGGGTAAAGCTGATCTCCTTGTCCGGTCCTTCGATGCGTTCCTGGATCCAGGCCTTCTGCGCGGCGTTGGAGATGTGCATGAACTCGACGCCAAGCGTCTGGCAGTAGGTGCGCTCGCAGATCGCCACGATCTCCCGCAGCGTGCCGTATTCGAGCCCCAGCACGTGATCGAGGAAAATCTTGCGGTCGAAATCCGCTTCCGCGAAGCCATAGGAGCGTGGATCGAGCTCCTCGCGATTGCGCGGCGCTTCGATCCCGAGCGGGTCCAGATTGGCGTGGAAATGGCCGCGCATGCGGTATGCGCGAATCAGCATCAGAGCGCGTAGGGAATCGCGGGTTGCCTGGTGCAGTTCGGCCGCGGTGATCTCGGCGCCCTTGACCTGCGCCTTGGCGGCAATCTTGCCGCCGACGACCTTCTCCACACCCGCCCAGTTGCCATCGAGCGCGGACGTGAGATCGTCGCTTGGGGCCAGCGGCCAGTCATCGCGGCCCCAGGACGGGCCTTCTGCGTTCCTGCGAACGTCGTCCGGGCGATCCTTCAGGCTTTTGAAGAACGCCTGCCATTCGCTATCTACCGAAGCCGGGTCTTTCTCGTAGCGGGCGTAAATGTCGTCGATGTAGGCGGCGTTTGTGCCTTGCAAAAACGAGGAAAGGGCAAAGGCGGCGTTCGCGTCCTGGCGAGACATGATGGCTTCCCGGTGATTTTTTACTATTGCGCGTAGCAGACGGCGCTAAATCGTCGATCCTGGCGGATCGGCGACACAAAAATTCCTTTACCCCATTTAGGTTGAATGTTCGCGCTGAAAAGAACGAAATACTGAACTACGATTTCAATTTTTCGGCAAGCGTGTGTCCGAGCCTTGCCGGCGACGGCGAGACCGTGATTCCTGCCGATTCCATCGCCGAAGTCTTCGAGCCGGCATCCCCTTTGCCGCCCGAGATGATTGCTCCGGCATGGCCCATGCGGCGGCCGGGAGGCGCGGTCACGCCGGCGATAAATCCGACCATCGGCTTTGTCCGTCCGCGCTTGGCTTCATCCCTGAGAAACTGGGCGGCGTCCTCTTCGGCCGAGCCACCGATCTCGCCGATCATCACGATCGACCTGGTCTTGGGGTCGGCCAGGAACATTTCCAGAATATCAATGAATTCGGTGCCCTTGACGGGATCGCCCCCTATGCCCACGGCGGTGGTTTGGCCGAGGCCTTCCTGGGTAGTCTGGAACACGGCTTCATAGGTCAGCGTGCCCGAACGCGAGACGATGCCGACACTTCCCGGCTTGAAAATATTGGCCGGCATGATGCCGATCTTGCATTCGCCTGCGGTCATCACGCCGGGGCAGTTCGGCCCGATCAGGCGGGATTTGGAGCCGGACAGCGAGCGCTTGACCCGCACCATGTCGAGCACCGGAATGCCTTCGGTGATGCAGACGATCAGCGGTGTCTCGGCGTCGATGGCCTCGCAGATCGCATCCGCCGCTCCCGGCGGCGGGACATAGATCACCGAGGCGTCGGCTCCGGTCTTTTCCCGTGCCTCCGCAACGGTGTCGAACACCGGCAATCCGAGATGCGTCGATCCGCCTTTGCCCGGCGAGGTGCCGCCGACCATTTTGGTGCCGTAGGCGATTGCCGCCTCGGAGTGGAAGGTGCCGTTCTTGCCGGTAAAGCCCTGGCAAATGACTTTGGTATTCTTGTCGATCAGGATGGACATGACTTTCGGGTGCTTTCGGCGCGCGCGAGCGATTAAGGGTTAGCTGATTCGCCGATAGACGCCGGTGAGCACGTCGGCCCATCCTTCGGCATCGGGCGAGAACTGGATTTTCATGTTGTAGGTGTTGTCGTCGACGAGTTCGTAGACGTGCCGCGCATTGCCCCGCAGCGAGCCGCGCACCAGGGTGAGGACCTTGCCCGTCCAACCGCCGGAGGCCGGCGAAGGCGGGTAGTAGCCGAGCGAATCGTGCCAGAACAATTTGTAGGTCCGATCCTCGCGGTCGTAGGTGAACACGCCGTGGGTGGCAAAGCTCTCCTTGCCGTCGCGCGTCTGGCTGGTGTCCTGGATCAGGTAGAAGCCGTTGAGCGCCATGCGCGCAACCACATGGGAGGTCGCAGCTCCCCCACTGACCCAGCGCGACGGGTAGACCATCTCCTCGCCCTTCCATTCGCCGGCAAACACCGCAAGTTTTCGATGCTCAGGCAGCGGCGACGGCGCGGCGAGATGGTCCTCGGCCATGGCACTAGCTCCCTTTCAGAGGGTGAGGGTTCTTCAACTCCGCCTTGATTTCTTCAAGGCATGAGAGGATTTGCCTTTGCAGTTCGAGAGCCTCACGCGAGCGTGCCGTTATTTTTGTCATGTATCGGCCGCCCCAGTAATACCAAACGCCAAGAAGTATCAGGAATGGCGTCCAGGAGACTATAAAAGACCACAGCTCGTTCATTCGGATCAGCCCTTCACGGCTTTCACGATCTTCTGCGCGGCATCGTCGAGATCATCGGCCGGCAGCACGTTGAGGCCTGAGTCGCGGACGATCTGCTTGCCCTGTTCGACATTGGTGCCCTCGAGCCGCACCACCAGCGGCACCTGAAGTCCGACCTGCTTGACGGCGGCGACCACGCCCTCGGCTATCACATCGCATTTCATGATGCCGCCGAAGATGTTGACCAGGATGCCCTTCACGTTGGGATCGGCGGTGATGATCTTGAAGGCAGCTGCGACTTTTTCCACGCTGGCGCCGCCGCCGACGTCGAGGAAATTCGCCGGCGTCATGCCGTACAGCTTGATGATATCCATCGTCGCCATGGCAAGGCCCGCGCCATTGACCATGCAACCTATCGTGCCGTCGAGCGCGACATAGTTGAGATCGTACTTCGAGGCCTCGATTTCCTTGGCGTCTTCCTCAGTCTCATCGCGCAGCGCCAGCACGTCCGGATGGCGGAACAGCGCATTGTCGTCGAAGGCCACCTTGGCGTCGAGCACGCGAAGCTGTCCTTGGCGTGTGACCACGAGCGGATTGATCTCCAGCATCGCCATGTCCTTGGCGACGAAGGCGTTATAGAGCTGGGTCGTCAGCTTCTCGGCCTGCTTGGCAAGATCGCCGGTCAGCTGCAGCGCCTTTGCAACGGTGCGGCCGTGATGAGCCATGATCCCGGTCGCCGGATCGACCGAGAAGGAGACGATCTTCTCCGGTGAATTGTGCGCGACGTCCTCGATGTTGACGCCGCCCTCGGTTGACACCACGAAGGAGACCTCGCTGGTTTCGCGATTGACCAGGACCGAGAGATAGAACTCCTTGTCGATGTCGGAGCCTTCCTCGATATAGAGCCGGTTCACCTGCTTGCCGTGCGGACCGGTCTGCACCGTGACTAGCGTTGCGCCCAGCATCTGCCTGGCAAAATCCTTGACCTCCTCGACCGATTTGGCGATGCGCACGCCGCCCTTGTCGCCAGCGGAAGCTTCCTTGAACTTGCCCTTACCGCGACCGCCGGCATGGATCTGGCTCTTGACCACCCAGATCGGCCCGCCAAGGGCTTTTGCGGCAGCCTCGGCGTCTTCGGCCTTCAGCACGGCAACGCCCCTGGAAATCGGCGCGCCGAACTCGCCGAGCAGCGTCTTCGCCTGATATTCGTGAATGTTCATCGCACCCCCCAAAAGCCCGAAACGATCGTTGAGCGGTTCGCCCGCGGGTCAGCGGCCGAGCAGGTCCGGCGCGATCTTCCTGCAGGCATCGACCAGCCCCTGCACGGCGGCGACCGATTTCTCGAAGGCCTCGCGGTCCTTGCCGGAGAGCTCGATCTCGACGATGCGCTCCACTCCCTTTCCGCCGATCACGACGGGCACGCCGACATACATGTCTTTCACGTTGTACTCGCCGTTGAGATAGGCAGCACAGGGCAACACGCGCTTCTTGTCGCGGAGATAGCTCTCGGCCATCGCGATCGCCGATGCCGCCGGCGCGTAATAGGCCGAACCGGTCTTCAGCAGATTGACGATTTCAGCGCCGCCGTTGCGGGTTCGGTCGACGATCTCCTCGATGCGCGCTTGCGAGGTCCAGCCCATCCTGACCAGATCCGGCAGCGGAATGCCGGCGACGGTGGAGTAGCGCGCCAGCGGCACCATGGTGTCGCCGTGGCCGCCCAGCACGAAGGCGGTGACGTCCTCGACCGAGACGTTGAACTCGTCGGCGAGGAAATAGCGGAAGCGCGCCGAGTCCAGCACGCCGGCCATGCCGACCACTTTCTTGTGCGGCAGTCCGGAGGCCTTCTGCAACGCCCACACCATGGCATCGAGCGGGTTGGTGATGCAGATGACGAAGGCCTCAGGCGCGTATTTCTTGATGCCGGCGCCTACCTGCTCCATCACCTTCAGATTGATGGACAGCAGGTCGTCGCGGCTCATGCCGGGCTTGCGCGGCACGCCGGCGGTGACGATACAGACGCGGGCACTGTCGAGCGCCTCGTAGGAATTGGCCCCGGTATAGTTCGCGTCGAAGCCGTCGACGGGCGAGGATTGCGCGATGTCAAGCGCTTTGCCCTGCGGCACCCCCTCGGCGATATCGAACATCACGACATCGCCAAGCTCCTTCAAGCCGATGAGATGAGCCAGCGTTCCACCGATCTGACCTGAGCCAATCAAAGCAATCTTGTCGCGCGCCATGGGAAATCTGTCCTGTGAACCCGAGCCAGTGGGGTGGATTTGACATTCGCTTCAGTATCGCTGCGAATTCTCGAGGCGAACGTCAAATCCGCTCCACCGGGCTTCGTTATCCCTTTCGACCGAGCCGTTCAAGTCGCCGCAGCATCCAATTCTGAGCCGCCCGGGACCGGGTTAGGTTTCCACCAGCCCGGTAGTTGCGCCGCTGGCGGCGGAGTCCTTCCGTCCGTGGGGCAGCGCCAGGTAGGATTGCGAGCTCATCTCGATCAATCGCGACGAAGTCCGCTTGAACTCGCTGGCCTCGTTGCCGTCAGTCGCGAGATAAAGCGAAGCCGGATCGGCCGCGGCCGAGGCCATCAGCTTCACCGCATTGTCATAGAGCGTGTCGATCAGCGAAATGAATCGCCTGGCGGCGTTGCGCTCGGGATAGTCCATCACCGGAATACGGTCGAGCAGGATGGTGTGATAGTCGCGCGCAAGCCGCAGGTAGTCCGTGGCTGCAAGCGGCGCCTCGCACAGGTCCGCAAAGCAGAACCGCGCCACGCCGTTCGAGGAACACGGCACGCGCAGGATGCGACCCTTGATGGAAATGTCGCGCGGCTTGCAGGGCGCATTCCCGGTCATCTTGGCCCAGGCGCGGTCGAGCGCGCCAGCCGCGGCATCGTCAGGCGGCACCAGCCACATCTTGACGCCCACCAGCTTTTCCAACCGGAAATCGGTACGTGCATCCAGCCGCAGCACGTCCATATGATCCTTGATCTGCGCGATGAAGGGCAGAAACAGCGCGCGGTTCAACCCGCCCGCGTAGAGATCGTCGGGAGCGACGTTGGAAGTCGCAACCACGACCGTGCCAAGCTCGAACAGTTTCGCAAACAGCCGTCCGAGGATCATTGCATCGGCGATGTCGGTGACGTGAAATTCGTCGAAACACAACAGCCAGGCCTCGTCGAAAATCGCCGACGCCGTGAGCGCGATGACATCGGTATCGGCGATCTCGCCGCGCGCGATGTTCTGCCGATAGCCGTAGATGCGTTCGTGCACGGTGGCCATGAATTCGTGAAAATGCGCCCTGCGCTTGTGGTTAACCCGGCTGGCGTGGAAGAACAGGTCCATCAGCATGGTCTTGCCGCGGCCGACCTCGCCGTGAACATAGAGGCCGCGAGGGGGCGAGCCGTTCTTGTCGGCGAACAGGCGCCCGAGCAGCCGCTGCTTGCGCGGCGGCTTGTAGCCGGCAAGTCGCTGCTCGAGCGCGGCGAAGGCGTCTGCGGCCTCGGCCTGCGCAGCGTCGGGCTCGATTGCGCCTGACGTGACCAGGCCTCGATAAAGCTCGGCGAAGGAATCGGAGGGGGTGGTCAGCATGGCCCACCTTACGGCCCTACGCTGCGCAAAAATGCAAGCCGTCAATTGGTGCGGGGGGTATGCGTGTCGCGTGTGCCGGTCCGGCGCAGCGCCCTCTTACATTGCGGTGGACGTGGTTGGGCCGTCACGCGGTAAGTGCGTAGGAATCCTCGACCACATAGGGGCCACCGCCGGTGGAGGCGCGGGAGGAGAACAGCACGAAGCGGTCGGCCATAAACACCCGGCTCGGAAAATAGCCGCGCACCGAGAGATAGTCGGCGACATCCTGGCTTGAAGCGTCGTAAAGCCGCGCCAGCGTCACGTGCGGTGTGAATTTGCGCCCCTCCGGATCAAGTCCGATGCGCTGCATCAGCCGCTCCAGTTCCGCCTGCAGCTCGATCAGCGGCCGGCTCGGCACAATGGAGGCGACGACTGCGCGCGGCTTGCGCCCGCCAAAGCTCGACAGGCCCTGCACGGTCACCTCGAAGGGCTTTCGATTGACCTTAACCAGCATCGAAGCGATCTCGTTGGCCGAGACGCCGTCGATGTCGCCGATGAAGCGGAGCGTGACGTGATAATTTTCGGGATCGACCCAGCGGGCGCCTGGAAGGCCACCCCGCAAGCCGGAAAGCGTCTGGCCGATATCGGCCGGGATTTCCAGTCCAGCAAACAAACGCGGCATCGTGTTGACTCCCGATGCTTGGGTTTGACCTGAATGAAGATAGATCAAACCTCTAAACAATTCCCGGTGAACGAATCACCGACGCGAATTTGTACCCGAGTTGTGTGACCGTGCGAAGCCGGTCCCGTTAAGGGTCCGGAAACCTTCACGGAGGCCTTGCAAATGCGGTTATCCGTTCCCGTTTTTCAACGGCTTTGCCCTCTCATCGTGGCGACAAACGCCTGCACCGTGGGCAAGATATTCCCAACGATGACGTCGACACCCGCCGCCGTCGGATGCAATCCATCGGCCTGGTTGAGCGCGGCATCAGCGGCCACACCATCGAGGAAAAACGGATAAAGCGCCACGCCGAATGACTTCGCAAGATCCGGATAGATGGCGTTGAAACGCGCGGCATAGTCGCTGCCGTAATTCGGCGGCGCCAGCATCCCGCAGAGCATGACCGCGATATGGCGCGCCTTGAGCCGCGCGACGATATCCGAGAGTGCGGCGCGCGTGACGGCGGGGTCAGTGCAGCGCAGGGCGTCATTGGCGCCGAGTTCGACAATGACGCCCTCGGTTCCCTCCGGCACCGACCAGTCGAGCCGGTCGCGGCCGCCCGAGGAGGTATCGCCGGACACCCCAGCGTTACTCATCTCGACATCTATCCCTTTGTCTTTCAAGGCTTTTTGCAGCTTCACCGGAAATGCATCGGGCGCTGCAAGGCCAAGGCCGGCGGACAGCGAATCACCCAGCACCACGATCCTGATCGGCTTTCCCGCCTCGTTGGAACCCCCTTGGGCCGGCACTATGGCGACCGCCGCCAAACCCATCGTCAACACAATGATGTGCACCAGGGTGCTGAGCGGCCTCTCGACCCGGGTAGCGAATGTGCCATATGAGCGAGCCATGGACAGTGTCATCGAATCCTCGTCGCGCGCCGGCCTTTCGCCGGACACCATTGCCATTTCCAACGTCAACCTCTCGCTCGGCACCGGCGCCGCGCGCGTCCACATTCTCAGAGATATCAGCCTGCGCGTCGCCCAGGGCGAAGCGATCGGTTTGATCGGGCCTTCGGGCTCCGGGAAATCCACGCTGCTGATGGTGATGGCGGGCCTGGAACGTCCTGACAGCGGAGAGGTGGTGGTCAGCGGTACGCCTTTCAATGCCCTCGACGAGGATGCGCTCGCCCGCTTTCGCGGCCGACAGGTCGGAATCGTGTTCCAGTCGTTTCACCTGATCCCGACCATGACCGCGCTCGAAAACGTCGCGGTGCCCCTCGAACTCGCAGGCGTTGCCGACGCGGCCACGCGCGCCGCGCAGGAGCTCGCCTCGGTCGGTCTCGGCGACCGGCTGCATCACTATCCTACTCAATTGTCAGGCGGCGAGCAGCAGCGTGTGGCTCTGGCTCGCGCGCTGGCGCCGGACCCCGCCATCCTGGTCGCGGACGAACCGACCGGAAATCTCGACGAGGCCACGGGCAAGCAGATCATCGAGCTTCTCTTCACCAAGCACGCCGAGCGCGGCATGACGCTGGTGCTGGTGACCCACGACAGTTCGCTGGCGCGTCGCTGCGACCGCGTGGTGCGGCTTCGCTCGGGCCACATCGAAGCGAGCGCTTGAGCTCATGAGCATCGCTACCGAAGGCATTGTCGATCTCGCGCCCGAAGACGCCGGCACCGGGCGGGCCGCCTCGCTCAGCCTGCGTTACGCGCTGCGCGAGCTGCGCGGCGGGTTGCGCGGCTTCTACGTCTTCATCGCCTGCATCGCGCTCGGTGTGATGGCGATCTCGGGCGTCGGCTCGGTCGCGGCCAGCCTGTCCGAGGGGCTGGCGCGCGAAGGCCGCAGCCTGCTCGGCGGCGACGTCGCCTTCGTGCTGTTCCAGCGCGAGGCAAAACCGGCCGAAGTCGCCTTTCTGCGGTCGCGCGGTCAGCTGTCGGTCGCGGCGACCCTGCGCGGCATGGCGCGCGCCGCCGACGGCCGCCTTGCCCTCGTCGAGATGAAGGCAGTCGATGGTACCTACCCGATGCTGGGCGATGTTTCGCTCGATCCGCCGATGCCGATTGAGGACCTGCTCGCCGAGCGCGACGGAGTTTTTGGCGCAGCCGCCGATCAGGCCCTGCTGGCGCGACTTGACCTGAAGATCGGCGATAACGTCACGATCGGTGAGGCCACCTTTCAGATCCGCAGTACAGTCGAGGCCGAGCCGGACAAGCTTGCCGGCGGCGTCGGTTTCGGCCCGCGCTTTCTCATCAGCGAGGCCGGCCTGCGTGCGACCGCACTGTTGCAACCCGGCAGCCTGGTGCGCTGGATCTACCGCGTGAAGCTGCCCGACAACTTGACCGACGATCGCGCGATGACCGCGCTGATCGATGATTCGCGAAAGGCCGCGCCTGAGGCCGGCTGGGAAGTGCGCAGCCGCGCCAATGCCTCGCCGCAGCTCGAGCGCACCATCAGCCGCTTTACGCAGTTCCTTACGCTGGTCGGCCTCGCCGCGCTGCTGGTCGGCGGCGTCGGCGTCGCCAATGCCGTCAAGAGCCATGTCGACCGCCGCCTCGACGTGATCGCGGTGTTCAAGGCGCTCGGTGCAACCGGACGCGACGTATTCACAATTTACCTGACTCAGGTCGTCATGCTTGCCGGACTCGGCTCGGTGATCGGGCTAGCCGCCGGCGCCGCACTGCCCTTTGTCATCGTCGGCCTGTTCGGCAAGCTGTTGCCGCTCCCGGTGGTGCCCGCGCTGCATCCGGGCGAGCTCGGCCTCTCCTTCATCTACGGCCTTCTGACCGCGCTCGCCTTCGGTCTTTGGCCGCTCGGCCGCGTACACGACGTGCCGGTGGCGGCGTTGTTCCGCGAAGCTGTCATCGCCGCGTGGCATCGCCCACGCTGGCGCTATCTCGGCCTGACGGCAATCGTGATTGCGCTGCTGGTCGCCGTGGTGATCGGGCTCGCCTATGACAAGCGCGTCGCGGCGATTTTCGTGGTCGCGGCGGTCGTGGTTTTCGCGCTGTTGCGGAGCATCGCCAGCCTCGTCATGGCGCTGGCGCGCCGCATGCCGCGGACGCGTTACCCCATGCTGCGGCTTGCCATCTCCAATATCCATCGGCCCGGCGCGTTGACGCCGTCGGTTGTGCTCTCGCTCGGGCTTGGACTGGCCGTTCTGGTCACGATTACCCAGATCGATGGCAATCTGCGACGCCAGTTTCTGGCCTCGCTGCCGGAGCGCGCGCCCTCGTTCTATTTCATCGACATCCCCTCCTCCGAAGCCGATCGTTTCATGGCTTTCCTGAAAAATGCCGAGCCGCAATCCACCATCGAGGAGGTGCCGATGCTGCGGGGCCGCATCGTCGCCGCGCGCGGCGTCACGGCCGAAGAGCTCAATCCCGCCCACGATTCAGAGTGGGTGCTGCAGAGCGACCGCGGCCTGACCTATACCGGCGAAATCCCGAAAGGCTCCAAGATCGTGGAGGGTGATTGGTGGGGGGCCGACTACAGCGGGCCGCCGCTGGTGTCGATCGAAAAGAAGATCGCCGACGGCCTGCGGCTCAAGCTCGGCGACGAAATCGTCGTCAACGTGCTCGGCCGCGACATCCATGCGCATATCGGCAACATGCGCAACATCGATTGGCAGGGGTTCGGCATCAATTTCGTGCTGGTGTTCTCGCCCAATGCATTCAGAGGTGCCCCCCACACCCATGTCGCAACCCTAACCGAGCCTCATCCGGATGCGACCGGCGATGCGCGCATCATCAAGCAGGTGGCCGACGCCTTTCCGATGGTGACCAGTGTCCGCGTTCGCGAGGTGATGGAGACGATCGGCTCAGTGGTGACCAACCTTGCGCTGGCGATCCGCGGCGCCAGCGCCATCACCCTGATCTCGGCCATCCTGGTGCTGGGCGGCGCGCTGGCCGCGGGCCATCGCCACCGGGTCTACGACGCCGTCATCCTCAAGACGCTCGGGGCTACCCGCGCGCGCCTGCTTTGCGCCTATGCGCTCGAATATCTGATGATTGGGCTAGCCACCGCGATATTCGGCGTGATCGCGGGCTCGGTTGCCGCCTACCTGATCGTGACGCGGCTGATGACGCTGAGCTTCGTTTGGGAGGCGGGCAGTGCCGCGGGCGTGGTCGCCGCCGCCCTCGTGGTCACCGTGGGGCTTGGGCTCGCCGGTACGCTGCTCGCGCTCAACCAGAAGCCGGCTTCGGTACTGCGGAATCTCTAAAAACCGAGCTTTCCGTGTCTGCGGCCTTTGGGAAGGCCGTCGTTAACGCTATCAGCTTGGGTTGCGAGAGCGACATTCCGCCGCGCATGGAAGCTTGCGGGCGGTGTGGTAGTTTCCCACATACCATTCG
>Ga0306923_10001165_pt1 | contig 22882 bp, 18 predicted proteins | sample sta12Can44000108_FD_203841 | JGI IMG/M metagenome (GOLD analysis project Ga0306923, IMG submission 203841) | Lab enrichment of tropical soil microbial communities from Luquillo Experimental Forest, Puerto Rico - statanox.12C.anox.44.000.108 (v2)... | ecosystem: Environmental > Terrestrial >... | reverse complement strand
AGCGAACCCACCCACTCGATCGCACGGATCCTACCGCAACGAAGCAATGTCGAGGTGGGCCACGCTGCGCGTCGTGAAAATGAGAAGGACGACCAGTCCGACCACAACCGCGGTATTGCGGTAGAGGGGGTTCCGCGCCGAACTGCCCATCTGATCCCCTCATGAGTCCCGGAGCCCGGTGGGTGCCCCACAATTACCTTCCTTTGGCAATTGTGGGATGCAGGGCCTTTATCAGGGCATGACTTTGGTCGTGCCCTTAAGCCGCTTGTTTTGCACAGGTGTAAGTCCCTGAAGCTGCTTTCGTTCTATGGGGCGGGGGTGTACACTGTCCTCCCGCCCACAACCGTCCGCAGTACCTGCGTTTTCAGGATGTCGGGTGGAGCAACCTTCGTGAGGTCGCGGTCCAGCACAACAAAGTCCGCCAGCATTCCCGGCGCAAGCGTCCCCTTTTGCTTCTCGACGAACTCGGCGTAAGCCGAGCCGACAGTGTACGCTGCTAGAGCCTGCTCGATGGTCAGCTTCTGTTCAGGAAAGTACTCCTTGGTACCGGCTTCGTTCTTCCGCGTAATGGCGGCGTAGACGCCGCGAAACGGAGTAATCGGCTCAACCGGATAGTCGGTGCCAAATGCCAGTGGAACGCCGTTGTCGGCGAACTGTTTCCAAGGATAGGAAGTCTTGGCGCGCTCAGGTCCGATGCGCGATTCGGCCCAGTTCATATCCGTCAGCAGATGGCTGGGTTGTACCGACGCGATCACGCCGAGCTGCTTATAGAGCGCAAACTGATCCGGCGCGATAACCTGATCATGTTCGACGCGCAGGCGAAAGTCTTTCGGAGTCGTCCGGCCGGGCGCGGCATGAGCCTGTGGACCGCTCTCCGCAGCCGCAAAAGCGTCGAGGGCCATCCGTGCGGCACGGTCTCCAATGGCGTGAAATCCCAGCTGAAACCCGGCCGCCACCCGCTCGGTCGCCATGCGATTTAGTTCGGGTTGCTGGTACTGTGGTAGTCCGGAATTGCCCGGATCATCCGAGTACGGCGCCAGCAGCGCGGCTGTGCGCGAACCCAGCGAACCGTCCATGTATCCCTTCAGCATGCCGGTGTGCAGCATGGGATCGTCCAGTGAATGATGCGCGCGCTGCTGTTTGAGTGTGTCGAGCGGATCGTTGAAGCGTAGCCATTCGCTGATGCGCAGCGTCAGCTTCCCCTCCCGCTCGAGATCTTCGTAGACCAGGAAGTCCTCCCACTGCGAGCCGTCCTGCGCCGAGGTCACGCCCCAACGCCCGGCGTCGGCCAGCGACGCTTCCGCCGCGGCCTGTCGCTGTGCCGGTGTCGGTGGCGGCACCTTCCGAAACACCAGCCCCTGCGCCGACTCGCGCAAAATGCCCGTCGGCTGGCCTTGCGAGTCAACATCGATCTTGCCGCCCTGAGGCGCCGCGGTCTTACCCGTGATGCCGGCGGCTTCCAGTGCCGCTGTGTTGGCGATGGCGATGTGCCCGTCGATGCGCACAAAGATCGCCGGATGCCCGTTCGTCATCGGGTCGATGTCTGGGCGCGTAGGCAGCGTCTGCCCCGGCCAGAGCGTGTGGTCCCAGCCACTCCCAACGATCCATTCGCCCGGTTCAGCCTTGTTCATCTTGAGCCCGATGCGATGCTGCATGTCGGCGAGTGTTGCCGAGCCGGTAAGGTCGACTTCCAGATGGCGCATCCCTGCCGATGCCAAATGGGAGTGCGCGTCGTTAAATCCGGGCATGACAAAGTGGCCGCCCAGATCGATGACCTGGGTCTGGCTCCCCTTGAGCTTTTGTACGTCTTCGTTCGATCCGATCGCCACGACCCGGCCATCACGGACCGCCAGCGCCTGTACGCGGGCCGGCTTCGCTTGCGTGTAGATGTCGCCGTTGACGAAGATGGCGTCAGGCACCTTGGAGGCATCACCTGCGAATGCACTACCACAGACCAGGAAGATGACCGACAAAAAGAAAGCCAAAAACTGAAGTGGCGTCATAGACCTTCGGTTACCTGGCCCCGCGCAATCCGCGGTCGCTCTTAAGACCAAATCTCATCGGTGTAAATCCTTGGTTGATTTTGATTGTCAGTTGCGGCTTGCTGCATGGCCGCCTCGGTGGTGAATGTCTCACTCTTCCGGGACCCCCGCAAGCGCCAGGGTAAGCAGCAGAATTCGCTTTAAGCCGAGGTCGCGGCCCGCGGGCTCGTACCATTCGTTGACGGTGTGGGCTCCGCCGCCGGTACCGCCGGCACCAATGGCGATGGCCTCGCGGCCCAGCGACAACGGAATGTTGGCGTCGGTCGAGGCGCGTTGCACGCGAGCGCTGTTGTTGAGATGCGCATCTACCGCGCGGATCACCCGAAGCAGATGAGAATTCGAGGGAAGCTCTGCCGCAGGACGATCGCCGATGATTGCCACCTCGGCATCCAGCGCTTCGTCTTTTTTACGACCGCTGGTTTCCCCAACCGCATCCTTCACCGCATCACGCAAGGCACGCTCCAGGCGATCAAGCTGCTCCACCGATGCCGAACGCGTATCTACTCGCATGGTCGCGACCTGTGGAATGGAATTTACCGACGTTCCGCCCTGCACTGTGCCGATGTTGAATGTTGTCTTCGGATTCGCTGGAACAGTCGTTCGACTGAAACGCGCAATTACGCGCGAGAGCGCAACGATTGGATTCGGCACGCCGAAGTCGCTCCACGAGTGGCCGCCGGCGCCACGAATCGTGATCTCGTAACGTCGGCTGCCCAGTCCCTCCGCAATGATGGTGTCGGTGCCGGCCCCATCGAGCGCGATCAGAGCCCCGATGGAGTCGAACCACTTCGGCTGCTCGAAAATGTGCCGCATGCCGCGCAGGTTGCCTTCGCCCTCTTCGCCGACATTCCCGATGAACAGAATCGGCGCCGCGGTGGGGAGGTTGGTCACCTGGAGTACGTTCGCGATGGCAAGCAGCGCTGTGATACCCGAGGCATTGTCGGAGATCCCGGGTCCATGCAGCTTCCCGTCTTTACGGCTGACTTGAATGGGAGTATTCGGCGGGAACACAGTATCAAGATGCGCGCTCAGTGCGAGGTACGGTGCAGTACCATTTCCACCGGGACGAACTCCGAAGACATTCCCTAGCTCGTCCTGATGAACAGCAACGAGGCCCGCCGGCTCAAAGCGGTTCTTTAGCCATTGACTACGCGCAGACTCGCCCCAGGGCGGAGCCGGTATGGCCGTCACCTCAAGCTGCAGGTCTTCGAGTTCGCGCGCGTGAGCGCGGAACCAGGCAAATGCCTCATGCACTTCCCGTAGCTCGGCCAACTGCGCCACGATCTGCTGCGCGGTGCGCGACCGTTGCAATTCGGTTGACTCAGTAGGAATGGCATGCTCCAGTGGCGCTCTTTGCTGCGTACCCATGGCCATAAGCGATACTAATACGTCAGGATCGCTTGCCGCTCCTCAGCCGCCGGGTGCCCCGTCCCGGCTCCTTTTGTCCCGACGGGGTTTCGCCTCCCGCTCGAAAACTTGAAACAGGTTCTCTACCCATATACCGCGCCAACCTGATCTGCTCCCCGCTGGCCTTCCTCTCGGCCGGTTATGTATGAGCAAGGAAGGGTGTTGTGTGCCTTTTCCGATGCCAAATTGGCATCACACCATTGTCTCTTTGCCAGCCAAATTCGCTGGATCGTGCGCGTGTCGACTTACGGGGCAAGACCTTGACTAAAAACCGCTTGCTTTCTTTATTTTAGATTTTAGGCCGCGAACTGCGTAAATCATTGATTTTTAAATATGTTGCGAAATGGGGTATCAATTTTACAACGCCAGCGAGATGGCCACGCCCGCCGCCCGGCAGCACTCCAGGATTTCGGCGTCGGTCAAGCTCTTGGCCGAGTTCTTCGCCCGCTCGAAGATGCGCTCAACCAGTTCCGGCGTGTCTGGGATACCGTGACGTTCCAGCCAGAAATGCACGTTCGACTTTCCGCTCATTGGACCAATCTCGATGATCTGTTTCATTCCGAAGTAATGGGAAGGCACCCCGGAATAAATGCTGTTGGCCAGCATCTCGTCGTTTTTGCGATACGCCTTGATGACGGCCGAAGCATGGACGCCGGTGGCCGTTCGAAAAGCATCGTCGCCCACGACCGGGTAATTCGGCGGGATCGGAATACCGGTCGCATTCGCTACGGCTTCACAGTACTGCTTGAGCTTGCTCAGGTCCTGGCCGGCCCACGGCTCGATGCCCATGAGTTTCAAATTCACCAGCATCTGGTCCATCTGGGTGTTGCCCACGCGCTCGCCAATGCCGCAGGCGGTTGCGTGCACGACTTCGGCTCCGGCGACAAGAGCCGCCATCGAATTCGCGACCGCAAGCCCTCGGTCGCAGTGGCCGTGCCACTCTACGCGAATGTTCTGGCCCGACGGTTTCACCACTTCGTTTACGACGAAGTGCATCAGCGCGATCGTGCCCATCGGCGTCGCGTGCCCCGCAGTGTCGCAGATCACGATGGCGCGCGCACCACAATCGATCGCGTTCGAATAAAGCCGTTGAATGGTCTCGGGATCGCAGCGCGTCGTGTCTTCAGTGACATACATCACTTCGAGCCCAAGAGAAACGGCGAATTTCACCGCTTTTTCGGTGGTGCGGAGAAGAAAGTCGTCCGTCCAGTCTTCGGTGTAACGACGGATCGGGCTCGACCCAATGAAGGTCGCGGCCTCAATCGGCACACCGGTGCGCTGCACGATTTCGGCGATCGGGCGAATGTCGTTCTCGTGTGTACGCGCGGCGCAGTTCGGCTTGATCTTCAGCCCGGCACTGCCGATTTCGTGCGCCAGAGCTTCACAGTGCGCAACGGCGCGCGGTCCTGCGCCGGGCAGCCCGATGTCGAGTGAGTTGATTCCCAGCGACTCCATCAGATGGAGGATCTCGATTTTCTCTTCGATGGTGGGATCCTGGACAGAAGGCGACTGCAACCCATCGCGCAGTGACTCGTCATTGAGCAGAACGCGTCCTGCCGGCTTCATCGAAGCGGCGTAGACTTTGTTCCAGTCGTAGATCAGATCAGAAACTTCTGCTGACACGGTCCTCTTCCGTTTCTTTTGCAGCTACGGCGCCCCCACGGCACCGAAACTCTCCCTCGCCTCCCACAGATGAGCTTAGAGTCCGCGGCGTTGCAAACCCTGGTCACCTAAGGGTTATTCTTTATTCTCCGCCGCAGCCGGCGATCCAGGCGGCGGAGGCGTCTTCGGCACCACGGTCACGCCGAACACCGACAGCTTACCGACTCCCGCGACGTTTTTACCCCGCGGCTCTTCGGCGCCGGGCAGGTAAAGCGTCTTGCAATGCTCGCAGCGGTAGACCTCGCCATTTTCGCCGTATGCCGCGCGCACGTCGCCGCATGCCTGCTCGAGTATGTCCGCCATGTAGTACCACCGCTTCAGGTGGCCGCCGCACAGCTTTCCCTTCTCATCCTTCTCGTTGCAGGCGCGCTGCAACGGCATCTTGTACTTCACTTTGTGCTTGGGTAGCTGTGGCGGGGGATCTTGGACCGGTTCAGGCATACGTAAGCGACCGGCTATTGTATCGCATCGTTGGCGACGACCTACAGACGGTTCTTTCGCCGGAGCGCGCTCATCGTGGCGAATCCACCTTTGATCCGCGCCCTCAGGCTGCGGCCGAACCTCATGTCGACGAACCCCGACATTTGGCGCTGAAACGTCTCACTATAGCCGTACCACCAGACCTTCTTCATACGCGGCAGCAGATCCACGTCCACATACTTCACTAAAACCATCTCAGCCAGGCCGAGTTCGCCGTGGGCCCGTCCGATGCCACTCTGTTCGAATCCACCGTGCGGAGCTTCGGCGATGCCGAATGCCGAAATTGCGTCGTTCACCATGACGGTGCCGGCCCGAACGCGGGCTGCAATGGCTTTGCCGCGCTTGCGGTTACCCGTCCAGACACTGGCCGCGAGCCCAAATATACTATCGTTCGCCAGGTACACCGCATCGTCGTCCGTATCGAAAGGCGCTACTGGCAGCGCGGGGCCGAAGGTCTCCTCTTGCATGATGCGCATGGCGTGGGTTACGTCCGCCAGCAAGGTCGGAGCGTAGAAGTTCGGTCCAAGTTCAGGAAGCCGCCGGCCGCCTGCGAGCAGCCGGGCGCCACGCGTCACTGCGTCATTGACATGGTCTTCCACCGTACGCAGTTGCCGCTCATGAATCAGAGGCCCCATTTCCACTTCCGAGTTCAGGCCTTCGCCTACGCGCAGCTTCTCGATCTTTTGGCGGCACAATTTCAGGAATTTCTCATACACGCTTCGTTGCACATAGCAACGCTCGATCGACAGGCAGGTCTGACCGCAATTCATCATCGCTCCCCACACCGCGCCGCTGGAAGCAACGTCGAGGTCCGCATCTTCCAGCACGATCATCGGGTCTTTACTGCCGAGTTCCAGCACCATGGGCAACAGCTTCTTGGCGGCGGCTTCAGCGATGCGCTTGCCCGTTGCCACGCTCCCGGTAAAAATCACCTTGTCGATGTCAGATTCAAGAAGTGCGCCCCCCACCGCGCCCGCTCCGATGAGGACCTGCAAGAGGTTGGGATCGAGCCCGGCAGACAACAACAGCCTCTCGAACTCCAATGCTACTAAGGGTGTGAACTCCGAGGGCTTGAGAACTACGGCGTTGCCCATGGCCAGAGCCCCGATCGTTTCAATCGCCGGAGTCGAGAACGGGTAGTTCCACGGGGCGATGATGCCGATAACGCCATAAGGCTCTCGCACTAGCCTGCCGCGCTTAGTCCTCATGGCCAGGTTGTCGTGCGGGAGTGTCTGGTCGCGAAGGAACTTATGCGCCGTACGGATGCAGAATTCGGTCGAGTCGAGCACGACAACAAGCTCGGTATTGAGCGCCTCGACAGTCGGTTTACCGGCCTCACGAGAGATAAGCCTGGCGAGTTCTAAGCGCTGCTCGCTGAGCTCGCGCTGAAATCGCTTCAACACAGCGATACGATCTTTGACTGCAGTCGCTTCCCACGCGGGCTGTGCCTGCCGCGCGCGTCGTACCGCTTCGCGGACTTCCTCAGGGGTGGCGCAAGTCAGTTCGGCTAGCTTTTCTCCGGTGGCAGGATTGGTGCTGATAAGGGTTTCCCGGGTAGCAACTTGGGTCATCGTACTCATGGCGTTACATACTCCACGCTGACCAGGTAGAGGCCGCAGGCGGGGGCGGTCCGACCGGCAGCGCTTCGGTTCTTCGCCGCGAGAATGACAGGGATTTCGTCGGGCTTCAACGAGCCTTTGCCCACCTGGAGAAATGTTCCCACCAGATTTCGCACCATATGGTGCAGGAATCCATTGCCGCGAACGGTGTAGCTGAACTCCTCGGGCGTGCGCGCCCACAACGACGAGTGAATGGTGCGCACGTTCCCTTGCTTGATGGTCAGATGGTCGGAGGCATCTTCCTCATCGGCATCGAGATCTGCGCCTTCTGTCGTGACGTCTGTCAGTTCTTGCTCAACAACGCCTGATCGCGCGCGTTCCGTTCTGGGCGAGCGCAATCTAGCACCCAGCCGCACACTGCGCTCCGGATCCGATGCCGCGAACGAGGTAAAGTCGAACCTCCCGACGATGTGTTCCGACGCTAGAATCATCGCGTCTTCGTCCATGGGATGAGGATCGTGACAAACGTAGCGCGCCAAAAACGGCGGGCAGATCGTTTCACGGTAAATGCGATAGCGATAGGTCTTCGCCGTCGCCGAATGGCGCGCATGAAAACTGTCTTCGACCCTTTCTACACCCGTTACCCGAATCGACGGTGGAAGAACGTCATTCAACGCAACCAGCAAGTTCCATTCCGGGATGGGCGACTCCAGAGACACCGACGCCACCTGGGCCAGAGCGTGCACTCCGGCATCGGTCCGGCCGCACCCCTGCGGCAAAACCTTTTCGCTGGTTATCCGTCCGAGACAGTTGGCGAGAACGCCCTGCACGGTCGGGAGACCGGGCTGAATCTGCCATCCCCGGAACTCGGAGCCGTCGTAGGACAGAGTGATTTTCAGGTTGCGGCGCACGCAGTCGTCCTCGTAGCAAAGCATCCCATCACCGGTGAATGTAAAGAGGTGTAAAGCTGCCACCGGCGCACGGCATTCGCTGTGCTGTGTCAGCTATACTATGCCATTACTGCAAGTTACGAGGCCCGAATCGATTTCTCCGCCGTCTATCGCTAGGTTGGGTTTGAACCTTCTCGGAGTGTAATCCGTATTAGAGACGGGCGACAGGAATTCTCACGAAGGACACTGAGTTGACATGCACTTTTCTGGAGAAGAGGGAATGCCAGTTTTTCGTTTCGTGAATGGAGCGGTCCGCCGATTGATCGCGTTGATTTGTGTCGGAGCTCTTGCGACCCCGAGTTTCGCCCAGAATGCCCAGCCTGCACCACCCACGCAAGAATCTACGCAAGCGACCCCTACCAGCGCTCCTACGCCAGTACCAGCGATGCCACAAGCGCCCGAGCCACAGCACAACGCGCAGGCGCATCCGTATTCGATGAATGACTACACCAGGGGCCTCTCTTCGTTCCCCAAGATCTGGCAACCTTATACCGTCCGCAATGTCTCTCCCGCTGATTTGACGAATTCTGCCATGATCGATTCCGTTATCCGTGACGGCAAGATCTACCTGTCGCTCAATGCTGCCATCGCTTTGGCGCTTGAGAACAACCTTGATCTCGCCATCCAGCGCTACAACCTCGACACGGCTGATACCGACATCCTGCGCACCAGTTCGGGCAACCCAGCGCTTGGCGTAAATGCCGGTATCGTGCAGGGAACTCCGGGTGGAGCTGCGGGGAGCACGGCCGCCGGCGGCACCGGAACTTCGGCCACGGGTGCAACCGGCGGCGGAGCTGGAGGCAGCGCCGTTGCCGTCGGCGGAGCCGGCGCAGGCGCGGCCGGCATTGTGTCCTCGACCACGGGTGAAGGTCCGACGATCGACAGCTTTGATCCCATCGTGAGCGGCAGCAGTGTTCTCGGTGAGCGCGCTACCACGCCGCAGTCCAACGTCATTTTTACCGGCACCGAGACGCTGATTCAGAACACAACCAACGCCAACTTTAGCTACACACAGGGATTCGCCACTGGCACCCTGATGACGCTTGCATTTGACAACGCGCGAAGCACCTCGAACGCAATCCTCAACACCCTGTCGCCGGCTTTGACGTCTTCGTTCCGATTTCAGTTGCGGCAGCACTTGTTGCAAGGGTTCGGACTGAATCCCAACATGCGCTGGATTCGCATTGCTCGCAATAACCGCGCCATTATGGATGCCGCATTCCAGTTGCAGGTCATGACGACGGTCTCCCAGATCGAGAACATCTACTGGGACCTGGTCAACGCATATGAAAACGTGCGGGTGCAACAGCGCGCTCTGGATCTGGCGCAGAAGACCTTGTCCGATACTCAGAAGCAGGTTGACATCGGAACCTTGGCGCCCATTACCGTGGTGCAATCCAAGAGTTCGGTGGCGACTGCAGAGCAGAACCTGATCGTGTCGCAAACCAATCTGCAACTGCAGCAGTTGCTGATGAAGAACGCGATCACGCGCAATATGGCTGATCCAATTCTTGCCGTGGCTCCGGTCATTCCGACTGACACGCTGCAGATCAATGAGCCTTTTGAGGTCCGGCCGGTGGAAGCGCTGATCAATGAAGCGCTACAGAACCGTCCTGAGATCATCCAGTCGCGCCTCAACCTCACCAACAAAAAAGTCGGCGTCCAGGCAATCAAGAGCTTGCTGCGTCCGACGGTCGACCTTTATGCGTTTTATGGCGCGTCCGGCCTCTCCGGCCAGCAAAACCCCCTGTGTCCGCTTAACGCCATCGATTGCACCAGTACCATCCCGCCTGGAGGTTGGGGCACAGCCTTCCAGAACCTGTTCAACAGCAGCGGACCTGATAAGGGTGTTGGTGTAAACATCAACGTCGTCATTCGCAACCGCCAGGTTCAAGCCGACCAAGTACGTTCTGAGCTGGAATATCGGCAGTCAGAAGTTGCTACTCAGCAGCAGGAAAACACCATCACGTTGCAGGTGCGCCAGGCGCAATTCGCTTTGCAACAGAACTACGCGGCCCTGCAGGCGGCCGTGGCCGCTCGCGACTATGCCTCGCAGAACCTCGACGCCGAGCAGAAAAAGTATTCGCTGGGCGCATCGACTTCGACGCTGGTGCTGCAGGCTTCCAGTGCGCTCACGCAGGCTGAGTCCAATGTGTTGGCGGCAGCCACGAACTATGAGAAGTCGATGGTGCAACTTGATCTGTCCACGGCTGATACCCTGAGCAGGCTTGGCATCAACATCGCAGACGCGGAGTCGGCCAAGGTAAAAGCGATGCCGAAGGTACCCGGTATTGTTCCGGTGAATCCACAGAATCCAGGACCAGTGGAGCCGAAGCCTTCGACAGCTTCTCAGACGCAGAACCTGTCTCCGCAACCACCGCAGTAGGGAATTCTCTTCGGCATGCCGTCCATTAGCGACGGCATGCTTTTTTGTTTCTAGGAAGCGCCGTGCGCGGTTAGCATGGACTGCTTGAGCCTCTCGGTCGTCATCATCACCTTCAACGAAGAAGCCAATCTGGAGCGCACGCTCTCCAGTGTCGCCTGGGCCGACGAGATCATCATCGTCGATTCCGGCTCAACCGATCGCACGCGAGAGATCGCCGAATCATTTCATGCGCAGTTTTTCGTTGAGCCATGGAAAGGCTTCGCCGCGCAGAAGAACTCCACGCTCGACAAAGCTACCGGGGACTGGATTCTTTCACTCGACGCTGACGAAGAGGTGGAGCCCGCGCTCGCCGACGAGATCAAGTCTGTACTCGCGGCCAATCCATCTGTAGCCGGCTTCTGGATTCCCCGCAAGAACTTTTTTCTTGGCCGCTGGATCAAACATGGTGGCTTCTATCCCGATCCCAAGCTACGTCTGGTTCGCCGCGGAAAAGGCAAGTTTGAGGACCGCCTCGTGCACGAAGATATCCATCTCGAGGACTCGTCGGCTAGGCTGCACTACCACTTGTTGCACCACGCCTATCCCACGCTGGAAAACTACATTGATCACATGAACCGCTACTCGTCGCTGGGCGCGGGAATGGCCCATCGAAAGCGCTCTCGCGATTTCAACGTCATCGATATTGTGATCCGCCCCAAGCTCACGTTCCTGTACAACTACGTTTTGCGGGGCGGATTTCTCGACGGCCGCGAAGGCCTGCTGCTGCACCTCTATCATGCCGGGTATGTGAGCTGGAAATATGCCAAGGCGTGGGAGATGGCAAGCAGAGGGACAAAGTCCGAATAGCGTCGATCGGGTCTGTCTTGCGTTAATCTCGAGCGAACGTCGTCACCCGGTTGCGGCCCGCGACCTCTTCTTCTGACTTCTCGCGCAGTTCGAAGTCTTCGAAGTGCACGTCATATGAGTGCCCGCACGTCGTACACACCAGCCGGTACAGCATCTTCTCCGAATCGCCGAATGGGCGATGCGAGGTTTTCAAATTAACGATGATTTCGCTACAGCAGTCCGGACAGTCTGTACACAACACGCTCTGGCTCATAGCTTGATCTTGTCCCCCCAAAACCCCGTCAGTGCCGCCCGTCACTATATCGGCGTTGGTGTGAACTTGCCAACGAGAATCGTGGAACACGAGAATCGTGGAACTTACGCCCGCAACCCGGGATGTCAAAATCTATCGCCGCCGCTCCCCCCGGACCTTCGAGGCCATGGACTCGAACACCATCACTCGACCCCCAATGGCAGTTCGTCGAGGGCACGCCGCGCTCGGACGGTAGGCAGATCAATTGGTCGAACGGAACGTATTGGACTGGATGTGACAATGGTGGAGGAGGTGGCGGCGGTGGTGGTGACTGCATCGCCGTCGGAACCTCGAAGGCACCTGGTATCGCGATGGCAATCGTTCGTATGCTGGCTTGATCAGCCAGCGCGGCAGCAACCTGACTTTCACCAACCAGCAGGGAGTGACGGCGCAAGGCAAGTTCCGCGGCAACCAGAACGTCAGTGCCAATTGGAACGGCCAAACCATCAACGGGCACCCTTGTCAACAATGGCGGCCGGATTAACTGGGAACGGGACCATAGTGGAGCCGCTAGCGCCAGCACCGGCTCCCTTGCTCCTCAAGCGGGCATCTACTAAACTGCAACGTCCGTCTACCGCCGGACCCGTGGGGAAGCACATGCCTGATAGCAGCAAGCCACCGAGAAAATCTCTCGCCGAAAGTCCTGTTACGGATCTGTTCGAGAACAGCCGCCATCCATCCGCCTCCGAGCAACAGTGGGCCGAGAAGACACTCGGACCCTCGCTTGAGAGATCTCCTGAAAAACCGATCGGTGCCCCCACTGGTGTCAACCTCGACGAGCACGGTCACGCTCGCTTCACGACGATTTCGGGAATGCCGATCCGGCGCCTCTACACCCAGGCCGATTTGCCGGAAGACTGGACCTACGACCAGTACCTAAACTTCCCCGGTCAGCCGCCCTACACCCGGGGCATTCATGCCAGCGGCTATCGCGGCAAGATGTGGACCATGCGCCAGTTCTCGGGCTTCGCCTCGCCTGAGGAAACCAACGAGCGCTACAAGTACCTGCTCGCGCACGGCGGCCAGGGTCTCTCGGTCGCCTTTGACTTGCCAACGCTGATGGGTTACGACAGTGACCACATGATGAGCGAAGGCGAAGTCGGCAAGTGCGGGGTCGCTATCGACTCGCTCGAAGACATGGAAATCCTCTTCGACGGCATCGATCTCGAAAAGACCACTGTTTCAATGACGATTAACTCGCCGGCATCCGTGCTGTGGGCGATGTACCTTGCTGTCGCCGAAAAGCAGGGCGCTGACTGGAAGAAGATCTCCGGCACCATCCAGAACGACATCCTCAAGGAATACATCGCACAGAAGGAATACATCTACCCGCCGGCCCCGTCGATGCGGCTGGTGATCGACACCTTCGAGTTCGGTTCGAAGTTCACTCCGAAATTCAACACTATCTCCATCAGCGGATACCACATTCGCGAAGCTGGCTCGACCGCGCTGCAGGAGCTTGCCTTCACCATCTACGACGGCGTCGAATACGTCGAATGGGCACGCCGCCGCGGCCTCGACCTCGATGACTTCGGCCCGCGCCTCAGCTTCTTCTTCAACGCGCACAACGATTTCTTCGAGGAGATCGGCAAGTATCGCGCCGCTCGAAAGATCTGGTACCGGCTGATGAAAGACCGCTTCGGCGCGAAGAACGCCCGGACGTGGCTGATGCGCTTCCACACACAGACCGCCGGCGTCTCGTTGACTGCGCAGCAACCGATGAACAACATCGCGCGCGTGGCGATTCAGGCGCTCGCGGCCGTCCTAGGTGGCACCCAGTCTCTCCATACCGATAGCTACGACGAGGCATTGGCTCTGCCAACAGAAGAGGCCGTGCGCATCGCGCTCCGCACCCAGCAGATCATCGCCTATGAATCGGGTGTCGCTCAGACCGTCGACCCGCTCGGTGGGTCCTACTTCGTCGAGCGCATGACCCTCGACATGGAGAACGGCGCCTTCGACTATTTCGACAAGCTCGACGCGATGGGCGGCATGGTCGCAGCCATCGAGAAGGGCTATCCGCAGAAGGAAATCGCCGAAGCCAGCTACCAGTTCCAGCGCGCTACCGAGGCCAAAGAGAAGATCACGGTGGCCGCCAATGAGTTCGTGGTCGAGGAGCCGCCACCGAATATCCTCTACATCGACGAATCGGTCGCTCATCACCAGAGTGAGAAACTGAAGAAGCTGCGCGCCCGGCGCTCGAACGATGAAGTCCGCCGCCGCCTTAACGCACTCAAGAAAGCAGCCGCACCGGAGCCACAGACTCCTACCGACGGCAAAATCTCGCCCGTGAATACAATGCCGTTCATCGTCGATGCAGTAAAGGCCTACGCGACGGTAGGCGAGATCTGCGACGCTTTGCGCGAAGTGTACGGCACCTACGAAGAAAGCACGTTTGCTTAACCCCCGGCGCTAAGCTTCTTACCCGAACAAGCTCACATCCTGGTTCACGCGGAACCGAAGCCGCCGCTCAGTGCCAAAGGTCACGTCCTTTTTGCCGGTGACGAAGGCCGTTGTGGTGCCGGCCACTGCTCCGATGCCGCCGCCGATGAGCGCACCTTTGCCGCCTGCGGCGAGTGCCCCAAGTAAGGCGCCACCGCCGGTCCCACCACCAATCCAGCCCCAATTACGCTTCTTGTGCGAACCTCCGCGTGCCGCAACCCGCCCTGTGCTGAGGTTTACGCTGTGCTGGTCGATGGTGACCCGATCTAGTGTAAACGCCAACTGGCCGGGATGATGCAACCGCCCAGAGCGGCGGACCGCCGTCACGTGTCCTTCCACCGGAGCGCCAACCGGCAGCACGATTTGGTCTCCCACCATCACCGGCTCATCAATCACTGCCTCAAACCGCTCGCCGGGCACTGCAGTTGCACTCGACAGACTCTGTTGCAGACGAACCGTTATCGAGGTGCCTGCGGGAATAACCAATTTCGTCGGCGCCGCTTCCTGAGCGGCCGCCCCGTTCTGTGCCGCAGGCGGTGCTACGGAATTGCCGGGGTTTCGAGGTGTACCCTGCGCGGTTCCCGTCGCAATGGGAGCTTGCGGTGGCAGATTGTCTTGTACCTGTGTCGCAGCCGGCTGGCCGTCTGGACCCGCGGCTGTGGCGCTTTGTGTTTGTGCCTTATGGCATCCGACCGCCCACAACAGCGCCGCAATCAGGGTAACTATCGCAAAACGTCTTGGATGCATGTTTCTCCCTCCAGTGCCCCACACTTTGAGATGCAGGCAGCATGCCAAACGTAATTTCTTGAGAATGTTTAATTATAGGAATGCATCAGGCCCCGAACGTGTAAGTTTTACATGGCCAACGGATTCGAATCCGCCCGATATTCCATTATGTCAGAGTAATACATAAAGCCGTGCTCACGAACCAGACCGCGTTCCCACTCTCGCGTCGCATAAACTGTGAGGTGCTCCAAAATTTATCGCCTGTGGCCGGGTATCGGCGAGCGATTTTCGTTTCGCTTACCCTGTTGGCGGCAACCTCGTTAACGCTCTACGCTCAGGAGCGCCCCTGGACCGTATCGCCTTGCGAGCTGCTCAAGAATCCTGGTCTGTATCTTGAGTCGCTGGTGAGCGTGCCAGGACTAGTGCTCTACGGACCGAACCGGTTCACTTCCCACGGCTATGATTGCGCCGACGAGAACGGACCTCTGCGCTTGGTGTTTGGCGGCAACCCGTCGGATCCGAAAGACCGCTTTCGTCTCTCGCAGTCGCGCCTGGAAGACAGCACCGTGCCGCTGAAGAAAGACGCCGATTACGAGACCTTGCAAAAGCTGATCGAATCGGCCGACGCCGCCGGCCAAGTCAGAATGCTTCGTGCCACGCTGACCGGCCGTTTCTTTACAGGCCAGGCGGTGGGTACAAAGTCAGGCGAGATCAAGCACCCGAATCCCCGACTGGTGATCTCAGAAGTCGAGCTGGTATCCAACCGTCTTGAGGACCCCGTCGATTTCACCCCCGTTCCGCAAGCCCCCGCCCAGGCGGCAAAGGGATGCACCGCAACCGAAATTGAGGTTCCTTCCCGCGACGAGGAAGACAAACTCCAGCGCCTGAGCCGCGAACCGTCGGAAGATCTCGGCTATCTTAACGATCCGAAAGCAGTCGCCACGCGCGCGATCGCGGAGCAGGAGAAGATCGCGCCCGCCGATGTGCAAAGCAAGCTGATCCCTCGCAACGAGTCCATTGCGCTCAAGAACTTCTTCTGGACCTCTGGTGACGGCCTGCGCACCTATGCCGTCGCCGTGAACCGTCCCTACTGGCTCCTGGCCAGCACTTACTCTGGCGACTCCGTGATTTGGGTCCCCAAGCACATCACTAAGACTACGTGCGCCAACCGTTAATGACAAAAGCGCGGCAAGATTGACCTTGATTTGCGTCACGGCCCTAGTGATGCGGGCTACTACAAATGCTCGGCAAAGGGTTTATCATTCAACGTTCCACCAAAAGCTGAAAGCTAAGAGCTGACGGCTGAAGGTTTATCTATGCCGACCGACCGCAAAATTCGCGTACTCGTCGCCAAGCCGGGCCTCGACGGCCACGATCGTGGCGCCAAAGTCATCGCCCGCGCATTGCGCGATGCCGGAATGGAAGTCATCTACACCGGCCTTCGCCAAACCCCGGAGATGGTCGTCACGGCGTCGCTCGAGGAAGACGTCGATGTCATCGGGCTTAGCATCCTTTCCGGTGCGCACAACGCCATCGTGCCCCGCGTTATTGAGCTGTTAAAGCAGAACCACATGAATGACGTGCTGCTCATCGTTGGGGGCATTATTCCCGACCAGGATGTCGAGGGCCTCAAGCAGGCGGGCGTGGCCGCGGTCTTTCAGCCCGGCACACCCATGGACAACATCATCGAGTTCATCCGCACCAACGTGAAACCGCGCGGGGTAACTGCCGGCTGAGAGTTCACCAGAGACACAGAGGCACAGAGAATTAAGCAGTCTGCCAGCGTGCGCCCAGCCTGTCCTGAGCCTGTCGAAGGATTCGCGCCTTTGTTTTGGGCGCTAACTAGGGAATTTTGTTTGTTAGTCTGCTTCCTTGAGCCCATCCATCGAAAATCAAGAGAATCTGTGCGAAGTTGAAGCCCACGGAGACGTTGCCATTTTGCGGCTTCTCTCCGATGACGGCACGAATCGCCTCACTCGCGCTCGCCTAGCCGCACTGACCGTAGCGATCGAAAATCTTCGACACGGACATCCCGCCAAGCTCATCATCACCGGCAACTCGCATTTCTTCTCCGCCGGGGCCGATCTCCAAGAGATCGCCGAGTTGTATGGCGCCGAGGCCTTCTGCTTCGCGCACATGGGACAGCGCCTGATGAATGCCGTTGCCAACTTTCCTGCCCCGACGGTCGCCGCCGTTCATGGCTACTCGATGGGCGGAGGGCTTGACCTGGCGCTCGCATGCCGTCAGCGAATCGCTGGCCCGCACGCTGTCTTTGGACATCGCGGTGCCGCCCTCGGTCTCATCACCGGCTGGGGAGGCACCCAGCGCCTTCCGCGGCTCGTTGGTAAGGCCCGCGCACTGCAAATGTTTCTCGTCGCCGAGAAGTTCGATGCCCGCGACGCCCTGCGGATTGGGCTGATTGACGCAATCGCGGGGGACCCACTCGCACTCGCGTTTGAAAGGTTCGGCAATTCCCAAGCACGCTGAGTGATCAGCGCACCTGATTGGTCTTGCGCTATCCTTAGGCGGTGCCGTGCCAGCTCCCTCTGCAAGATAAAAAACTGGTTCAGATCGTCGATGCCGCACTCCTCGACGCCGAATGGCGCAGCGGCGACCGGCTCATCTGCAGGCCGGGATGTACTCCGTGTTGCATAGGCGTCTTCGCCATCGACCAGCTCGACATGCTGCGTTTACGAGATGGCCTTGCCCATCTCGATACAACCGATCCCGAACGTGCCGCCCGTGTGCGCCAGCGTGCTCGTGAGTCGTGGGAGCGTGTGGCTTCCAAGTTCCCGGGCGACGTGCACTCGGGCGTGCTGGACGACGACGATAAAGCCGCCGAAGAGTTCGAAGAGTTTGCCGACTACGAACCGTGTCCGGCGCTCGATCCTGATCGCGGCACCTGCGATGTGTACAGGTGGCGGCCGATCACCTGCCGTGTCTTCGGTCCGCCCCTTCGATCGGAAGGCGGGTTAGGTGTCTGTGAACTCTGCTATCACGGCGCCACTCCCGAGGAAATCGCCAGCTGTGAGCTTAAGCTTGACGAAGCCAACGCCCTCGAAGCGGAATTAGTCGAAGAACTCGAGAAGTCCGGGAGCAAAGGTAAAACGATCGTCGCCTTCGCGCTGACGGGACAATCAGTGGCCAGTGGCCAGTGCCAAGTGGCATGCAGTTGCGAGGGTCAACGCGTCGACTGAGCGTCACCACGACGTCATTTCCTCTGTGCCTGGGTGTCGCGGTGGTGAACTAGCCTTTCCCGCGTTGCGTCCACTCGCTCCGCTGCTTTATCGTTATCGGTCTGCCCAAGGGCCCGCGACCTCTCAACATGAGCGAACACAAGCACGCCGGATCGTCCCTGCAACTGGAATCCAAGATCAAATCCACATCGTCGCGCTTCGAGCGCAATCAGCGCGTGGTGGCTGAGCTGGTCGCACGCATGCGTATGGACGAGGAACAAATCCAGCAGGGGGGCGGCGACAAGGCGATCGAATCCCAGCACAAGAAAGGACGCCTCACCGCCCGCGAGCGCATCGCAAGACTCATCGATCCCGGCACGGAGCTCTTCGAACTCGGCAGCTACGCGGCATGGGGCATGTATGAAGAGTGGGGCGGCGCGCCATGCGCCGGTGTCGTTACCGGTCTCGCGCGCGTCGAAGGCCGGCTGGTCATGCTCATCGTGAACGACGCCACGGTCAAAGCGGGTGCCTTCTTCCCCATTACTGCCAAGAAAGTCATTCGCACACAGAACATCGCCATCGATAACCGCATTCCCACGATTTACCTAGTCGATTCGGCGGGTGTGTTCCTGCCACTGCAGGAAGATGTTTTTCCCGACACCGACGACTTCGGTCGTGTCTTTCGCAACAACGCCGTCATGTCGGCCATGGGAATCCCGCAGATCACAGCCATCATGGGCATGTGCGTCGCCGGTGGAGCGTACCTGCCCGTCATGTGCGACCACATCCTCATGACCGAAGGCAGTGGCCTGTTTCTTGCGGGACCCGCGCTGGTGCAGGCCGCCATCGGGGCGAGATATTCCGCCGAAGAGCTGGGCGGCGCGAGGATGCACGCGCAGATCAGCGGCACAGTCGATTTTCGCGAGCCCGACGACGATCGCTGCCTCAGGCGCATTCGCTCGCTTGTCGACAAGATGGGAAATCGCCAACTCGGCATCTTCGACCGCAAGCCCGCGCGCGAGCCGCTCTATCCCGCGGAAGAAATCTACGGCATCTTCGATGACGACCCGGCGCGCCAATACGACATGAAGGAAATCATCGCGCGCATCGTCGATGGCAGTGAGTTTGACGAGTACAGGGCCGAGTACGGCGAGACAGTGCTCTGCGGTTATGCGCGCATCGGCGGGTACGCCGTCGGTATCGTCGCCAACCAGAAGACGCATGTCGAGCAAGTCGATCACAGCGGCAATAAACGTATGGAGTTCGGCGGCGTCGTCTACACCGAATCGGCTGAGAAAGCGGCGCGCTTCATCATGGACTGCAACCAGAACCTCGTTCCGCTCATCTTTCTACACGACGTCAATGGCTTCATGGTCGGCCGCGACGCCGAGTGGAGCGGCATCATCCGTGCCGGCGCAAAAATGGTCAACGCAGTCTCGAACTCAGTGGTGCCGAAAATCGCTGTGATCATCGGCGGCTCGTTTGGCGCCGGACACTATGCCATGTGCGGCAAGGCATACGATCCGCGCTTTCTCTTCGCGTGGCCGACCGCGAAATATGCGGTGATGAGCGGCGCTTCGGCGGCGAGCACACTGGTCGAGATCAAGATCAAGCAGCTCGAGCGCGGCGGCAAAAAACTCAGCGATGAAGAGAAGAAGAAACTCTATGACGAGGTGAAAACTACGTACGACGAGCAGATGGATCCGCGCTACGGCGCGGCCCGTTTGTGGATCGACAAGATCATCGATCCTATAGAAACGCGTGAGGCCTTGATCACGGCCCTGGAAGTCGCAGCGCTGAATCCCGAGATACCCAAGTTTAACGTTGGAGTCCTACAGACGTAGCTTCGCCAAATGGCTGATTCCGTTACCCTCATCGAATGCCCTCGCGACGCCTGGCAAGGTTTGCCGGGACAGGTCCCTACTCGGACCAAGGCGGAATATCTTAGGGCCCTCGTCGCGGTCGGGTTTAAGCACATTGACGCTGTCTCGTTTGTTTCACCCAAGGCGGTTCCGCAAATGGCGGACTCCGAAAAGGTGCTCAGCGAGCTCGATCCTCCCGACGACGTCGAAATCATCGGCATCGTAGTCAACGAGCGCGGCGTTGAGCGAGCCACCGCCACGGAAGCTGTGCGAACGGTCGGCTTCCCGTACTCGCTTTCGCCGACCTTCCTGAAGAACAACCAGAGCCAGACACCAGAACAAAACCTCGACATGCTGGAGAGAGTCAAGCAAAAGGCCGACGACGGTGGACTCGAGATGGTCGCATACATTTCGATGGCTTTCGGCAATCCTTATGGCGACTTATGGAATGTCGAAGAACTTACAGAAGGCGTCGGTCTGTTGGCCGACTTCGATCCTCAGGCCATCTCGCTGGCCGACACCGTCGGCCTGGCAACGCCGCAACAGATTTCCGAGCAGGTCGGTCGGGTTATTGAGATGTTCGGCGACATCCCGATTGGGGTGCATCTGCACAGTCGTCCCGATGATGCAGTGGCCAGGATTCTGGCTGCTTACGACGCCGGGTGCCGCCGCTTCGACTCGGCCATCGGCGGCCTTGGGGGTTGTCCGTTCGCGCAGGACGTCCTAGTCGGCAATATCCCGACGGAGAAAGTGCTCGAAGCCCTTCAGCAGCGGACCTCCGATCTGCCGATTCGTAAGCCCCTTACTGAGCTGACGAAGCTGTCAGACAATATCGCGGAACTCTTCGGCGGACCCAAAATGTAATCCCCCAGATCGAATTCCCTCTCCCCCATCGGGCTGATTCTTGCCTCTTTCCACCCGGCACCCACGAAAGAACTCGGTTCGACAGGCCCTTAAGTGTGATAATGCCAAGCGCAGCAACACCCGACGCAGGAAGGGCTTACGACCGGCCCGAGGAGTAGTTTGTCTTGTTCGAACGAGAGAAGCCGAGGACTCACGACCAACCCCATTACGCTGCTCTTACGCTCGCCTATAACGGCCCGGTCGCGACAGTCACGCTGAATCGTCCCGAAAAGCGCAACGCTATCAGCTATGAGCTGATTGAGGAGATCCACCACGCATTGCATGAGGTGCAAGAGTCCTCCGCGCACATCATGATCCTCACCGGCGCGGGGGCTGCTTTCTGCTCGGGAATGGACCTGGACAACCTGCGCGAGATCACCCGGCACACGGAAGAAGAGAATCTTGCCGACTCTGGCCGCATGGCCCACATGTTTCGAGCGCTCTACGATTTCCCCAAGGTGACGGTCGCCGCCGTCAACGGGCCAGCTATCGCCGGAGGATGCGGCCTGGCTACGCTTTGTGATTTCACGCTGGCCTCGTCGGCAGCCAAGTTCGGCTACACGGAAGTTCGCATTGGATTCGTGCCGGCTATTGTCTCGACGTTTCTTTTGCGACAGGTTGGAGAGAAGCAGGCACGCGATCTCCTACTGACAGGGCGGATCATTGCTGCCGACGAAGCCTTTCGCATCGGACTGGTGCAAGAAGTTGTCGCACCTGAAAAATTGATGGCTCGCGCCGAAGCACTCGCGGAAACTCTCGCTGCCAACAGTCCGGCTTCGCTTTTGGCCACCAAGCGCTTGCTGCGCACCTTTTCGCACGTGGAACTCGATCGGCAGCTGAGCGCTGCGGTCGACGAAAACGCCCGCATTCGCACGACGCACGACTTCCGGGAAGGCGTGGCTTCGTTCCTGGAAAAACGTAAACCCAATTGGACAGGGAGGTAGACCGTGAAACTCCGCCACCGTTTGTGCGCCGCGACTTTGCTGTTCCCGGCCCTGATGTTCGCCCAAACTGCCGCGCCCGCCGCCAAATCCGCCCCCTCAACAGCTGCCTCTTCGGGCAGCTATCCGGTGATGAGCACGGCAGCCAAGAACCGCGCCCGGCAATTGTTCGGATACTTTGACTCCGGTCAATGGGCTCAGCTCTACGCAGCGTTCTCCGGGCAAATGAAGAAGTCTTCTGGCGGCAGCGCGCAGCTCGCTACCGTGTCGAAGACGATCGGTACCGAGGTGAAGATGCTGGGGGAAAACTTCGCTCCTGACATGCTCGAGCCCAATACCGTCTACTCCCGGTTCTCGCAGTTTGCCAAAAGCAAGGATCCCATTTACACGAGCTTGGCGATCGATGGCCAAGGCCAGGTCGCATCGTTGCGCTTCCAGCCTGCCCCGCAGCCGTCCGGAAATCGCTTCGTCGACTACAAAGACACGGCCAAGCTGCGACTCCCATTCGACGGCGATTGGTTCGTTTACGCCGGTGGACGCGACATCTATCAGAACTCGAACGCCTACAGCGCAGCAGAGCGTTACTCGCTTGTGTTCACATTCTTGAAAGACGGCCGCCCGTACTCCGGTGACGGAAGCAAAAATGAAGATTATTACTGTTATGGCCAGCCGGTGCTGGCACCCGCTGATGGAAGCGTCGTCCTCGTGAACAATACGTTCGCCGATAACGTGCCAGGACGCGTGGAAGAGATCATGCCGACGGGGAATCGCGTGCTGATCAGCCACGGCAATCAGGAATACTCGTTGTTCATGCATCTCAAGCAGAACAGCATCAAAGTGAAAACGGGCCAAAAGGTAAAAGCCGGCCAAGCGGTCGGAGAGTGCGGCAATAGCGGCAACTCTTCGACTCCACACCTCGAATATCGCTTGCAGAACTCCAGCGGGCGCCCGCTTCCGCAGACTGTGCCGGCTCAGTTCATCGACTACGTTGCTGACGGAGCGCCGGTGACGATCGGCGAGCCGCTTCGCGGACAGACGGTTCACAACGCCTCTCCGCCACCTGCTACGCCTGCCGTAGAGACTGCACCTGCGGCCGAAAAAAAGTGACAAACAGGGTGCCCTTCTTTTCTTTTGGGGACTGGCGGAAACGGCACTTTCTGCCCAACACGCGCGGTCCCTTGCGGCGTGCGTGGTACCTTGAAATACGG
>Ga0306923_10001164_pt1 | contig 22883 bp, 26 predicted proteins | sample sta12Can44000108_FD_203841 | JGI IMG/M metagenome (GOLD analysis project Ga0306923, IMG submission 203841) | Lab enrichment of tropical soil microbial communities from Luquillo Experimental Forest, Puerto Rico - statanox.12C.anox.44.000.108 (v2)... | ecosystem: Environmental > Terrestrial >... | reverse complement strand
GCATCGCCCTGAATCGCCTTGGCCTCGTATATTCGACTGATCCCAGTTGGGCTGTCAAACCAAAGTCACCAAACAGGGGGATCTGTTCTTCCCGTTTTGCGACGAAGCACCGATATACAAGCCACATGAACAGGTCCAGCACAGCAGGCGCGGATGCGAGCACCTTCACGGCATCAATGTCGGTCGGAATCGGGTGTGCCGTGATCTCGGCGTAGAATTCGTCGCTGAGCACGTTTATGTTTTCCAAACGGTCACCGCCATGGGCTTGTGCTGGATCTCGGTCGTACCAGATCTGGGCCTCTCGCAGGAAGTTGAACCGGCACCGGTGCACGACCCGAGCACTGCTCCGAACGGAGTCCGTGCCGAAGAAGATGGTGGCACCGAAAATGCGTTCGAAAGCCGCGACCAGCCGGCGGTACTCCTTTCCGCCCTTCGCCATGCCGAAGGTGTCCAGCATTTGCGCGGCAGATTTGAACCAGATGGTTTGGCTCTGCTGGCGGACGGCTAAGGTCGAAAGGAAAATTGGGACGAGTCGGTCCTGTCCAAACGGCAGGCCGAATTCCGGATGGCCAGTGATTTGAAGTGTGAAAAAGCCGTTGCGTCGTTCGTAGATGAGATCCGACTGAGGTGGCCGGCGGACCGGCAGTCCGCACAAGACGAATGGACGGGTTGCAAAGCCAAGGATTTGGTTTCCAGACTCGCGCCTTTCTCGGACTAACGTGACGCCTTCGGCCTGGCGAAGCTTGTGGCGCGAAACCAGCAGGTCGCCGTGCTGCTCCTTCAGAATGTCGCCCGCTCGGCAGAAGCCACCACTACGGCTTCCGTGCCGACGCTCTTGGGCGGAAAATGCCTGCATTGATCACCTCGCGATAGGGTCCAGCGACACGATCCGGGCGATCTCTGGCGAGTTGATTGGAGAGCCGAATGGCAGATCCGGCGCGTTACTCCATTTACTCCGAATTGGTGGATTTTCGAAGGAAGCGCGAAAACTCAGTGCATTTTGGTGGTCAGGAATGCCGCCCTAAACGCAGATGTGTTGTATTTTCAATCTAGGTTCAGGTTCCCAAGCTGGACGTCGCGGGTTCGAGTCCCGTCTCCCGCTCCATGTTTTCAATGACTTCCAGCAAATCCAAACCAAAAAGACTCAGAGAAAATGGAGTAAAACGAGTATTAGTGAGCTGCGGGAGTCCCTAACGGACTGAAAGCAGACGGCATACACGAATAGTCCGTTGAAATCGCAGGCTGTTACTCAAATCGTTCGCGGCCCGTCTGACCTCCTTTACTTATATGCAGATAGCGGAAATGGTTGTCGTCGCCGTTGTGTGAGCTTGGAGTAAGCGGATTTTGGGCTGGCAGCAAGTCGTTGATGCTCGGTGCGACAGACTCGCTGAATGCCAGCCTGGCAGGTTGGCATTCGGTGGTTCGCCGACGTTTGCGTTGTTGGCAGCCACGCTAGCTTGAGGTAGGTGTGCGAGCTAGTTGGAACGAGTTCGATGTTGGCGGTCGTGGCGGAATTGGCAGACGCGCATGCGTGAGGTGCATGTACCCGAAGGGGTGTGGAGGTTCAAGTCCTCTCGACCGCACCACGAAATGGATTTGGGGCGCGCGTGGAGCTCCTGCCGAACGGCAAAACAAGAAGTAGCCGCACGGCGGCAACTGCTGGCGTAGGATTCATCGTGCGTTTAGCGGTAGCCGCGCGCGAGCAGGTATTTCGCGCCTGCTTCGAAGGCCTTGGGACCAGGCACAAAGAACATGAAGGCATCGGCCAATCGACTGATCACGTTGAACGAGAAACAGACCGCGAGCGCACCCTCGATCTGTTGACGCGAAGCGCCGGCGGCAAGGACTGCTCGCATGTCATCCGCATCCACCGCGTGCTCGCGCATCAGCTTGCCGAGCATAAGCAACGTCGCCCGCAGGGGCTCCTCGATGGCCGTTGTGTCGAGATCTGACAGCAACGTGGAGACGGTTTTCGTGTCGCCATATGCCCGTTGCGCGACTGCTGCGTGGGCCTTCGTACAGAACTCGCATTGGTTGGTCTTCGCCACGAACGCGGCCATCAACTCCCGTTCAGCAACAGACCAGGCAGAGGGTCCCCGCATTGCCGCATGAGTCACACGCTGCATCGGCCCGCCGTAGAAGTCAGCCCGGTATTTGACCAGCTTGATGACGTCGAGCACCTGTTGGCGCGAGACTGTTCGAATGAACGCGAAAAGTGCCTTCGTACCGAAACTGTGGCCACTATCGAGGATTGCAAGCCGCATCCTCACTCCTTCCCAGTGGCGTCCTTGAGAGCCGCGAATGCCGTCTCGTACTGCCGGGTGGCTTGCCCGACTGCGGCGCACACCACGATCTCGAAGACCTGGTCCTCGGTGAGCCCCGACACCTTCGCGGCGGTGATGTCCTCGTCGGTGACCCTATAGGCATGCTTTGCAACTTTATCGACTAGCGTACCGAGGGGTTCGGCGACGCCATTGTTGTTGAAAGCGGCCCTGCGCACGGACGGCGATGCTTTGCCGTCTCCTTCCAGGATTCGCCTCACCAGCGCTTTTTGCGCTTCTCTAACATCCGACATGAACTGTCCTCATTGGAGAGCGAGCGACACGAAGCGCTGGAGATACAGCGGCCAGCCACCTTCGGAGCCGAGTCCCTGACGTAGAGCCTCCCAACCTTCGCCGTGGCGATCCAGATTGCGGTGTTCTAGCTCCACTCGCGTGCGGTGTGGAGTCTCGGAAAGGAAGCGCACCTCCACCTCGCTCGTCCGTTCCGGGTTCTTTTCGATCTGCCACTGCGGGTCAATGTCCCAACTGAATACGACCCGATGAGGCGGCTCATACGCGAGCACGCGCGCAAAACGGCATATGCTGCCATCCACACCGCGGTCGTAAATGCTTCCGCCCACTCTTGGTTCAAAGACCGTTTCTGCGATGGCGACAGCGAGCAGGTTATGCTCACGGGGTTTGATCAGGTCGAACTTTTCTATGAAAATCTTGAAGGCCTGCTCGATTGGCACCTCGACGACTACCTGCTGCTGGACGGCGGTCTCTTGCTTTTGAGGGATCATGGAGTCTCCTTGTCTTTGTCTTTTTTGGTGGTTCGGCGACCACTTTGTAGGCCGCCAGCGCCTTGGTCCAGAAACGGTTAAGCTGGGCGCGATGCGCAGCTAGACCGGCACGATTGAGTTGGTAAATGCGCTGATTTCCAACAGGCCGGTCTTCCACCAATCCTGCGTCCTTCAGCACCCTGAGATGTTGAGACACTGCCGGCTGACTGACAAGAACAGTGCGAGCCAGGTCGCCGACCGCCGTGGGGGACTCTGCCAGGCGCTCGAAGATTGCACGCCGGGTCGGGTCGCCTAGCGCTGTCCAGACATCCACAGTATAAGCGGCCACGAATATAAGCCTATACTTACGTTGTTATCCTTGTCAAGCGGCTACTGTTCCGCCTCGTAAAGGGATTGATGCGCGACCAGCGGCTTGATGCTCTTTTGTTTAATTCGGCACTGGCGGATGCAAGCAGATTGGCGAAACACCGGCGTAAACATCGCCCCGTTTCCGAGGTCTTCGCGAGTCTACGATTCTTCGTTGGGAGTTGGCGTGGCGACCAATCCGGGCAGCCCGGCAAGGGCGCTTCCGAGCGAACTTATGAATTCGTGCTCAACGATCGCTTCCTCCAGGTGAAGAACACATCCGCGTATCCACCGCAAGAGAAGAATAAGAACGGAGAAGTCCACCACGATATGATCGGGTATGACCGCACCCGAAAAAGGTTCATGTTCAGGCAATTTCACCAGGAAGGCTTCGTCAACACCGACGTGCAGGAGGAGAGCGGCGACGCGAAGAAACTGGTCTTCACAAGTGAAGCGATTGAGAATATTGCCGCAGGTTGGCGCGCTCGCGAGACCTATTTGATTCTGAGCAACGACGAATTCGTCGAACGCTTCGAACTGGTTGAGCCGGAAAAGGACTTCTCGCTTTACTCTGAGGCACACCCGAAGCGGGTCACATCGCCCAAGTGACGCGGTCGGCTCACTTGACAGAACGCCGATTCCTTGGTTCATACATCACGACGGTCGCCGTCAGCCCGGACACAAATGTCAGCCCGCCAGCGACTCCAATCGCCCGGCGGATACCGAGCAGGTCGGCAAGGGCTCCGACGAGCAGCGCGCTAATCTCCTATCCCCTCGGAGTGCCCGTTTTCATTAGAGGAACCCCTCCTCCAGTGCCTTCAAAACTGCTCGCGTTCGATCCCGCACCCCCATTTTTGCCAGGATGCTCGATATGTAGTTCTTCACGGTTCCTTCCGCAATCGTTAGCGCATCCGCGATTTCGCGGTTATTGTAGCCGCGCGCAACCAACCGGAGGATCTCCACTTCACGGCCGCTTAGCGGTTCGGGCACTTCGGTGCTGGGAAAGTCACATTGAATCCTATCGAGATTATCCAGGAGGCGTTGAGTGACCGCCGGATGGACCAGTGTTCCGCCACTCGCGAGAGTCCGGATAGCAGTCGTCAGTTGATCCAACGAAACATCCTTGAGCAAGTACCCTTTGGCGCCGGCCTGAAGCCCACCGATCACGAATTTGTCCTCATCGAATGTCGTGAGGATCAAGGTGGGCGGAAGGAATGCGGACCGTTTCAGCTCTCTCAAGACTTCCAGCCCATTTCGCTTTGGGAGATACATATCCAGCAGGACAACGTCCGGCTTGGATTGCGGTATGACGCGGAGAGCCTCATCTCCGTCTTTCGCCTCAGCCACCACATCGATATCGTCGACAAGCTCCAACAGGGTCTGGATCCCCTGCCGTACGAGAGTCTGATCCTCGACAAGGCAGACTCTGATCATGCAACGCCTCCGGAGATGGGCAGCCAGGCATTGAGCCGGAATCCCTTTGCCGGCTGCGTTTCGATCTCCAGCCGCCCCCCCACCTGCTCCAACCGCTCACGCATCCCGGTCAGGCCGTGCCCGGGCCGCAGTTCTTTGGCGCCCCGACCATCGTCTCGCGCGCGAATGGCGATGCCGTTGCCCGTGCGCGCAAGTTCGATCCAAAGATTGCTGGCGACCGCATGGCGGATTGCGTTAGTGATGATCTCCTGGACGCAACGTAGCACTGTGTGGGCCCGAGTCGGATCATCGATGGCCAGATCTTCGGAAATCGCAAGGTGAATCTGTGGTGCGGCAACGCCGGCCACGAGTGTTCTCAGAGCTTGAGCCAGCCCAATCGGATCTTCACCGCGCAACGCGCTCACGACTTCCCGGACATCGGAGAGCAGCAGTTTGGTAACCGATTGGGCACGCTGAATCTGGACGAGTGTGTTGTCCTCAGCGATATGGCTTGCGGCCTCCAAATTGAGGCTCAGCGCCGTCAGGTGGTGTCCGATCGTGTCGTGCAGTTCGCGGGAGATCCGTTCGCGCTCGGTGAGTCGGCTGGTATTGACCAAAAGCTCGCTGGTCGCGCGCAGCTCATTATTAGCAGTGGCAAGACCCGAGCGGGCGCTTGCCTCGCTCGCGGCCAGGAAACAACTGAATACGGCGAGAACCTGATATCCCACATAGGTTGACATCAGAGATAGTGTCGAGTGCCCTCCGAACCCCAATAGCACGCCCATCAACGCAGCCTGGATCGCAACCCAAAGCAGGGCATGGCGCAGCGACATGAACCAGCCGAGTTGCGCGGCCACCAGCGCCAGGAGCGCCCCTTCATGACCACTGCAAACAATCGCGATCATCAGCAGCGCTGTGGAGGTTTGGGTCGCGAGTAGGCCCAACTGAAGGCGGGGCGTTCGTGAAGAGCCGGAGTCCCAACGGGTCATACCGAACGTGGCGCCGAACGCGAAGTAACACGCCAACCAGCCGATATAGCGGGGTTGGTACAGCAACTCATTTACCTGCACGAGCTGGACGAACAGCGGTAGGCCTGCGAGGAACCAGACCAGAAAGCCAGCCAGACGTAGTAGTCCCCGAGCCTGAGGGCTCATTTCGCCCATTCTAAAATCCTTAAGCTCGGAAAGCACGTGCCGAAAGTCATATCCATATCGAATGACGTTCGGCACTATGCCTGGGTAGCGTTTAAGTCCAAGATTGTTCTGGGACTGAGCGTTCGTCGCTGGCGCAAATCCCAAACACGATGAAAACTTTCTGGCAAGATCTCGGGCACAGTGTTCGGGTGGCCCTGAAGCGGCCCGGCTTTACTTTTACAGTCGTCATGACCCTGGCCTTGGGCATCGGCGCGAACGCAACGATTTTCACTTGGATCAAGGCGGTTCTCCTTGACCCACTGCCCGGCATTCAGCGCTCGGATCAACTGGTGGAGATTTGGGGCGCTACTAACCACAACCGCGCCCTCTCGTCGTCCTACCTGGACTACCTGGATTTCCGCGACCGCAATTCAGCTCTCTCCGGGCTGATGGCCCACCAGATGTTGGCCATGAATCTGGGGCGCGGCGAGAAGCCGGAGCGCGTCAGGGGCGCTGTGGTTTCGGGGAACTACTTCGACGTTCTCGGGGTGAAAGCGCTGCTCGGGCGAACTTTTCTTCCCGAAGAAGATCGGACACCCAATTCACACCCTGTCGCCGTGATCGGCTACGGGTTATGGCAGCGCCGCTTTGGCTCTGATCCGCGCGTTATCGGACAGAAGATAACGCTGAACGAACACGACTTCACCATCATCGGCGTCACTCCAGCGGAGTTTGGGAGCCCTTTTGCGGGCTACGCAATCGACGTCTGGACACCAGTCATGATGAAGGACTTTGTGGCGCGTCCTCATTTTTCGCTCACGGATCGCAATAGCCGGTGGCTCATTCTGATGGGCCGACTGAAACCCGACGCGACAGTTGCCCAGGCGCGAGCCAACATCGCGAGCATTGCCCGGCAACTGGAGGAAGGGTATCCACAGACAAACGAGCACCTCGGCGTCGAGGTCTATTCGGTGGAGCAATCGCCTTATCACTTAAAACGGGACCTCCAATCGTCGCTGGCCATACTCATGGCCGCGGTCGCCGTTGTGCTATTGATCGCTTGCGCTAACGTTGCGAACCTGCTCCTCGCCCGCGCGGCATCGCGGCGGAAGGAGATTGCGGTCCGAGTGGCCTTGGGTGGCGGACGCCTCCGCCTCACGCGTCAAATGCTGACGGAGAGCCTGGTACTCGCTTCGCTCGGCGCCGCGATAGGAGTAACCCTCGCATTCTGGACCGCCCGATTTCTTCCAGCGTTCTTGCCCCCATCTTCCGCGCGAGGCAACTTCCACACGCAGCCGGGCGCGATGGTTTTCGCATTCACCGCTGCTTTGACCGTGCTTGCAACATTCCTCTTCGGACTGGCGCCGGCACTCGAAGCTTCGAGAACGGACCTCGTCACGGCACTGAAAGAAAGTACAGCGCTGATCGGACGCGGATCGCGCAGGATCCCCCTGCGGCACGGGCTCGTCGTTACTCAAGTTGCCCTCTCGATGGTCGCACTCATCAGCGCCGGACTGTTCCTCCGCAGTCTTCAAGAAGCATACCAAGCCAATCCCGGATTTGATCCGCATCACGTCCTGCTCGTTTCGTTCGACCCTTTCCTCAGCGGCTACGATGAGGCCCGCGGGCGCGAGTTTTATCGCCACCTGGTCGAGCGCGTCAGGACTCTTCCAGGCGTACAATCGGCGACTCTGGCGCGCCGCTTGCCCCTGACCTTGAGCGGAATCGCCTTCGCTAATGTGACGATCGACGGCTACTCGGCGGGCCGCGAGGAAGACATGCGGCTCAACTATGAGACCGTTGGCCCGAACTACTTTCAGACCATGCGCATCCCTCTTGTGCATGGCCGCGACTTCGAGGAATGGGATCACGAAAGCGTTCAGAGAGTGGTCGTCATCAATGAGACGATGGCCCAACTCTACTGGCCGAAGGGCGGCGCTCTAGGCCAGCGGCTCAAACTGACAGGCGATTGGCTGGAGATCGTGGGTATCGCCCGAGATGTGAAGAACCGCAGCTTGAGCGAGGCGCCTCAACCATTCCTTTACTTGCCGTTGCTTCAGGATTATCGCTCGAACATGATCCTGGTCGTACGCACGTCGATGAATCCCGAGCAGGCTTTCCATGGAGTGCAAGCCGTGGTCTCCTCACTCGACGCGGGTATGCCTATGTTCGACGTCAAGACTTTCGAGGAGCACATTGGCGTTTCGCTCTATCTACAGCGCATGGCAGCGACCCTATTGAGCATTTTCGGTTTGCTAGCGCTCTCCCTTGCCTCCCTAGGACTCTACGGCGTGATGGCATACTCCGTCAGTCAGCGCACGCGCGAACTGGGAATCCGCATTTCTGTCGGCGCAAAGAGCGCTGACGTCCTGAAGCTCGTCCTCGGACAGACCGTCATGCTCGCGGCGATAGGAGTCGCGGGCGGGCTGGTGACGGCCATCGCCGTGACCCGCTTTGCCTTGAATTTGTTATATGGGGTTAGTCCGGCCGATCCTGCTACGTTCGCGCTCATCGCAGCTTTGCTTCTCTTGGTCGCGCTAGTGGCCGGCTACTTCCCGGCGCGGCGTGCGACGAGGATCGATCCGACCGTTGCTCTCCGGAGCGAATGATGCCCTCGGAGACATGCCCACGGACCGGATCGATCTCCGTTGTTGTTGTTGTTGTCGCCTGTATGAATCGTTACGTGACGGACTCCATGACAGCGGTTCAGCGAATTGAGATTTGCCCAATCGGAAGGGTCTCTGATTGTCTCCTGAGAAGAGCGTCCGGGTCTCCGAACCGTTTATGTTACATTGTCCCGCGTGGGAACTGACCGGACAGTGCCAAATTGCCCCGACGGAAAAGGGTCACACGCCCATGTGACGTGGTGGGCTTCAAGCGGAAGAATGCGGCCTCATTGGTTCATACATCACGATGGCGACGATCAGCCCCGACAGAAATGTCAGCCCGCCCACGACTCCAATAGCCCATCGGATGCCGAGCACGTCGGCGAGGACTCCTGCGAGCAGCGCGCCAATCGCGTAGCCGCCGTCTCTCCATAGCCGGTAAACGCCCACTGCGGAAGCTCTCCAGGTCGGGTGGGCAACATCCGCTACTGCCGCGATCAGAGTTGGGTAAACCATCGCCGTACCGAGTCCCAGGAAAACTGCTGCCAGCGACCAGCCCGCGAAGGACCCGGAACTGATCATCAACATGATGCCGGCCGCCTGTACGAACATCCCGAAGGCGATCATCCATTTCCTTCCGGTTCGGTCTGAAAGTGCACCGGTAAGGAGTTGGGCGCCGCCCCAGACGGCAGGGTACAGACCTGCAAGTAGACTAATCCGTTCGAGGGTGAGGCCTTGGGAGGCGAAGTACAGCGGAAGTAACCCCCAGGCCATCCCGTCATTCAGATTATTGACCAGCCCGGCCTGGCTCACCGAGAAGAGAGCGCGATCCTTCCAGCTCGTCAGGAGCAGAATTTGAGCGAAACTTCGCTCCGGAGTGCGTTGGCTCGTAAGCTGTTTCCCCACTTCCGCATGAACATGGTGTAGCGTTTCACGAACGAAGACTGCAGAGAGAAATAACCCTGAGAGTGCGATGATCTCGCCTATCCAGAACAAGCTGTGCCGCAACCCGAGTGACGATGCCACGCATCCGGACCCGAAGGCAGCGGCTGCGACGGCGAGATATCCGGAGGCTTCATTCAGCCCCATGGCCAAGCCGCGCCGGCGCGGGCCCGCCAGGTCGATCTTCATGATCACCGTGGTCGACCAGCACAGACCCTGGTTAATACCCAAAAGCACATTCGCCAGCACAATCCAGCGCCAAGCGGGCGCCAGGAGAATCACAATCGGTACAGGCAGGGCGAACAGCCAGCCAGTCACCAGAACCCTTTTTCGGCCCCACCGCTCGCCGATGCGTCCGGCGAAGAGATTGGCGATCGCCTTTACTGCCCCAAAAGTGACGATGAAGGAGAGAATAGCCGCCCGCGAAGCGACTCCAAATTCCCGCTCGGCCAACAGCGGCAGAAGGACACGTTCGATGCCAACAGCCGCCCCGACGAAGGCGTTCACGGCCACAAGCAGGGAGAACTGCTCCCAGTTTGCGCCAAGGCCTAACCGCACCGAACTTTGATCGGCGCCAGGAGCCTTGCCGCTAGCCGACCGCACAGCGATTGGCCCCGGCTTCCAGGTCGGTGACGTCACCTTCCGGCAGTGCGCCCGCCTCATTCAGTTCGACGATCTTTAAATAGTTCAGTGGCGTTGGCGGGATACGATCGAGGATCGTGCGAACGAAGTCATCTTCACTCTGCAGCCAAGCTGCGATACGACTGGAAACACGATTCAGTTCGTCGCAGATCGGCCTCCCGTCAAAGGCCGGAGGCTCCGAGGTATGGCCGGGGAAGACGATGGTCTGTCCGGAGAGTTCCAGCAGGTGCTGCAAGGATCGGAAAATCATCCGGGCTCTGCTCTCCGCTTCGGTACTGGACGCTTTCAGATCAGGCCTTCCGACGCTGGAGAGGAACAAGGTGTCTCCCGTGAACAACGCCTGGCCGTTTACAAGATAAGACGTGCTCTCGCTGGTGTGGCCTGGCGTCGCAAGGGCGCCCAGTGTGGCGTTGCCGAATGCGACCGTGTCACCATCCCGAACGGGGCTGAAGGCAAATCGAGTCCGATTCTGGTGGGGCACCAAGAGCCTAGCTCCGGTTGATTCGGCGAGAATCCGCGACCGAGAGAGGTGATCGGCATGCACATGAGTGTCCAGGACGTAACGGATCGCCCAACCACGCTGATCGGCAAGACGCACGTAGACCGTCGGGTCCAGCGACGCGTCGATGACGACCGCCTGCGCATCTGAGGCCATCAAATAGGACAGGCATCCCTTTCCCGTGCGGCGCACTTGTATGACGATCACGTCTCCCAACGGTAGCTCCGCCGTGTTCCAGGCCAGACTCCACGACTTCATGCCGCCTATGAGAGCGAATGCATCGATTCCTCTTCGGCTGAGCTGCTCGGCAGCCACCTGGCTCACGACCCCTGCATTGCAGATGGTCACAACGGGACGGCCCACTGGGAGTTCAACCTGCTGCAACGCATTCGGATCACCGGCTTTGAGCGCCGCGTACGCATTCACATGCATGCTTCCGGGGATGGACCATTGCGCGCGATCCTCGGAGCTACGAATGTCGAGAACGGTCATGGGCTGACCGTTCTCCAGCCAATCTCTCAGTGTGTCAACGTCGATTTGCTTCATCTTTTATCTCTGCGATTCCCGCACTGACTGGTAAGCCCCGTGCCTTCCAGTCCGGGAAGCCGCTTTCCAGTCGAACGGCCTTTCTGCCGTTGGACCGGAGGAATCTCACAGCCTCGTCGGCAAAGACGCAATACGGCCCCCGGCAATATGCGACGATCTTCTTACTCTTCGGGACCTCCCGGAGGCGTGCCTGAAGTTCCGACACGGGTATGGACCGGGCGCCGGCGATGTGCCCGGCGCGATACTCTTCCTCCGGCCGGACGTCGAGCACGATGACGCTTCGTTCCTTCAGCCGCCGTGACAGCTCCTGGCTGCCGATCGCGGCCAGACTTCCTCGGTCTTGAAGGTACGTCGCGACGATTCGCTGAACATCGGCGAGCTGTGCGTCGCCGAGATCGCGGAGGGACTGCCAAAGAGCGAAAACTCGATCGCTGGTGAGCCGGTAGTAGGCATAAAGCCCCTGGCGGCGGACATCCACGAGCTGGGCTTCTCGAAGCGCCTTCAAGTGGAGCGATGTGTTGGCCACGGACATTCCGCTCTGTGTTGCAAGCTCTTCGACAGTTCGTTCACCCTGGGCCAGCAGCTCCAGCAATTCCAGACGCCGGCCGCTGGCCAGCGCTTTGCCTATGCGTGCGAACTGTTCGAAAAGTTGGTTCTTGAACATTCGCTTGCGTTCCGTGTCCATATCGTCAAGTATTCAATAATATAATTGAATAGTCAAATGTGGTGATCTATCAAGAAAGACCGCTCGATCTGGAGGAGGAGGCGAGGAGATAAAGGAATGGGAGTTTACCAGGAATACGTCGTGCCGCATCTTGTGAATCTTGCGATGCGGAACCGTCAGCTCGCGCCCTACCGAGAGCGAACCATACGGAAGGCTGAGGGGCGCGTGCTCGAGATCGGTGTAGGGTCGGGCCTGAATTTACCTCTCTATACAAGCCGCGCGACCGAACTTCTCGGACTCGATCCTCATCCGAGACTGCTCGCGATGGCATCTGGCAAGCCTCGATCCGTTCCCTCAAAGCTCATTGAAGGATCGGCCGAATCCATTCCGCTGGATGATGACAGCGTCGATACGGTTGTATCAACCTGGAGCCTCTGCACAATTCCCAATGTGGTTACTGCTCTTGCGGAGATACGCCGTGTGGTAAAGCCCGATGGGCAGTTGCTCTTTGTCGAGCACGGATTGGCGTCGGAGGATGGGGTACGAAAATGGCAAGATCGATTAACACCGGTTTGGAAGCGAGCGGCGGGCGGATGCCACCTGAATCGTCCGATTGCGGCGCTCGTTGAGGATGCTGGGTTCCGCATCTCGAAAATGGAGACTGGCTACATGCCAGGCCCAAGACCGATGACGTTCATTTATGAGGGTTCCGCACTTCCCGCGTGAAAGATGCGAAGAAAACCGGCCCTGTAGTCGTCAAGCCTTTGAAATGAAAGGATCTTGGAGTCCGCTGATGGTGACCCGGTCACAGACCCCAAAATATCTGCTGAGATCTGTCACAAAACTCCGTCGAGCGGTGACATAGCCACGTGGACGCACTCAGTGAGGCCATCGTTGGAACTGAACCCAACGATGCCTGGTCGGATGTCGAGCGGATCTTTCGTGCCCATTACGCGCGCCTCGCCCGCGTGATCGCGAAGGTAATCCGAGACCCGGCGCGAGCAGAGGAACTCGCTGTCGAGGTCTGTCTCAAGTGGTCGGTCAGCCGCAAGGCCGAGGGTGAGAACGCCGAACGCTGGCTGTATCGGGCTGCGGTCCAAACCAGCTTGAACGAATTGCGCCACAAGATGCGGCGGAGCCGGTACGAACGCCTTGTCTCGTTCGTCCGCGGATCGCCGACGCCGGAAGAACTCCTCGCGACGCGTGAGCAGCAGGAGCGTATCCGACTTCTGCTCACGGCGATCGAACCACGCCAAGCCGAGTTGTTAGTCCTACGAAGCCAGGGGTTCAGCTATGAGGAGTTGGCGGCTACCCTCAACCTGAATCCGGCGTCCATCGGGACGCTTCTGAGTCGAGCGCAACATGCGTTCAGAAAGGAGTACACGCGACGTTATGGAACGCGGGGAAATGAATCCAAATAACGAACTCGACGTCGGCCGCTGGGCTGATGATGAACTGGCAGCGCTTGGGCCCGACGGAGAATGGGAGCCGGACCACCGACGCGGGCTCGCACTGCTACGTCAGCAGCGAGGAAAGATCAGCGGGCGCCGTCGACGGTGGACCTGGGTGGTAGCGGGAGCCATGGCGACTTGCCTTTCCTTGATGGCAACGCCGGTCACGCGGGCTTTCGCCCAGCGATGTCTGTCCGCCTGCGTGAGCGGAACGGGCTGGGTGCGGCAATTTCTGACGTCTGGTACGTTGGGCCCAATTCCCAGCAACGTGTATGTCAAGCCTGGGGACCGGACGATGGCTCCGGATTTCGAGCTGAAAGATTCGAGTGGCAAGCCGGTAAGATTATCCCAGCTTCGCGGCGACGTAGTTTTGCTGAACTTCTGGGCGACGTGGTGTGCGCCATGCCGGGTTGAAATTCCGATGTTCATCGAGTTTCAACAGGCGTATCGTGATCGCAACTTCATCGTCCTCGGGGTGGCTCTCGACGAAGAGGGCTGGAGCGCTGTCCGCCCGTATGCTGACGCAAAGAAGATTAATTATCCACTAGTGGTAGGCGATGACCGGATCTCTGATCTGTTCGGCGGACTCAAAGCCGTGCCGACCACGTTCATCATCGATCGGCAAGGCCGGATTGCCGCAACCCACATCGGTCTATGCCAGAAGGGCGAGTACGAAGGGGACATCAAAGCTGTACTGAATGAAAGGACCACACCATGACAAACATATTTCGAGCCGGCTCCCTCGCGGCGGGTCTTCTTGCCATCGCTCCTTTCACCTCTGGAGCGAATGGGTCATCTCTGGTAATCAGTGTGGACCAAGTGTCCGCGAATCATCACCTGTCCGGCTTGATGGCGAGAATCACGATGCGCGACGGGACGACCCGCACGGTCAAGTTGGAGGGCGTCGGGTGCACGCAGAGCATTTGTTCCAGGACGGCTATCAAAGCGAAGTCTGAATCCGATTCGGTGGTGAAAACCTGGTTCGACGGTCTTGCCGCAATCCAGGAAACGACGTCTCGTGACGCTTTGTTTGTGATGAAAGATGGCACGAGCAAGCGCATGTCGCTGCTCACCGATTTTCGAGTGCTGTACCTTGCCAACCGTCTCGCCGGGCCGGAGAGGCTGGACCTGGCAGCCGTGAAGTCGGTTGAGTTTGTGACGCCAGCGGGATCGAGGTGACAAGCGGCCCGGACACAAGCACGCAGCCTTAGACGGAACAGGAAGGATCACGGTTTATGCAAAACACGTGTCTGCGGATTCTTACGTCCCTCGTGGCGGCACTGCCGATGTTCGGAGCAGACCCGTCCCAGAGCGCCAGGCGAATCTTCGAAAAACAGCTAACCGAGGCCGAAGGCGAAGTGATGGCAATTGTGGAAACGATGCCCGCCAGTAAGTTTGGCTTCGCCCCCACGGATGGGGCATTTACTTACGCGCGAACATTCGGTGTGCAGGCCCGGCACATCGCATTCTGTCTCAATGAAGTCGCCACGGCGCTACTTGCCGAACCAATGCTCCCGCACGCGGATCAGGAGGGGCCAAGGAACTTGACCAGTAAGGAAGACGTCGTCAAGTACTTGAAGGAAGCGTTTGCGCATGCGCACAGGGCCATCGGCACCCTGACGGATGAGAACCTGCTGGAAGCGATACGAGATCCTTACGTCGAGAAGCTCAAGACAACCCGACTCGATGCAGCGACAATCTTCCTTTCGCATACTTGGGATCACTACGGACAGATGGTGGAGTACCTGCGTATGAACAATTTTGTGCTACCAGGACATCAGTAAAGGACATTGTGGCCCCGTAGGTGGGGCGCACCGTCAGATCGAGTTTGACTCAAGAGTGAGGCTATGACGTTCCTGCACGATTTCCTCCGTGGCTGTCGCATTCTTAGCAGAGAAAAGAGCACCTCTGCAGTTGGCTGTCTTGTCGTTGGCGTTGGGCATCGGCGCAAATACCGCCGTTTTTGGCCTTATCGATACAGCGCTCCTGCGCCCACACACGTACGCCGCACCAAACCGACTCGCAATGGTGTGGTCCTTTCCTGTCGATCGCCCCGACCAACATCACCCGGCCAGCTTATCCGGCTACTATGCTGTCCGAGACAAGAATCGCTCTTTCGAAGCGGTGCTTCATCGCGGTGCATGGCAAACTCGGCGCGAGGTCCGGCCACGTCCCAGACTTCCGACCATACCACTGGCGCAGGTTTCGCCAGGGCCGCCGGGTGCTTGGCCCCGAGGATGGCGGTGTAGCTATCGTTGTACAGATGGATAAGCTGCTCGCCCCACCAAATAAACATGGGCTGACGTGAGGTTAGAATAATCCGTACGCAAGTTTTGAGGTTCAGCGGCCACGTTTCAGGAAGGCCCAAGACCGTCTGCGACCAATCGAAGGACCGCATCCGGTGGGCCATCTCACTAGTGCCGGGAAAAATACTTTCTAACTTCCCGATTTCCACCTGACTATCCTTATAAAGCTCTCATTCAGGATTGCCGACCGAGTGTCCGCGTGCACTAAGCGTCACTTCGATCGCGCCGTGGAGGTCCTTGGAGCGGATTGGTTTGCCGAGATAACCGGACGGGCGAGTGCGCTTCAGCCTCCGAATGGTCTCGTCATCGTCATACGAGGTCGTATAAATTACGGGGACCTTGAAACGGCTCGTCAGAATCTCGGCCGTCTCGATGCCGTCCAGTTTACCGCCCAGGCGAATATCCACGAGCGCGAGATCGGGCAACTCTCGCGCGGCGCGCAGGGCCTCTTCGCCGGTGCTAACGCACGCGACAACATCGTACCCGAGCGAGCGTAGTTGACACTCCAGGTCAATGGCTTGGGCAGCTTCATCCTCGACAACCATGATTCGGGGCGACTGTCCCGTGACTCTCCAAGCGTTCGCCGACGCGGATCCCACCAGCTCGATGAGGCGGGAGCCGATTTTCGCGGCCGGTAAGCAGTAGTCCACCTGGACGTTTTGCATAGCGTTGCGCGGCATTTCCGGGTACTGCGCTTCCCCGGCTTCCTGCACAATAGCGATTCCTCCGGCATTCTTGATTTCCCAAAGGCCGGCGGTACCATCGAAGAGCATTCCGCTCAGAACCACACCTGCCACGGAACTTCCGTACGCCGCTGCAGCCGAGCGGAACAGAATGTTGATCGCCGGCCGATTCCAGGGGTCCTTAGGACTGCGCTGCAAGCGCACTCTACCACGGTCCAGAAGCACGTGCTCATCCGGGGGGGCAACGTAGATTCTGCCCGGGGCAATCGGTTCCTGATCGATCGCGTACTGCACAGGCAGCGCGCCTTCCCGCGATAAGAACTGCGGCAGGTTAAATGGTAAATGTGGCGAAACATGCTCAACCACGAATATCGCCGCCCCGAAATCGGTGGGAAATTCACCGGTAATCATTCTTAGCGCCGGTAGGCTTCCGGCCGAGCCACCAATGACTATGATTCTGACGGTGCCGGGTTCCAATATGGCGTTGTCCTGCTGGTGCCTCATAAGACTGTCGCGGAATTGATCCTGCTTCATTCTCGCACCGCCCGGCCCCTCTAGGTTTTCCAGCCGCGCGGGCCCTTCAGATATCCAGATGACTGTCGGGGGTCCTGAAGTTGGGCTGTCCAGCGTCAGATTGACGGGAATGCGCGACCATTTGAACTAGCCTGCGGATAGCCCATCGCTATGGCTAGAGTCTCGATTACCGCGTGCTACGGGCGCGGTTTAGGAATCGGGTAAAATGGTCGGCCAATTTGATGAGTAGTGGGAAAGCGGACTAATTCATCGGGCTGCCTGGAGGACGAGCTGTCGGATATCGGCGGTAGAGTTCCCACAGCCATTTGACGGGTGCGAGTGTGTGCGAGTGTGCCACCCCGCCGCTCCGTCTTCGGAGGGTTTAGGTTCAGAGCTCCCAGCCCTACGAAGGAATGCAATCTCTATCGCCCCACGGCGTAGATATTGTATCCCTCCGCAACATTTGTTCATCCTGGGAAAATCCCTGACGCCTTAACTATGAGATGTCGGAGTTTCACGACTGGTTTCGGTTCGGTTTCGGCACAGTGACTTCCTCACGCCGTTGAACAAAGACAGGCGTCCGCGTCCAGGACGCCCTCCGACAGCCAGAGCCTTTCCAGGCCTGCCGGTAATCAATGCGATAATCGACCAGCGTAGGAGGGAATCGATATTTACAAAGGCAAGTCTCGTACTGATAGTGGCCTTGCTGATAGGTATCCTGGTGAACCAGCGTTCCCACGGAGTGGTGCAAGCTCAAGCTCAAATCGAATACAAGGTTGTCGATACGCCAACTTTTGTGACTCCCGACGGGAAGCCGGCTGGACCCGCTGTCAGAGGCGCGAAATACCTTACTACCCAGAACGCGCTGGATGCGCATGGAAAGGCTGGCTGGCAACTCGTAACCCAATCATACGTACCCGATCGTGCTAGCGGCGGCCACCCTGGTGGACAACAGCTTATCTTCATGAGGAAGTAGCGCAAGGCCACGAGCTGGGCAATGCGGCTCGGGGGCGACGCCCCAAAGGTGGACTGGCAGTTAAGCGACCGCAACACACTGCGCCCAGGCGCGCGCTGCTCGATCTGCATTTTAGTTTCGTATCAACGCGACCGGCCTGGGGCAATCGATTTTGGTGGAGGTGATAATTCGGATGCGAAAAAAGTACAAATCGCAGTAGACCGGCGAAAATTCCTCCCCGGCTCCGCGTTCCTGGCGGCCGTTGGATTGAAACGAGCCGATGCGCAACAAAGTCAAGTCCAGTTCCTCAGGAGAGCACCTTATGCCAGATAAACCGAACAGTCCTCTGCTGGTCGCTTTCGTCGCCAGTGCTTCGGGCTCATGGCGAATCGACCGGATCAATCCCGTTATCGGGGAAGGCCTTCCCGCCGCAGACAGACTTGAAATGGTCGAACGCCCCAGGGCCCAGGCAAATAACGATGTTGCCTGGACCCTTCGAGGTGTGACAAGCAACGTTCGCTATACGAAGCAGAATGAGATCACTGCCCTCGCCGAACGCGAGCAGGCGCTTGGGCGCCCAGCGGCAACACGAGCCGCGCTCATCCCCATTCGCAAGAATGAGGCCTGGTGGGCCCTCGCCCAAGATGAAAGGCGGGCAATTTTTGAAGAGCAATCTCACCACATTGCGATCGGCTTGGAATACCTGCCCGCCGTCTCCAGGCGACTTCATCACGGCCATGACCTCGGTGAGCCCTTTGATTTTCTTACGTGGTTTGAGTACTCGCCAGAGGACGCTAACGCTTTCGAAGGGCTTGTGCGCCGGCTCCGGCAAACTCCGGAGTGGCGCTATGTCGATCGCGAAGTGGACATCCGTCTTAGCCGCATTTGAAGAAGACTTCTACTCGGGGGAAACTAATAAAACGAAGGAGCAACAAAAATGAGAAGGCTTGAACGGAAGTCTTCCACGCTCTCCGCGCCCTGTCCCTCGGCCGGCGGAAAGCGGGAACACCGAACCGGCAAACACGAGAAATCACTGAGCTACTGGAGTCTCTGGGCCACAACCCTAGCGAGGCAATGGTGGAAATCGCGACCGACCCGAACGCCAGCCTTGAGCTGCGTGGCAGGATGAACGCTGAACTTGCGCAGTACGTCTATCCGAAGCGCGAGGCTGTCAGCGAAAATGAAGGCACACTACACGCAGTTCATCCGCGAGGAAATGTCCTGAACCCGGATAGGGAATCCCGGCGAGGGCGGTCACGATTCCGGGATGAGGCGATCCCGACACAGTCAGCCTGTGATGCGCCTAATGATTTTGACGAAGTGCATGAGCGATCAGGGGCCTCATAAAAGCTTCCCAAGAGTCCTTGGCTAGGAACCAGTTCCCTTCACAGCCGCGCGCGATCGTACCCATGTTCAGGAAGAATGCCTCGGCCCTTCCCGGCAGATAAACAAGCAAATCCCTCGTAGCGAAAAGTCAGCCAAAAAGGGACAGATCTTACAAAGCTGGCGCCTCATCATTGACCAGACAAAACAGTCGCTCTTCGTGAACGAGTTTCGGTACACTCGGCGGCGTGGCAACCGTGCCGGCTCACTGAGCCGGCGCGAGGATGACATCTCTATCCACGTACAGCACAATCACGATCTTGCCGGAATTTTCCATTCGGTGATACTCCACTGTGCGGCCGCCATTTCGCACCTGAGTGCTTCGAAGGGGAACGTCCTTATTCCCCAGGGCCAGGAGCACGCGATCGAGATCCACAGTTACTCCACCGGTGCCCGGCGCAACTGCGTAGTTCATCCGGCCCCAAGCTTGCGATCCGGCCTTCGCTATGGTCGCGCCGCCGACTTGGAGGTCGCTGGCCAACACAAAGCCGATTGGTCCCTTGTCCTGCGCAGTCTTCGTGCTCAAGTCTTCTGTGGAAATGAGCGTCACAGGCGTGCCAGCTCGGAGAATTGGCTGGGACTGCGAAGCCGTTTTTGGCACGTGCGTGCTAACATTGCGCAGCACGAACTCTTCTAGTATATTGTGTGTCGCTCGACCAGCGAAACCCAGCAAGATGGTATGCTCGAGCCGCAACCCGGGCCGCGATGTGCCCGGACGGTACAACGTCGAGATCCCGTAAGAACCGATGCCGCCCAGAACATCCGAATAAGCCGGCTGCCAGTGCCCGTTGTCACCTTTGGCTACAAAAGCCGTTGCAATCGCATAAAGCGCTCGCGAGCCAAAGCTGCCAGTGCCTTTGTAGAAGTAACGCGGGTCCTGTTGAAAAACCGACTGCATCAACACGTGGCCAATGAGAACGTCGTCTACCCGATCGGCGTAGTTGGCTCCAAGGCGCTTCGAAAAACCCTCTACACCTTTGCCATATTCCGGGTAGCTCTTTCGCGCTTGCTGGATTCCTGCGCCGACACCGCTATACAGAATCGGCACGGGATCGACGAAGGTCTTCCAGCCGAGTTCAAACTTCTGCTTGGCCGTGAGCGGAGCCGCATTGGGCTCGTAGGTCACGAAAAAGTTCGGAAACACACCGAGTACGCGCTGTTTCTCCTCCGCCTTCACCTGCTGGGCAGCCAGTTCGTGCGGCGGCAGAGTGACATTTACGACGGTTGAGGTTGAAGCCAGCCGGAGCACCGCCGAGATCGGCACTGGATTCTCCTCGAAAGTCGGAGCCACGCCCTCTGCCGTCCAAACTGCGAATCCACTGGCAGTGATCGTGAGCTTGTACGCCCCCTCCGCTACGGGCGAAAAGCGAAATTCGCCCCCTTCATCCGTGACCGTCGTGCGTTGCGGTAGAGTCGATTCAACGCTTTCGAGCGTCGCCACAGCTCCCGCGATCACCGCTCCAGAAGGGTCCTTTACCGCGCCGAAGACAGTTCTAGCCGCCTGTAATGCCGGTTTTTGCTGCGCGAATGCCCGTCCTGCAAGCATGGCGCAAACAATCGGCACAAGATAACAGACCGCTACTCGACGAGCGTGCCGCCGCGAAGAGGCCGTCGTCCGCGCGTATGGAACCGTTATTATCTTAGCCATCCGGTCAATGGCGAGGCAGATGCTCACTCCACGATTGAAGGCTCAATACTTTTGCCTTGTGCCTTGTCACGTTTTGTCCGGTCATAAAAAGCGACAAAACCGGTCACTCACAGCACAATTATCCGTCCAGCGGTGATTGAATCATTCGCAGTTCCATTTTCGATTCGCATCAGCCAGGCTGCTGGTACCGGGAAGCGACGAGCCAGTATCATGGCGGCGTTGTCCCGACTCGCGCGACGAAGGGTCTGCTCCCACATTTAGCCAAGCGCCTTTGGACTAAGTGACGTGACGGACCGGTCACATCACTGGATTAGGGCGATTTTCAGCTAAATCATTCTGCGGCTGAAATGTTTCGGCGGGATCCTGCGTAGAATGCCCTTTCTTGGGGCGGAAACAGCCCTCCCTTGCGCTGGTGGGCGTCAGGTAGGCCACCCCTTGGCCCCGCCGGCCCAAAACAGGCGGATTTCTGGGGGAAGAGATTCCGGACGACATTTCGCCGGGGTTTACCGGCCAGCAGCGGCCGGCTTGAGGATTCGCGCGAGCGAAAACCGGCTCGCCGTCGCACCACGATTACGGGCGGTTTTTCGTCGAAAAGGTACCGATGTACACGAACAGCCCGTAAGCGGTTGGATTTGGTGTACTTGGAACGAGCGCCAAAACGTGGGCACTTGGACAAAACTCTCACCACTCGCCGCCCGAGATCCGGGCCCCGGCCAGTAGTCCGGCCGATGGACGGTGCCTGACCTGGATCGGGACAACTGTCGTGCCGATGCGGCTAGATAGGTTAATTTGAGTTGTTCTATACAAAACCAAGCAAATGGAACTCGTCCGCGATTTTAATGCGCCCACGATCCATCTGATCTCGGATAACGAGGTGCCGTCTCTCGATCAACTTCCCTGGAGTGATGAGCAATGCGACGCTTTTGTCGCGATTTTGGAGTCGGCGCATCTAACCCACGAACTGGCTAGGGACATAGCGTCCGGGCTGGTCGGCGTGCGAACAGACTGGATCGAGACTATGGGTAATAGCGCGGAGTTGCTTCACGACCTATATAGATGCAGCAAGTGTCGCAATTGGTAGGCAGGCTGAGGTTGGGGATGGGGACCCAATGACTGCGTGGCACGAGGATCTTACGGATTCAGACTCCATGATTGCTTATATAAGGTCTGGAGGACAGGGAGGTACGGACAACCAGCTGATCATTGTGATCGGATCGAGGCCCTACGCTGGAGCCTTTGCGGATACGTTGAGAAAGAGACCGTAGGAGATAAGCAGGTTAGGCCTTTGTATACAGCCTCAGATGACGCCAGGCCCCGAAGATTTCGGGATCAGCGCCCGGTTGCCTGTTTGATGATTCGCGCCACGTGCTCCAGCCGCCAGGCGGAACCACGGCGCGTCCGCAGTGCTTTGCGGTTCAGTCTGGCCGCGATCCCTCGCAACGTGTGGCCGCTCTGGCGCAAATGACGGATTTCAGTGAGCACGCCTTGCTCGCCAGGGTCGGGTTCGACGTGTTTGACGTCCGGGCTGAGACGGAATCCGAACCGGATATTGCCCACCCGCTCCCCGGTGGTGCGCTTATGCCGCAGGGCGTCACGAGTGCGTTCCCCGATCTCTTCCCGCTCCCACTGCGAGACCGCTGCCATGATGGTGATGACCAGGCGGCCGGCGGCTGAGGCCGTGTCGAGCGATTCCGCTACTGAAATCAGGGCGACGCTGCGCTTCTCGAAGAGTTCCAGCAAGCTGCAGAGGTCCTTCACAGAGCGAGTGAGCCGGTCGAGTTTGGCCACGATCACCGCCTCAGCTTTGGCACTGTCCACCAGGGCCAGCAGACGCTGCAAGCCTGGGCGGTTCAGGTTTTTGGCCGATTCCCCACCGTCGATGATGACCTCGAACAATTCAGCACCTTGCATGGTGGCCATGGCGCGAATCTTGGCTTCCTGGGCCTCGAGCGAAACGCCTTGTTCCGCCTGCCTGTTTGAATGTATAAGGGCTGAGATGAAGAAGGGTTCTCCTGAAGGCTACAATGCCGAGACCGGCTTAGGACAGCCGGCTCAGAAACCTCACACAGGAGAACCCCATGAACGTCAAC
>Ga0306923_10001163_pt1 | contig 22884 bp, 21 predicted proteins | sample sta12Can44000108_FD_203841 | JGI IMG/M metagenome (GOLD analysis project Ga0306923, IMG submission 203841) | Lab enrichment of tropical soil microbial communities from Luquillo Experimental Forest, Puerto Rico - statanox.12C.anox.44.000.108 (v2)... | ecosystem: Environmental > Terrestrial >... | reverse complement strand
TCAATCCGTGGCCAAGCCGTCCTCTACTAGACGACGAAGAGCTTCCGCTAATGTCGGCTTGTCCAGTTGCTGCGCTGCCCAACGCTCGACTGCCGCCCGCAACTCACCTGATAGCTCAGTGGGGGGTATAGGATCCCCCGGCGTCTCAATCTGATTTGCCAGCACGACGTTTCCCTCCGGCATGGCAGGCAAACGCCCGACCAAGGTGGGTGGATGCGCGGACAAAGCCGCTGGCCGCCCGCTCGGCGGCATGCCAGTATCGTGCCAAATCGGTTGCCCACAAAGATCATTATTTCGATGGAAACGATAAACGGGTTTTATGGTCATGCGTAGCATTAGTCTCGATCAACTCAAGGCATTCATCGAGGTGGCCGAGCGCGGGAGCTTCACGGCTGCGGCAAAGGCTCTGAACCTGAGCCAGCCTGCCGTTACTCATCAAGTGCATGAGCTCGAGCAGCGGTTTGGAGTTTCTCTTCTCGAGCGGCTTGGCAAACGCGCCTATCTCACCCAGCCAGGCGAGAGATTGATAGAGCACGCCCGTCACCTGCTCGATGAGGACGCACGCACGGGCGAGGCGATGCGCAGGTTCAGCGACGGCTGGCTTGGGCGTGTTCGCATCGGCACGAGCATGACCGTGCTGATGTACGCCTTGCCGCCGTTGCTATGCCAGCTCAAGACCGATTATCCTTCGTTGGAAATCAATCTCAAAGGGGGACTACGCTGCGATTGCTCAAGGAAAGCGCGCTGGACCTTGGGCTTTGTGCCATGCCCGTTACAGATCCAGCGGTCGAGATAGTTCCGCTTTTTAGCGATGACCTTCTCGCCATCCTGCCGAGGAAGCTCAAAGGGATTCCTAAGACGGTAACGCCGGCCTTCATGTCGAGCATGCCCCTTATATTGGGCAACCCGCAATCCGCCTAGTGTCGAACCGTGATGGAATGGCTTGCGTTGGCGGGAAACGTGCCCAAACCGGTGATGGAGTTCGACAATGTAGAGGCCATAAAGAGCGTCGTTGCCGTTGGGCTCGGCCGCTTCATAGTTCCCGCTTTGTCGCTCGGTAAGGGGCATATTGCCATGACGAATACGACCGTTCGGCCCATCAAGCCGCGCCTTGCACGGCAGATCGCGCTGGTGAAGTTGCGCGGAAAGCGCAGCACCGAGGCAGTTTCACTTACCTCTGCCGCCTTGCTGAGCTTACGCCGCAGCAGGTAGCTCCAAGGACATACGGCGCATCGTCTTCGCACAACAAGCTGGCGGCTTGACATTCTTAGCACGGCGCCACTGGACGACTACGGCGATGGGAAGGAATTTGGCGTTCCTCCCGTCATTCGTTGAAGCGGGAAGCCGAAGAAACCTGGGGTCGGCGGCCATCCGCAGGACGAACGCTTCGAACTTGCAGCCTCTCGCCAGCTATTAAGCAACGACTATCGGCGTTATACCGTTTCTATTCCGGCTAAAGTGCGAGGTTGACGGTCCCGAAAACTAGTGCTTGGCCGCCGACATGTCAGGCTCGCCCTTAATAAACGTCTGTTTGGATAGCGGTCACATCGTTACGCATTTCCTGAAGCAACAGTCCTTTATAGACCAGAAAGTCAATTTCGGCTTCGTGGAGCTCAAGCGTAAGGCAACGAAATTTATCGCGGGCGATATCGTCGCATGCGCGCGGCGGCTGGCGTCAATCCTTCAACTTTGGCTTCGAGCCGCTCCGTCATGGCCGATTGCCTGCGCTGAACTTACCTAGTTTGTTGCCCGCACTCGTATGAACACCAGTTGGCCGCCTTGCCATTCGCCGGCAACCGAGCTGTTCGTGACACGGGTTCTTCAGGACAGGCATGGCGTTGCTTCCCAATGGATTGGTAAACGAACGAAATTTTGCAAAACAACAACAAACGAATATCCGGCTGGAATATATCAGCCCCTCCCAGGCGGTCAACAGCACGCCGACATCAGCCCCTATGCTGCTACGCGGGCGCGGGATTGGCCGTATCCGGGGCGACAAGGCGGTAGCCGATGCCGAGCTCGGTCAGTAGCATGCGCGGCTGCGTGGGGTCGGCCTCAATCTTCTGCCGCAGCTTGCGCATGAAGATGCGCAGGTAGTGGGTGTCCTGCATGTGCGGCGACCCCCAGATCTCCTTGAGCAGGAACTGATGGGTGATCACGTTCCCCGGGTGCTGCGCAAGGAGCTGCAGCAGCCGGTATTCCTTGGGCGTGAGCATCACGCGCTCGCCGTCGATGGTGACGATGCGCGCGGCAAGATCGATGGAGAGCGGTCCGATCTTGATCACCGGCTCGCCCATGGAGACGCGCACGTAGCGGCGCATGGCGGCCTGCGCCCGTGCGAGGAGCTCCGCCATGCCGAACGGCTTGACCACGTAGTCATCCGCGCCGCGCTCGAGCAGACGCACCTTCTCCGCCTCGTTCGAGCGCACGGAAAGCACGATCAGCGGCACGCTTGACCAGGCGCGCAAACGCTCCAGTACCTCGCCGCCGTCCATGTCCGGCAGGCCAAGATCGAGAATCACGAGGTCGGGATGCTTGAGCGCGGCAAGTCGTAGCGCGCCCTGGCCGGTCTCAGCCTCCTCAACGGCAAAGCCGTCGAGTTCGAAGGCTGCGCGCAGGAAACGGCGGATCTGCTGCTCGTCATCCACCACTAGGGCAACGGGATTGGCTCCAGTCATGGAGGACCGTCCCTCTGGCTCGCTCGTCGGCGTCGCAAATGGAAAGTGATCCCGCCAACTGGTCTATACGGTTTCGATATAGGTTATTTGATCGTTCTGGATACTTTATGGATTGGGCGACAAAAGTTGGCGTAAACATGTAGCCATTAAATGTAAATGTCGCGTAACTGTGCACGGGGCAAATCGTGAAAAAGATCCTCGCGGCAGCGGTTTCATCAACATCTGGATATCGCCAGCGTTCGCCCAAAAACAATCCGGGAATCCGGGCGACATACTAGCAACCAAGGCGGCGGCCATTTTCACGGCGCTTCAACCCCGATCGATCCTTGGCTGTACCAGCGGGCCGGCTCGTTAACTGTAGGCGGTGATGGCGCGGATCACGGCGGTTGCTACCGAGGATTGGTCATCGGCATAAGGCCCTACGCCGTGCCGGTGGCAGCCCCGGCCCGCCGCGTGCCGTTGGCGGGTCGGGGCGCTCGAATCATCCCACCGCGGTTTGTTACAGCAAATTTTCTCGACACCAGAGAGGAAGCGGAACAGTTTGATCCAAACAAGCGGGACGGACGCTTGTGTTTGGGCGACTGGTCAGAGTGCGGACACATCGCGGTGATCCGGAACCCACGCTGTATGTCGTGGCAGAGCCGGAAGCCGAGAGAGCTATTGATATCCTCAAGGTTGCCCTTGCCCGCTCGTATCACGATTACGAAGACTTGGGGCGGGTAACAGGCGCGCTGCTTAACGCTTTGTCTTTACGGCCCGGAACATTTACCCGGACATAGCTCCAGCAGGAGGCTGGTCTTTCAACCGCGCTCCTGCACCAGACGGCTGCTCCGCGCCTTTACGGCAAATTTTCTCGACGCTGCTGACGAAGCCAAGCAATTCTATTTGTGATCGGGCCATCGTCGCCTCGGCCTGATCGAGGAGCCCTGGCAAACACCAAAAGTGCCGCTGCCAGCACGACAGAGCCCCGGCCGACACGACCGGGGCTCGCTGCACGGACCACCCTCATTTGTGGGCGTTTCCAGGATTTTTTTGGTGGCGGTCCAGCAGCACAACTCACCGCGGCTCAGATTGTTCCACGCTAATCGGCGGCGATAACGCCGGGCGCATATTGCACCGCGGCGATCATTTTTGCCGGATTCGCTGGAACGCTAAGGTCGGGTTTCGCACTTAACTGTTACGGCTCGACTAGTCCTCATGAGAGACCGCCCCATGCCCAAACAGAGCAGGAAAACACGGGTCAGCGAGGCGAGGCAGGATCGGGTGCTTTTGTCCCGAGTGCGCATCCCCGATCCCAGTCAGGAGCGTCCTTGGCGCCAGCGGGATCGCGATCAATACCTTCAGATGCTGTCGCGGCGACAAAGCGAGCGCACCGGCTTGCCGCTGGCGAGAGCGCGCGAGTATGTCAACGCTGTCGCAGTCAGCGCACGCAAACCAGTGAGCTAGTGGAACGCCCCAAATACCTGCCGACTGGGGCGCGCGAGTGACCCATAGAAACCCGGTGGCATGCAGTGTCGCTGTGACGCAGGCGTGGCCGCCCATGCGTTTTTCTCGGCGTGGCTAGTGCGGCAATTCGTCGCGAATTTCGCCGAGAGCGTCGTGGAATTGCTCGTCGGTGATCTCGTCCTCGTTTTCCTGATCCATAAGCCGCTTGAGCCGCTGGCCAAGCCATGAAAGGTGCAACGCCACGCGGATTGACTCGATCTCGAGCGGCGTGCGTTTTGCCGGCGGTTTGGCAATAGCGTCGGCCACCATGGTTTTCCATGCTTGCGTCATTTTGAGCTTCCGGTGCCGGTCAGCTTGATGAGCCCCCAGGCGATACCGAAGGTAATCATGCCTGCAACGGAAACTATCAAGACTGCCTCGACTATCGCTCGCAGCATCAGCGCTGCGTCGTCGGCGGAGGACAACGCATCCTTTTCTGGGCATCCAACTCGCAGGCCATGATGCTGCCAGTCCAACGGTTCAACAGGACGGGGCCGGGGATGAGCGTCCAATGGTTTGTGAGCGCGACGGAGATCGCGATCAGCCCGCCGATCAGCGCGGCGGCGACGATGGTTGTTGCGGACAGGCTCATGGCTCACCGTGCGCTGCAATTGCGGTACGGGCAGCACTGCTGACATGCGGGCAGTTGCATTTGCCCCCCAATGCGCGACGAGTAGTACTCACCACACGGCCACCAGAAGGGTGGCAACGAGGAACATGACGACCATTAGCGAGGCGAAACTGGCGAGATCGCGGGTCATTTGAACAATTGATGCGGTGGTGACGCTCCGGTTCAGTTTTGCGGGGCTTGGCCGGAGCGCCATTCAGGCCGATTCGGGCGAAGCGTCCTGAACGCGGATCAGGCTAGCTCGCAATCCCTAACGGCAGGTCAATCTGGGTCGAAAGAATGGGCGCCCCGGCGTGGGTCTGGGAGGGCGGTTCAGGTTTGTGCGGTCACCTCGCTCGCCTGCCCGTTAACCTGAGGATCGCCCAGGCGAGGCCGAAGGTGAACAGGCCAGCGGAAATCATCAAGGCGGTTTCGCCCATCACTCGCAGCATCAGCAGCACTCCAACAGCCGCTTCTGCCAGCCCTGGTCGCACGGTGCGCTGCAATTGTTACCGCGGTGTTAGCGGCCGCCCGTGAGTCCGGGATTTGGTTTACGGGTCACTCCACCGGGGTAGTGGTGGAATCGTGAGGCCGCGCTGTGGTGCCGCAACAGCGATCTAATGAAAACCAGCGGGTCTGCCTGGCCGGACGTGCCGCCTTTAGATGACCCGGCGCACTAGACTAGGCTGGCAAAAGCGATACCTGCCTGGGCCAAAAATACGGCCACGAAGGTTAGGTCGTCGCGCATCGAAGCGACGATCATACCGAGGACCGCGAGTAGCGAGAGGATTGTCAGCTCGTGCGCTTGCCGGTCCATCAGAATGCTTGTCCTTTCCTTGCGCTTCAGCGCGAACGCTGAATTTTAAGGGCGCTCCTGCACTACCAGCCGGCTGCGCTGCTCGGGGGTTAGACCGAACGTCCGCACAGCTTCGGCTTCGGCCGCCTCCCGGCTCGGCGCTTCTACGTCGCCGAGCACCTGCGCCTTCTTGCGGATCAGTGATGCGCGCCAGGAGCGCGACGCCGTAGCGCGGGGATTGGTATTGGCTGATCGAGGGGTACGCGGACGCGGCGGCATGCCGGCTACATTGCGACGGTCGCCGGAGAGAGTCGAGTCAGGCTGCCCATCCCTACCGGCGAAGGGCGCGGACGTTCGCCGCCAGGGTTTAGAAATTTGCGTTGCGTGAGATTGTTAAGCCGCCGTCAACCGTTCCGCCCATACCGTTACGTGCATCAGTTTCACGGAACGGAGCGCAACAGATGGGTTACACCCTAGGGCAGGCTGCGAAGGCAGTCGGGGATGTCGAAAACCTCCATCCTGCGGAGCATTAAAGCGGGCAGGATCAGCGCAGGCCGGGATGAGTTGGGCCAGTGGGCCATTGAGCCCTGCGAACTGCACCGGGTCTACCCTCCCCTCACAGAAGAGAACGATACGGGGAACGGAACTGGGGAACGAGCCGTAACCGGAGGGGATGCGGCTCTCGTGGAGGCAAACGCGCGCGCTTCCCTGCTCGAACAGCGGATCAACGACCTCAGGACGATACTTGACGACATGCGTGCGCAGCGAGACGACTTCCGAGAGCAACGCGACGCATGGCAACGCCAAGCGGAAGCCTCACAGTGGGCGCTCACAGATCAGCGGGAGAAGGATGCGACCGCACAGTCATGGTGGGGATGGCTGCGAAGTACAGGCTGAACGCCATAACAGGGGCGGGCCTGAAATGGATCTGGAGACATCTCTCGGCGCAATGCTGATCGCAGCTTGGGCTGCCATCGTGCTGCGAGGGCTCGAACGGACTGCCCTAGCGGCAAGGAAGGGACGCAAATGGGAGCGGGCCTATCTTGTCGGCCTGGGCGTCGGCTGCGCATTAGGAGCGGGAGTGGTACTGTCAACCAAGAATAGCTTGCCGGGCTTTTTGTTAGCAGCTGGTGCAGGGTTTGCGATCTGGGTCTTTAGTCGAAGCCCCACGGTCAAAAGGAAGACACGTTCGTCTGAACAAATCGGCACCGGGTCGCACGAAAATGTCACCGCGGACTCGACTGATTGATATCGATGGGCGTGGCGGATAGCGTCCGGGGCCGGCGGAAAAGCGAAGCCAGCCGCTCCCGGAAATTCTTGGCCCTAGTCCCTAAGCCCAGACAGCAAGCACGAGGGTGGCGCTCAGGCATATGAAGACGGTAAGGCCAACGACATCGATGAGCCGCTGCATCATAAAAACGTCCCAAGAGTTAACGAATCGGCGCATGTTCTGCACCACACTGGTTAAAAAACTGTAAATGGGCCTGATAGGGCCTGGGGCTATTCGCGCCTGTTTCGCCCCCAGGTCGTTTGCGCCCGCTCATCGAGGCCGGAGGTCCGGTAGTTCGATGTTGAGAAAGGTTAGCCAATGCTGAAATAACACAATGTAATTCAATGGCTGCTCAGCATTGGGTTAGCCAGCACGAGTAATGGATTTCATACAATTATCCGGTAACGGCGGGTTAACTTAACGGGCCCTTAACTCAGCGAACCGCCACGACGCCGCAACCCGCCGCCCCCCTCGACGGCTTCACCGCTCGCGGCCGCGCATGCTAGAGCATGTCCCGCAAAAGTGGGAACCGGTTTTGCGAAAAAGGACATGCTCAAACAAAGAGCTAGAGCAGGGTGACGATTCGAAGAAAGTCATCCTGCTCTAGCAGGGTGTTTTGGGGTTTGCGGCCATGCATCCGGTATTCCTTCAACGCGGTGAGACCACGCCGACCATCCCGGTAACCTTCGTTAACGCCGGGAGCTGGCGTGACATTCGCGACGAGCTTGATTCGCGCATGCGCGCTTTTGCCGACGCCTGCCGATTCGATCCAAGCCCCGGGCGCCATCTCCTCCTGCCGTCGGCCGAGGGCAATCTGGCAGGGGTCTTGTTCGCGCTGGAAGAAAACGATGACCCAAACAAGGACCTCTTGCGCCCGGGAGCGCTTTGCGCAGCGCTGCCGTCGGGAGCCTACCGGTTCGCCAATGCCGCGCACGATTCCAGGCTGGCCGCGCTCGCCTTTGCGCTCGGCTCATACCGCTTCTCGCGCTATCGCAAACCGGACGACAAGGAGCTCAAGCTGGAGCTGCCGGGAAACGTGGACGGCGAGGATCTCACCCGTATTGTCGAGGGCGTCTATCTCGCGCGCGATCTCACCAACACGCCGGCCAACGACATGGGCCCGCAGGAGCTGGAAGAGGCCGCTCGCACCCTTGCCCGTCGTCACGACGCATCCTTGCGCTGCGTTGTCGGCGAGGATCTCCTCTCAGAGAACCTTCCGCTCATCCACGCGGTCGGACGCGCCGCCGCACGTACGCCCCGGCTCATCGACATCACCTGGGGCAATCCCAAGCACCCGAGGATCACGCTCATCGGCAAGGGGGTATGCTTCGATACCGGCGGGCTGGACATCAAACCCGAGAGCGGCATGCTGAACATGAAGAAGGACATGGGCGGAGCCGCGTCCATGCTGGCGCTGGCGCATATGCTGATGGACCGTCGGGCAAATATCAGGCTGCGCGTGCTCATCCCGGCGGTGGAGAACTCGATCTCCGGCACGGCCTTCCGCCCGCGTGATATCTATCGCTCGCGCAAAGGGCTCACCGTCGAGATCGGAAACACGGATGCGGAGGGCCGCCTGATTCTCGCCGATGCGATTGCTCTTGCCGATGAGGAGAAGCCCGAGCTGATTGCTGATCTGGCGACGCTGACCGGCGCCGCACGCGTGGCATTGGGCACTGACATCCCGCCGTTCTATACCGACGACGACGGGCTCGCGTCTTCACTTGCCCACTTTGCGGCGAGCGAGAGCGATCCGCTCTGGCGAATGCCGCTCTGGTACCCATATGGCCAACTGCTCGATTCAAAGGTGGCGGACATCAACAACATTTCCTCCGCAAGCTTCGGCGGCTCGATCACCGCAGCGCTCTTCCTTCGCAGATTTGTAACGCAGGCGAACGCCTGGCTGCATTGCGATATTTATGCCTGGAATCAGACGAGCAGACCCGGCCGACCGGAAGGCGCCGAGTGCCAGGCAGCGCGCGCGCTCTATGCGCTGCTCGTCTCGCGCTATGGCTGAGATGCCGGTCGCGACGCTCGACCCGCGCATAACTCCGGCGCGAGCCGATCTCGCGGCAATGCACCTTGCAGGCAAGGTCGAGGCAGCACGCTTCAGCGAGGGCCAAGCTTGCGAGGTGACCGAGCCGCAGGCGCCGTTGCGCCGCACGCCCGCGCCGGACGCCCCGCTTGCTACCGAGGCGCTCAAAGGCGAACGGGTCATCATCTACGACGAGAACGACGAGGGTTGGGCGTGGGGGCAGCTCGAAACGGACGGCTATGTCGGGTTTCTACCGAAGGCGGCGCTTTGCAGAGCCGGCCCGCCGGCAACCCATAAGGTCATTGCGCTGCGCACGCTGGTCTTTCCGGGACCGTCAGTCAGGCTTCCACCGATCCAATCGCTTGCATTCGGCTGCCGGCTCGCGATCGCCCGGATCGAAGGAGCATTGGCCCTCACCACGTCGAACGACTTTGTGCCGGCCTGCCACCTTGCATCCCTCGACAAGACAGAAACCGACTTTGTTGCGGTCGCTGAACGTTTTCTCGGCGCTCCCTATCTCTGGGGCGGCAAGACCAATCTCGGTCTCGACTGCTCGGGCCTGCTGCAAGTCGCGCTCGCCGCATGCGGCGTATCCTGCCCTCGCGACAGCGACATGCAGGAAACAGCGCTCGGAGAGCCACTCGCGCCGCCGAGCATTGTCTCCGCGCTGCGGCGCGGCGACCTCATATTCTGGAAGGGGCACGTCGCCATTGTGCGCGATGAAGCGACCCTCTTGCACGCCAATGCTTTCCACATGGCGGTGGCGATCGAGCCGATTGCGGACGCGATTGCGCGCATTCGCGCCGCAGGAAGCGAGATCACCAGCGCGCGGCGCCTCCCGGACGGGTGAGAATGAAATGACCGCGGTCAATGCTGCCGGATCGAGCTTCAGTCGGACTGCCCGCTCATGGTCTCGGTCAGAAGGCCGAGCTTGACCAGTCGGGATCTGATTGCGCCTTTCTTGCGCTGATGGGCGTGCGCCATCGCCGCAATGGCTTCACCCCGGAGAAACTGCGTACGGAGCCGGTCATCGTCTTGCGCGCCCCAGGGGTGGCCATGCCGGGCGGGAAGCTCGTTCCTCTTTTTCCGGCTGCTGCGATCCCCGACCTCCGCAGCGTCCGCACCGTGCACGCGAGCGCGCCCGCTTGCCGACCGCGGGCGTTGCGATGAAGCTTCTTCATTGATGCGCTGGCGCTGGCGCTGGCGCTCGCGATCGGACAGCAACGGCAGTCGCTCGTCCGCTACCTCGGCTCGCGGACCAGTCCAGATGCAAACGCTCGGGCTCTTGCCCGCCAGCTCGCGGAGAAACGGTGACGGAGCAGTTGCCTGTCCGTAGCGCACATTTGCGTAAGTGAGACCGAGTATCCGCTTGGCTCGCGTGATCCCGACATAGGCCACGCGCCGCTCTTCCTCGATGTCATCGTTGTTGACATACGGCAGCACGCCGTCTTCCACGCCAACCATGAGCACCGCCTCCCATTCCAGGCCCTTCGCGGAATGGATGGTCGAAAGCACAACGGCGTTCTCTGGCGGCTCGCGCAGCGCGGCGGATTGCTCGGAAATCCGCGCTTCGAGCTCCTCCAATGAGGTGCACGACAACGCGACCGTAACCACCGTTTCGACTACGCCCCTCCATTCCGCCCGCTCACGATCGGAAGCCTGCGCCGGCACTGCCGTTACAACCGCATTGCGCACCAAGCGGCAGCAGGCCGGGAATGAACGCCTCTCCTCGCTCGCTGCCAGATCGAGCTTGCGACGAATGATGTCCGCGCGCCTGCCGCTTCCCATGCGGCTCATGGCTTCGACGGAATCTCCATCGCGAAGGTAATAGAGAGATCCAACAACCAGCTTCGCTGCCACTCCCTGCCAGAAGTCGCCGGCGCCGCGCACCTCGTAGGGAACCTGCAGCTTTTGCAGCGCGGGCTGAAGGGCAAGACCGACCGCGCCGACGCGATAAAGGACAGCGATGTGGCTCGGAGAATGATGCTTGAGCAGCTTGACCACCCCCCTCGCCACCTGCCGTGCCTCGATCTCGGGGGAGCTGTAGCCCCGGATGACGATCTCGCCCGCATCGGCAATCACCGGCTGGTAGTCTTTGTGTCGCCGGGCGTGATTGTTCGCGATCAGCCGCTTGGCGGCTGCTACGATCCGCGCTGCCGAACGATAGTTGCGATCCAGAACGTGAACATGCGCGCCGCGGTACTTGTGCGGAAAGTCGAGCGTATAGCGCACGTCCGCTGCCCGGAACGCGTAGAGCGTCTGGTCATCATCGCCAACCGCCCACAGGTGCACCCCCGCCTGCACGAAGCGATCGATCAGCTCGATCTGGCCGGGGTTGATGTCCTGATATTCGTCAACGAGAAGATGGTCGTATGCGCCCGTGATAGCCTCGCTGTAGGCGGCATCCCTGGTCATGGCCCGAACCACAAGCGGCACCATATCGGAAAAGTCGATCGCACCGGCACTGTTGAGAGCCCGCTCGTAGACCCTGAAGAACTGCACCGCATTCACCAGCACCTCGTCGCTGGGATCAATGCCCGCGGCGAAGCTTTCCGCATCCTGAAGGCGCTCCTTGGCGCCGGCGATGATGTCCAAAATGTTGACGTCCTCGTTCCACCACATTCGCCGCGAGTTGAACACGTGGCGCTGCTGCGGCGCATCCCAGAGCTGGAAACGCTCGGAAAGTCCCGCCATCTGCGGATTTCTCTTGAGATGGCGAAAGGAAAAGGCGTGAAACGTTGCAACTGTCAGGTCTGTCGCGCAGGCGATGTCGAGAGCGCGTGCAATGCGCGCTTTCATGTCGTCAGCGGCTTTCCTGGTGAAGGTCAGCGCCAGAATGCGCCGGCGGTCCACCCCCTCGCCCACCAGATGAACGAAACGGGCGGTCAGCGTCGTCGTCTTGCCGGATCCCGGACCGGCCAGAACGAGCTGGAATCGCCCGCTACCCGTCGCAGCCACCCTTTGCGTCGCATCAAGGGTGATCGCCATTGGCCGCTTCCGGGTAAGGCCACCCGCGCTCGCTCATTGAGCGACGATTCCTTCAGGAGCCGTTTCCAGCTTGAACGCCGCCGCGAACAGCGCACGCGTGTAATCGCTTCGAGGTCCCGCGAACAGCTCGGCTGCCGGCCCCTCTTCCATGACCTTGCCATGGCGCATCACCACCAGACGGCTTGCCAATGCAGCGACAACCCTCAAATCGTGCGAGATGAACAGATAGGTGAGATTGCAGCGTTTCTGCAGGGCGCGCAGAAGCTCCACCATCTGCGCCTGAATGAGCATGTCGAGCGCGCTCGTTGGCTCATCGAGCACGATGAAGCTGGGCTCCAGCACGACGGCGCGCGCGAGCGCAATGCGCTGGCGCTGACCGCCGGAGAACTCGTGCGGATAGCGAAATCGCGTCTCGGGATCGAGCCCGACTTCGCGCAGGGCTGCTACCACGCGTTGCTCGCGCTGCTGCTTGCCCGATTTGGGATCGTGCACCCCCAACCCCTCCTCCACGATGTCGGATACCGACATTCGCGGCGAGAGCGACCCGTATGGATCCTGAAACACGATCTGCATATGACGGCGAAAAGGACGCATCTTGCGGAACGTCAGGCCGGAGATCTTGCTGCCGAGGAACACGATTGGGCCCTCGGAGGAAACAAGCCGCAGGATAGCGAGCCCCAGCGTGGTCTTGCCGGAGCCGGACTCCCCAACGATCCCGAGCGTCTCGCCTTGCCGCACCGCGATGCTGACCCCATCCACGGCTTTGATGTGTCCGACCACGCGGCGCATCACGCCGCGTTTGATCGGAAACCAGACCTTGAGATCCTTGGTCTCGATGACCATCGGTGCGTCGGGACACAATGGCGCTGGATCAGGCCTCGGTTCGGCTTCGAGCAGCGCCCGCGTATAGGCGTGCTCGGGCGCCGTAAACACGCGCTCAACGCCACCGTGCTCGACAATGCGCCCCGCCTTCATCACGCACACCGTATCGGCGAGCTTGCGCACAATCCCGAGATCATGGGTGATGAACAGCATCGCCATTCCCAAGCGCGTCTGAAGCTCCTTGAGCAGAGCGAGGATCTGCGCCTGCACGGTCACATCAAGCGCGGTCGTCGGCTCATCGGCAATGAGAAGATCGGGCTCGTTGGCGAGCGCGATCGCAATCATCACCCGTTGCCGTTGACCGCCGGAAAGCTGGTGGGGATAGCTGCTGAGACGGGTCTCGGGCGCCGGGATGCCGACCTGGTGCAGAAGCTCGAGAGTGCGGGCGCGAGCGGGCTGCCCGGCCAGGCCCTGGTGAAGAAGCAGCGATTCGCCGATCTGCTTCTCGACCGTGTGGAGCGGATTGAGCGAGGTCATCGGCTCCTGAAAGATGATCGTGATGTCATTGCCGCGTACATGCCGGATATCGGCCTCGCTCAACGAAAGAAGCTCCTGGTTCTTGAAACGAATCGAACCGGAAGGATGATGCGCGGCCGGATAGGGCAGAAGCTTGAGCACCGAGAGCGCCGTGACCGACTTGCCCGACCCCGATTCTCCGACCAGGGCGACCGTCTCGCCCCGCCTGACCGAAAACGAGATGCGATCAACCGCCAGCGTCTCGCGTTGCCTCTGCCGGAAGGCAATGGACAGGTCCTCGACCTCCAGCAGCTTTTCGTAGCCGGCCTCCATCGTCCTCACCCCTGTGTCTTTCTCGGATCGAAGGCGTCGCGCACTGCCTCTCCGATGAAGATCAAAAGTGAGAGCATCGTGGCAACGGTCACGAACGCCGCAATGCCCAGCCAGGGAGCCTGAACATTGGCCTTCGCCTGCGACAGCATTTCCCCGAGCGAGGGCGATCCGGGCGGCAGGCCAAACCCGAGGAAGTCAAGCGAAGTCAACGCGGCGACCGAGGAGGAGAGAATGAACGGCAGAAAGGTCATGGTGGCGACCATCGCGTTCGGCAACAGGTGGCGGAACATGATGGTTCCGTTCGACACTCCGAGCGCGCGCGCAGCCTGAATGTATTCAAAGTTGCGCCCGCGCAGAAATTCCGCCCGCACCAGCCCGACCAGCGATACCCAGGAGAACAGCAGAAGGATACCGAGCAGCACGAAGAAGCCGGGAGCCAGCACCGACGAGATGATCAACAGCAGATAGAGGCCCGGCACCGCCGTCCAAATCTCGATGAAACGCTGAAACAGCAGATCGGTCCAGCCGCCGAAATATCCCTGTACCGCTCCCGCGCCTACTCCAATGACGGATGAGATGCCGGTAAGCGCCAGACCGAACAGCACAGAGATGCGAAAGCCGTAAATGAGTCGCGCAACGACGTCCCGGCCCTGGTCGTCGGTGCCCAGCCAATTGTACTCGAGATCCCGGCAGCTGGAGAGGCCCTTGCGCTCGACAACGGCTTTGCACTCCTTCTCGCTCAGCAGCCAGGTGGGCTTGGACGGCGCCGGCGTGGGCAGGTCGAGATTTTGGGTGTTGTAGGAATACCTGATCGGCGGCCAAAGCATGTAACCGCCCTTTTCGGCGATCAGCTTTTGCAGGTAGGGGTCGCGATAATCGGCCGCGGTCTCGAACTCGCCCCCGAACGTCGTCTCGGGGTAGGTCACAAATACGGGAAAAAAGGATTTGCCGTCGTAGCGTACGTAAAAAGGCTTGTCGTTGGCGATGAATTCGGCAAACAGCGAGACCACGAACAGAACCAGAAAAATCCAGAACGCGGCGTAACCGCGCCGATTGGCCTTGAAGTTTTGCCAGCGCCGCGCGTTGAGCGGCGATATCGCCAGATGATGCCGCTCCGGCGGGACCGCCAGCCCCATGGGGGATTGCGCGGTCGTCTCGGGTACCTCGATGCTGGTCCGCTCGTCCAATTCAGACCTCTCGCGTCTCGAAGTCGATGCGCGGATCGACCCAAGTATAGGTGAGATCGGACAACAGATTCACGACCAGACCAATCAGCGATAGAATATAAAGCGTTGCAAAAACCACGGCGTAATCGCGATTGAGCACGCTCTCGAAGCCGAGCAGCCCGATGCCGTCGAGCGAAAAGATCGTCTCGATCAGAAGCGAGCCGGAGAAGAAAGCGTGCACGAACGCACCGGGAAAGCCGGCGATCACGATCAGCATGGCATTGCGGAAAACGTGACCATAGAGAACCTGGCGCTGCGTGCAACCTTTCGCGCGGGCAGTCAGCACGTATTGCTTTCGAACCTCATCGAGGAACGAATTCTTGGTAAGCAACGTCATCGTCGCAAACGCGCTCAGGCCCATGGCGATTATCGGCAGCACCAAGTGCCAAAAATAGTCGAGGACTTTTCTGGGAACCGACAGCTGCGCCCAGTAATCGGAAGTGAGCCCGCGCAGCGGAAAAATATTGAAGAACGAGCCGCCCGCGAACAGAATGATGAGCAGAATGCCGACCAGGAAGCCCGGGATCGCATATCCCACAATGATGGCGCCCGAAGTCCATACATCGAAATGCGAGCCGTCCTTGACAGCCTTGCGCACACCGAGCGGAATCGAGATCAGGTAGGTCAGGAGCGTGAGCCAGAGGCCGAGCGAGATTGATACTGGCAGCTTCTCCTTGATCAGCTGCAGAACCGTGGTGTCGCGAAAATAGCTTTTGCCGAAATCGAAGCGCGCATAGTTCCACAGCATCAGCAGAAAACGCTCGTACGCCGGCTTGTCGAAGCCGAACTGTTTCTCCAGGCTCTTTATGAACTCGGGATCAAGGCCTTGAGCGCCCCGATACTTGGAGTTCGCGGCATCCATCCCGGAGGCGCTTTGCAGCTGTCCGCGCGAGCCGAGATCACCTCCCGCGGAGCCTGAGACGCGCGAGCTCGCGCCGGTGTCGGACCCGGACAGCTGGGCGATCACCCGCTCGACCGGACCGCCCGGAGCGAACTGCACGACGACGAACGAGACGAACATGATGCCGAGCAGCGTCGGGATCATGAGCAGCAAACGACGGATGAGATAGGCGGTCATTGCGTGCGCTCATTCGCGCGATCCGACGTTGCTGCCAGCGCGCCTTTTCGCTCGACGCAAGATCGCCGCAGTGCCCACATTATACTCATTGCACGATCTTTGCCGCCTTTTCCCGATCATACCACCAGGTTTCCGGAATGCCGCGCGCAAAGCGCGGCTTGATCCCCGGCCGGCCGAAAACGTCCCAAAACGCGAGCCAATGCGAGGCCTTGTACCAGTGCGGAACCCAATAGCGCCCGCTCCGGATGACCCGGTCGAGCGCCTTGCAGGCGGTGACCAGACCCGAACGCGTATCGGCTGCGACGATCCGCTCAATGAGGGCATCGATGACGGGATCAGCGATACCGGCCAAATTCTGCGATCCCTTCAGATTGGCGGCTTGCGAGGAAAAATAGCTCCGCAGGGAATCGCCCGGCGTGCTGGAAAAGGCGAACCGCTGGATGATGAGATCGAAGTCGAAATCATCCTCCCGCTTGCGATATTGCACCGGATCGACAATGCGCAAGCTGGCCTCAATGCCGAGGGTACCGAGATTCTTGACGAACGACATGTGATGCGGCTGGAACGAGGGCTCGTCAACCAGGAATTCCACGCTGAAGCGCTCGCCCTTGGGGGTCACACGCTTGCCGTTCCTGATGAGAAAGCCGGCCTCCTGCAGCAGCGCAGTTGCCTTGCGCAACAGCGTGCGATCCTGCCCGGAACCGTCCGATACCGGCGGAACGAAAGGCTCATCGAACACCTCGTCGGAAAGCCTGTCACGGAAGGGTTCAAGCAGGGCGGTTTCATCAGGCGTCGGCTTGCCAGCTGCCATCATGTCGGAATTCTGAAAAACTGAATGGGTCCGTTGATAGGACCCGTACATGATCGTCTTGTTTGTCCATTCAAAATCGAATGCATATACGAACGCCTCACGCACCCGCTTGTCCTGCAGTTTTTCCCGTCGCGTATTGAAGAACCATCCTTGCGCGCCCGACGGCGTATCATCCGGGATCACGTCCTGCTTCACGCGACCGTCGCGAACTGCGGGAAAGTCGTAGCGGGTGGCCCAAATCCGCGATGTAAACTCCTCGCGGAACAGATAGCTTCCCCCGGTGAATCCTTCGAAGGCAACATCGCGGTCACGATAATATTCATAGCGTACCAGATCGAAGTTGTTCTGCCCGCGCGAGACCGGCAAATCCGCGCCCCACCAATCCTTGACCCGTTCGTACTCGATGTAGCGGCCGGGCTCGAAGCGTCCGACCTTGTAGGGACCGCTGCCCAGCGGCGGCTCGAGCGTGGTCTCATCAAACGGACGAGTGCTGTAATAGGTGCGCGACAGGATCGGAAGCGCAGCAACGAACAGCGGCACGTCGCGCGCCCTGTTCATCGCGAAGCGTACAATTACGGTTGCGTCGTCCGGAGCTTGCGCCGCGGTGAAGTCGCGAAGCAGCTGTTGCGCAATGGGATGCCCTTTCTCCTTGATCACCTGCAGCGAGAATGCCACATCGTGACCGGTGATCGGCGTGCCGTCATGGAACCGGATCCCGGTGCGCAGCGAGAATCGATAGATGAGCCCGTCCGCCGAAACCTGCACGGCGCGCGCGGCAAGCCCGTACATGGCGTCCGGCTCGTCTGCAGCCCGCGCCATCAGGCTCGCAAAGGTCAGCTCCATCCCCTGTGCGCCGTCACCCTTGAGAATCAAGGTGTTGAGCGAGTTGAAGGTGAGAAAGTTCTGATTGAATGAGCGGGTGGACCCGACATGCGAGAATACGCCTCCCTTCGGCGCATTCGGCTCCACATAATCGAATTGCTTGAAATCCGCCGGATATTTGAGGTCCCCAAAAGCGGACATCCCGTGGCTTTCGTCGCTGTCCCGGGCGCAGACACCGCCCGACAGCGACGCAACCAGCCCGGCAGCTCCGAGCGCCAGCGTCGCGCGCCGCGTAATGTCCGCCCCTTCGCTCACCGCGAAGTTCCGGTCCTAGCGGCCCGATCGGAATCCCACCACCAAACCGTGGGAAAGGCCGGCTCGGCATATTTGGGTAACGGATCGGGCCGCGCAAAACGATCCCAGCGCGCCGTTCGGGCCTTTTTGATGGTGAACTGCGGCACCACGTAGTGGTTCCACAACAGGACGCGGTCGAGCGCTCTGGTTGCAGCGAGGAGATCGGCACGGTCGCTGGCGAAGATCACCCGGTCTATGAGCGCATCGACCGCCGGATTTTTGATGCCGACAAAGTTCCGCGATCCCGCCGTATCAGCGGCCCGGGAACCCCAAAAGTCCCGCTGCTCGTTTCCGGGAGACAGCGATTGTGCCCAGGAGGCGACAATGACGTCGAAATCCCAATTGCGCTCCCGGTTTTCGTATTGGGCGCTGTCGACCGTCCGTACATTGACCGTGATGCCGAGGTGCTCCAGGGAGGGCTTGTAGAAAAGGACAATGCGCTCCACGCTCGGATCCTCGGTCAGCATCTCCACGATCAAGGGTTGCCCGGTCTTTGCATCGACGAGCTTCAGATTGCGGATTTCGTAACCCGCCTCTTTCAGAAGCCGGGTAGCCTCGCGCAGGTTCGCACGAACATTCTCGCGATTGCCGCCTACGGGATTCGCATACGGCGTGGTGAATACTTCCGGCGGCACCCGGTCGCGGACCTTCTCCAGGATCTCAAGCTCCCGTCCTTCCGGCACGCCGGAGCAGGCGAGCTCGGTGCCGTAGAAGTAGCTCGTGATCCGTTCGTACTGTCCGAAGAAAATCTGCTTGTTCATCTCCTCAAAATCGAAGGCAAAATTGAAGGCAAGCCGCACCCGCGGGTCCTTGAACTTGTCCCGCCGAATGTTGAAGGCAAAAGCCTGCATGATCCCGAAGCTGCGTTGAGGAAACTCTTCGCGCACTACGCGCTTTTCCTTGACTGCCGGAAAGTCGTAGGCGGTCGCCCAGTTCTTGGCGATGTTCTCCGTGCGCCAATCGAACTGATCGGCCTTGAACGCCTCCAGAGCGATATTCGGGTCGCGAAAATACTCGAAGCGCAGCTCGTCGAAATTATCGCGCCCGATGTTGACGTTGAGATCCTTTGCCCAATAGTCCTTCACCCGTTCGTAGACGACGGTACGACCCGGCACAAAATCCTTGATTTTATAGGCACCATTGCCGAGCGGCGGTTCAAGCGTGGTCGCGCCGACGTCGCGTTTTCTGCCGGCCTGATCGATCCCCTCCCACCAGTGCTTGGGCAACACGTTGAGCTCGCCGACGATCTGCGGCATTTCCCGGTTCCCCGGCGCATCGAATATGAAAGTAACCTCGCGCTCCCCGGTCTGTTCCATTTTGGCAACGTGACGATAGTAAGCGGAGTGGCTGGGACTATGCTTCCTGAAAGACTCCATGGAAAAGATGACGTCCTCGACCGTGATCGGCTTGCCATCGTGGTGGCGCGCGCCGGCGCGCAAGCGGAAAGCTGCCGATGAAAAGTCTTCCGGATGGCTGACCGCTTCCGCGATCAGGCCGTAACGGGTTGAAACTTCATCGAGGGAGGCCACCATCAACGTATCGGAGATCACTCCGGCGCCGATCGCAATCGAGCCCTTGAGGCCGGCCACGACTTCATTGAAATTATCGAAGCTGCCCAATGCCATCATCCGCGCCGCACCGAGCTTGGGCGCGTCGGGGTTGACGTAGTCGAAATGCTTGAAGTCGGCCGGGTATCTGAGTTCGCCGAACAGCGACAAGCCATGCCGCCATTTGAGATCTTCGGCGCCCGTCTGAGCAGCAGCGGGATTCGCGAGCAACCATTGGCTAAGCTGCCCGACAAGGGGCGACAAACCTGCCAGCACGCCGTTTCGTAAAATGAGTCGACGGGTCAGATGCAAGGATACCTCCTGCGGCGAAATGGTCCTGTCTCAAAGCTTAGCCCAATTTAGGATCGGCTGGCCTGAGGAGGCATGGACCTGCGTCAATTGAGCCATCACTTTTCAGACAGGACTGCAGACGACATCGGGGGACCGCGATGCGGCCGCCCCACCTGCGCTAATGAATAGCCCCTTGCGACGCCTGCTTGCGGCTGATCCAGGGCCTCGCGGATTGCGCCGAGGCGATTGACCCCAAACACAGTGGCCCGGGAACCGCCTGAACCCACCGCTTCACTGCGACTTCGGCGGCCCCGAAGCCTCGGCAGCGTTGGGCAGCGGAGCCGGGTTGTCCGAAAGGCTGTTGAGATAGTCAATGATGTCGGCACGCTCGCGCGCGTGGTCGTCGCCGGGAAATGTCATCTTGGTGCCGGCTACAAAAGCTTTCGGATTCGTAATGAATTGATTGAGGTCATCAATGGTCCAGGTGCCGCCTTTTGCTTTGAGCTGTTCCGAATAGGCAAATCCCGGCTCTGATGCTTTGGGACGGCCCACAACGCCCCACAAGTTTGGTCCCACAAGCGGGCGGCCGCCCTTGTTGAAGGTGTGACAGGCTGCACACTTTTTCGCGGCACTCTCACCCCGCGCGACATCGGCATTGGCGAGAAGCTGCTCGATCGGCTGCTCCGGTTCCTGCTTCTGTGGCCGGGTTTCGCCTCCCGGCTTTTGCTCCGGTACGGCAATCTCGTAACCAGGCTTTGCCGGCGTTACTGGCGCAAAGATCGCTCCGGCAGCAATGTTGATGGATAGAACAATGAGGCAGGTGCCCAGGATAGCGCCAAGGACTTTGTTCAGCTCAAAGGAGTCCATCGCCTCGAAGCTCCCGCCCGGTGCCCGCCGCGGATGCGGCGGCGCACAATTACCCGGTTTGCCTCGTCTCTGGCAACCCGTATAACCGGCGCGCAACCGCCAGTTTTAACCGGATCCTGCCGGCTGCCCGGCAAACCGATGGCCGACATTGTCGTTCTGATCCCGGCCCGCATGGCCTCGACACGACTCCCGGGCAAGCCGCTCGTCGATATTGCCGGCGAGCCGATGATCGTGCGAGTCATGCGCCGGGCTCAGGACGCCCATATCGGACCGGTCGTGGTCGCAACCGATTCGGAGGCGATTGCAGCATGCGTCGAAAAAGCCGGCGGGATGGCGGTCATGACGCGCGCGGATCACGTTTCCGGCTCCGATCGGATTTATGAAGCTCTCGCAACTGTGGATGCACAGCGCCGCGCCGATATCGTCGTAAATCTGCAGGGTGACCTTCCCACGCTCGCGCCTTGCGACCTCGCACGCGCCATCGAGCCTCTGCGCGACGCAGCGGTCGATATCGGCACCCTGGCGGCGGAGATCACGCGGCCGGATGAGCGTGGCAACCCGAATGTGGTGAAAGTCGTCGGCACTCCGATGGCGGCTACCCGGCTGCGTGCGCTTTATTTCACCCGCGCAACCGCGCCGTGGGGCCCCGGCCCGCTATTCCACCATATCGGGATCTATGCCTACCGCCGCGAGACGCTCGCCCGATTTGTCGGCCTTCCGCCCTCCCCCCTCGAGCAACGCGAGAAGCTTGAACAGTTGCGCGCGCTGGAAGCAGGCATGCGGATCGACGTCAGCGTCGTCGACACAGTTCCGCTCGGGGTCGATACGCCCGAAGACCTCGAACGCGCACGCGAACTCCTGGCGGCATCCTGAGCGCGCGCCGGACATCGCTGCGTTCGCGCGGCGAGCCCAAGCCGTTGACTTCAAGCCGTTGACTTGGCGGGTCGGGGTGCGTACCGGAACCAGCATGGCCGCAACCAGAAAGATCGTGTTTCAGGGCGAGCCGGGGGCAAATTCTCACCTTGCTTCACGGGAAGTCTTTCCCGATTATGAGCCTGTGCCCTGCTCTACTTTCGAGGACGCCTTCTCCGCAATCAGCGCCGGGGAGGCTGACCTCGGCATGATTCCGATCGAGAACTCAGTTGCAGGTCGTGTTGCCGACATCCACCATCTGATGCCGGATTCGGGGCTTCACATCATCGCCGAGCATTTTATGCCGGTCCGGCATCAGCTGCTCGCGCCCAAAGGGGCCGCGCTGGCCGACATTAAGACGGTCGAGAGCCACGTCCACGCGCTCGGCCAGTGCCGCAAGGTCATCCGCCGGCTCGGCCTGAGGCCGATCGTAGCCGCCGATACGGCAGGGTCCGCCCACGAGGTCGCCGAGGCGGGCGACAGGACCCGCGCAGCCATCGCGACCCGCCTCGCAGCCGAGATCTACAATCTCGACATCATCGCCGAGGACATCGAGGATGAGGATCACAATACCACGCGCTTCATCGTGCTTTCGCGCGATGCCAGATGGGCGCGCAACGACGGCGGCCCGGTCATCACCACTTTCCTGTTCCGGGTTCGTAACGTTCCGGCAGCGCTGTACAAAGCGCTCGGCGGCTTCGCTACCAACGGCGTCAACATGACGAAGCTCGAAAGCTACATGATTGAAGGCAATTTCTTCGCGACGCAGTTCTATGCCGATGTCGAAGGTCATCCGGAGGATCGCAACGTCGTCTTTGCCTTCGAAGAGCTCGCCTTCTACTCCAAAGAAATGAAGATTCTGGGGGTTTATCCCGCACATCCTTTCCGGGCAACGTTTGAGGAAGCGAAGGGATAGAGGCGATACCGAAGGCAGGGCTCAAATCGTCTGATTGTAGGCGCCCACTTCGGGATGGGTGCGCAACACGGCATCAATCGCCTCGAACATCTCGCGCAAACGCGCTTGCGAAGCCGGGCTTTCCACAACGACCACCAGCTCCGGCTTGTTGGAGGATGCGCGAACCAGGCCCCACGTGCCGTCCGCGACCGTGACACGCACGCCGTTGACTGTCACGAGGTCGCGGATCGGCTCGCCGGCCACCTTCTCGCCCCCCGCCATCGCGCGCTCGAAGTGGCGCACGACGTCATCAACGACCCGGTATTTTGTCTCGTCAGCGCAGTGTGGGGACATTGTAGGCGACGACCAGGTCTTCGGCAGCGAGTTCTTCAGGTCTGCCATGCTCCTTGCCGGGTTGCGGTCGAGCATATCGCAGACGGCGAGCGCGAAGACGAGCCCATCGTCATAGCCGCGGCCGAGCGGCTCGTTGAAAAAGAAGTGGCCGGATTTTTCAAAACCCGCCAGCGCACCGATCTCGTTGACGCGCCGCT
>Ga0306923_10001161_pt1 | contig 22898 bp, 20 predicted proteins | sample sta12Can44000108_FD_203841 | JGI IMG/M metagenome (GOLD analysis project Ga0306923, IMG submission 203841) | Lab enrichment of tropical soil microbial communities from Luquillo Experimental Forest, Puerto Rico - statanox.12C.anox.44.000.108 (v2)... | ecosystem: Environmental > Terrestrial >... | reverse complement strand
TTCTTTCAATTTTCGATAATCCGGTAATATATTCAATTACAAGGTTGGTTATGTTCGCAGATTCTCTGTTATCGTAGATTTCGTATAATTGAAAGAGAAGTATTTTATATGATTGCTGAATGGTCATTATGCAATGCTACTGCTTTTTCATTTAGTTTTGAGATATGTTGATTGATGAAGTTTATATGTATCGCTGCATTGAATTAGCAAAACTCGGGAAAAATTTTGTTGCACCCAACCCAATGGTTGGGGCCGTATTGGTATACGAAGATAAAATTATTGGTGAAGGTTATCATCAACAATATGGAAAAGCACATGCAGAAGTTAATTGCATTAATAGTGTTGCAGCAGCGAATGAACATTTAATTGCCGAATCTGTTTTGTATGTTTCTTTAGAGCCTTGCGCACATTATGGCAAAACACCACCATGTGTAGATCTAATTATAAAACATAATATAAAGAAAGTTGTTATTGGCAGCAGAGACCCTTTTGAAGCAGTAAACGGAAGAGGAATTGAAAAGTTAGAATCTGCCGGAGTATTTGTAAGAGCAGGTATTTTGGAAGATGAATGTAAAGAATTGAACAAAAGGTTTTTCATGTTTCATACAAAACGAAAACCATTTGTAATTTTAAAATGGGCACAAACATCTGATTATAAAATTGCAAATATTGGCAATGAAAGATTACTGATTTCTAACGATATCTCTAACCGGTTGGTACATCAGTGGCGTAGTGAAGAGCAGGCTGTTTTAGTAGGAACGAACACGGCTTTGTTAGATAATCCATTTTTAAATAACCGTTTATGGACAGGTAATCATCCGGTAAGATTGGTACTTGATTGCAGCTTAAAATTACCTTCCGATTTACATATTTTCAATCAACAACAAAAAACCATTGTATTTAATTTTTTGAGAAATGAAGAACGAAACAATTTACTTTTTTATAAAATTGAAGAAAAAGAAAATTGTATTCAGCAAATTTTAAATGCCTGTTATACATTGAATATTCAAAGTATTTTAATAGAAGGCGGTGCAAAAATTTTACAATCTTTCATTGATGAAAATTGTTGGGATGAAGCAAGAATTATTACAAATAGTAAGCTGATTGCCGGAAACGGTTTATGTGCCCCTGTTCTTAAAAATTGTAAATTAACGGCCGAACAAAATTTATTAAACGACACTATTCAATATTTTGAGCATGAGTAAAACCATTGAAGAAAAAGATTTTTATTATACCATTGCTCAAAACTCTGTTGCAGAATTTAAAGAACGTGGCAGTAAATTTATTGCGTATGCTTATCCTGTAAATTCTGCCGATGCTTTTAAAGCTTATTTGCAAGGGCTGAAGAAAGAACATCCCAAAGCAGTGCATCACTGTTTTGCATACAGAATTGGATTGGATGGAAACAATTTTCGTGTAAGTGACGATGGCGAGCCAAGCGGGAGTGCCGGAAAACCTATCTTAAATCAGATTGACAGCAGGCAACTCACGAATCTTGCGGTGATTGTTGTACGATATTTTGGTGGAACATTATTAGGCGTTCCGGGATTGATTAATGCGTATAAAACCGCTACAGCATTGGCTTTGCAGCTTGTTCCTTCGGTACAGAAACAAGTAGAAGTAAATTATGAATTACATTTTGATTATACCAGGCAAAACGAAGTAATGACAATCGTTAAACAATTTAATTGTACTATAATAGAACAACAACAGCAATTATTTTGTTTGCTTAAAATAGGGATACCTAAAGCAAGGTTAGACGATATTTTATTTCGCTTCAGCGATATGCATACGGTTAGTATCGAAAAAATATAAACTAAGCCTTGCCGGTAAGTTCATAAATTTTTGTGCCAATTATTTCTTTGATAATTATCTTCCAGAAGTTTAATAAACCTAATCTCGGCAACAAATCGCTGTCTACTGCAAACGGAGTATCAATTTCTATAAAATCGCTGGGAAATGGAACTGTATTTATTCCTGCTTTGTTAAACACTTTCAGAGACCTTGGAATATGAAATGCAGATGTTATTAAAACGAAAGGGCCTTTTAATTGCAAAGAATCAATTATTCTTTTTGTATTCATTGCATTTTCATAAGTATTTCTGGATGTATTTTCAATTAAAATGTTTTGTTCGGCAACACCGCTTTTAATTAGTTCTGCTTTTATAAAATCCGCTTCTTTAAGATTTTGCCTGAAAAGAGAACCAGAGCCTCCGGAAACAATTATTTTATCAATAAATTTTTGATGATATAATTTTTCTGTTTGAATGAAGCGGTCTGCATTCTCACCAAAATAACCAACATCATTTTTATCAAATGCTGCCATACCTCCCAATAAAATTCCTGCAGAAAAATGTTGCATTTTATTAAATGTTACAGGTTTTGCCTGCCACCACAATACTGTTTTTTTAAATAAGTAGGGATTTGAAAAAATGATTAGGATAACAACCGCTGCAATTCTCAATTTCTTTTTTACGGTTGCTTTTTTAACAATAAATGAAATGAGAAGCAACAATAAAATCCATGTTACCGGTGCAAGAATGAAAGCTAAAATTTTTGAAAGGATAAAGAACATTTTCTATCTTTTAAATTGATTACTTACTGCCAAATCCTTACTGCCGGCTTGATACAGATAAAATCCTTCACCCGATTTTGCGCCTAATTTTCCTGCAGTAACCATATTTACCAGCAGTGGGCAAGGTGCATATTTTGGGTTGCCAAACCCCTGATGCAAAACATTTAAAATGCTTAAACAAACATCCAGTCCAATGAAATCTGCTAATTGTAATGGCCCCATAGGATGGGCCATACCCAATTTCATAATCGTATCTATTTCTTCTACACCGGCAATGCCTTCGTATAAACTGTAAATAGCTTCGTTAATCATCGGCATTAAGATTTTATTGGCAATAAAACCCGGGTAATCGTTTACCACACAAGGTATTTTATTTAAATGCTTGCTTAGTTCGATTATTGCATCGGTAATATTTTTTGAAGTGGAATAACCATTTATAATTTCAACCAGTTTCATTACAGGAACCGGATTCATGAAATGCATTCCAATTACTTGCTGCGGACGCTTGGTAACAGATGCAATTTTTGTAATGGAAATAGATGAAGTGTTACTCGCCAATACTGCATTTGGCGGAGCAGCAGCATCTAATTGTTGAAATATTTTTAGTTTTAAATCAATATTTTCTGTAGCTGCTTCTACAACCAAATCTGCATTGGCAACTGCAGCTGCAATATCCGTAAATGTTGTTAAATGATGTAGAGCAGTTTGCTTTTGTTCTTCGGTAATTATTCCTTTGGAAATTTGGCGGTCGAAATTTTTGTTGATCGTTGCTATTGCTTTTTCTAACTGTGTTGCATTTACATCTGCCAATGCAACTATAAAACCATATTGTGCAAATACGTGTGCAATGCCATTGCCCATTGTACCTGCTCCGATAACTGTAATGTTTTGAAACATGTTGTTAGGTGATTTTGAAAACTAAAAATCCGAATAATATTTGAAAAGTAAAAAGTAAAAAGTAAAAAGTAAAAAGTAAAAAGGAAAATGTGAAATGTGCAATGTATTGTACTTTCTTCAACTTTTGCCTCTTTGCCTGTTGCCTTTTCTTCCAACAGTACAAGTGTGCGGCACAACGATGCCCAATAGAATTACTATTGCAGGTAACAAAAAAACTAAAACTTCGGTGCTAAAAATTTTAAGATCCCTTAAACCATTTGAACTTCTAACTAATTCTTATTCTTAAAATCTCCGCGTTTCCAGGCTTTAATAAAATCGGCCCAGGCGGCAGGATTTAAAATGTTCATCGGTGGCAACTGGCCGCTGTAATAATATTTGTTGGCTTGTTGCCTCATTTGGTAATTGACTGCTTCACGCCCGTCTGCAGGCAAAGTAGCCATAATGGCTCTACGTTTTTGTTCATCAGTGTTTTGGCGTGCTACTTCGTATTCATCGTCAGGTACGCGAGTGTTTACAAAATCACGTTCAAATTGTTCTCGTGTTGGCCGGGGTTTTAAAATTGTTGCGGGTAAATAGTTGGTATCGTTCACCAATAAAACAATCAGGCTGTATTGGTCGTCTGTAAGGTTGGTGGGTATTTTATATTCCCTGTTTTTAAAACCAATAGAAGAGAAAGTAATTTTATCGCCTTTTAAAACAACAATAGAAAATACACCATCGTTATTGGTAATAGTACCGCGGCCTTTATTCTGAACAATCACACTCGCTGCAGGAATTGCCCTTAAGCTGTCCGATGTCATAACAACACCATATAATTGAATTACAGAATCTTTCGGGAAACGGCTTTGTGCTTTTACTTGATGAAAAGCAGTCAATCCAACCAAAATAAATAAAATGTATCGTAACTTTTTTACCATTCTTTACAAAAATAATCAGTTATCTTTTTTCTTCTTCTTTTTTTTAAACCCGGCAGTTTTGCTGCTATTAAGCATCGTTGCGTCGCACACTTGTACTTTAGCACAACAGGCAACAAGGCAAAAGTTGAGAGAAACAATATATTTCACCATCCGCTCCTTGTACGGTTTTAATATAAACCTGCAAAGATGGAAGTATGAAAGACCCTTAATCGTTTAATCGAAAGTCGCCAGTTGTGTACAAACTTGCATTTCACGACTTGCGATTTACGCTTCCCTCCTTCACATTTCACTTGCTTTCTTTGTAATTCGTAACAAAGTAAAGTGGATGAATGTTATTTTTGCTCCAATTCTAACTTTTTAACAAAAACTTGAGTGATGACAGAAGCGGATATTTTAAAAGCATTGAGTAATGTGCAAGAGCCGGATCTCGGAAAAGACCTTGTAACCCTTAATATGATAAAGGACATTGATATAAATGGTAACAACGTAAGTTTTACCGTTATATTAACAACTCCGGCATGCCCCCTGAAAGATATGATTGGCAAAGCCTGTGAAAATGCTATAAAATTATTGGTGAATAAAGAAGCAATCGTTGCAATAAATTTTACATCCAATACAACCACCAACAGAAAAGATGCACAACAAATTTTAAGCGGTGTAAAAAATATTATTGCAGTTGTAAGCGGAAAAGGTGGTGTAGGCAAAAGTACGGTATCTGCGAATCTTGCTTTGGCACTGGCAGAAGGCGGTGCAAAAGTAGGTTTAATGGATGCAGATATTTACGGGCCAAGTGTTCCTATTATGTTTGGTGTTCGCAGCGAAAGGCCAATGATGAAAGAAGTAAACGGTAAAGGTATCATCATCCCATTAGAAAAATTTAATATTAAACTAATGAGCATTGGTTTGCTGGTAGACGAAAAAAGTGCAGTGGTTTGGCGTGGACCAATGGCAAGCAGTGCCATACGCCAATTTATTACGGAAGTAGATTGGGGCGAATTGGATTATTTAATTATAGATATGCCACCGGGCACCGGCGATATTCATTTAACCTTAATGCAAACAGTTGCTGTTACAGGTGCCGTTATTGTAACTACCCCGCAAAGTGTTGCCTTGGCAGATGCTAAGAAAGCAATTGCAATGTTTGGTCAGGCACAGGTTAATGTTCCTATTGTTGGATTGGTAGAAAATATGGCTTATTTCACGCCGGCAGAATTGCCGGATAATAAATATTATTTATTTGGAAAAGAAGGTGGTAAAAGATTGTCGGAAGAGTACGATTTATCTTTCTTAGGGCAAATCCCTTTGGTACAATCTATTCGTGAAGGTGGCGATAATGGTGTGCCTGCAATGGTTAGTGACGATGATATAACCAAACAATCTTTCAGAAATTTTGCTTCAATGGCGGTAAGAAATATTGCTGTTCGTAATGCCAACATGCCAAAATCTAAAGTGATAGAGATTGTAGATTAATAAAAGCACTGGTATTATAAAAACAGCCGCATTTATAAAATGCGGCTGTTTTATTACCACTTATAAAGATTTTAACTTTTTTATGAGTAATAAATTTGTGCTCTCGGTTACTCATGTTATTATTGAAAAATATTAACCTAAAGACTCAGGATGCTTCAATTAACTGTTGTAAAAAAAATTATTGTATCGTTAGCTGCATGTTTTATTGTTGCAGCAATATCCGCACAAAATATTAATATCAGTTTTAAAATTGTTTCTAAAAAGAATGAACCGATTGCTGATGTTTCGTTATCTGTCATCAAAAGAACTGATAGTTCAAAAAAAATCACCAAATTAACAGATAGTTCAGGTATTGTAAATTTTGTTTTAAACCAGGGTGAACAATACAGTATTAAAGCATCTGCACTCAATTATAAAGCTATTGAAAAAGGAATTACAATTTCAAGCAAGCAAACAAAATTTGTGTGGATGTTAGAACCATCAACAACAGATTTACAGGAAGTAACAGTTGTATCCCGCAAACCGTTAATGAAACAGGAAGATGATAAAACAATTGTAGAGCCGGAAAATCTGGCACTGGCTTCAAGTAACGGTTATGAAGTGTTAGAAAAAGTGCCGGGTTTATTTATGGACCAGGATGGAAATGTATATCTTTCCGCTACCAGCCCTGCAAAAATTTTTATTAACGGGCGTGATTTAAAAATGAGTAACGATGATATGGTTACACTTTTGAAGAATCTTCCTCCCGGGGCTATTTTAAAAATTGAAATTTTAAGAACACCATCTGCAAAGTACGATGCATCGGGTAGTGGCGGTATTGTAAATGTAGTATTGAAAAAAGGCGTTAAAATTGGTACCACCGGAAGTATTTCTGCGGGTTGGCAACAAGGTACGTATGCCAATGAATTTATCAGTTTATCGCTTAACAATAACAATGGAAAGTTTACTGATTACGTTTCCGCAAACTTTTCGAAAAGAAATAATTTTGATCACTTAATTTCAAACAGGGTCTTTGCAAACGACTCTTTATTAAGTCAAAATTCAACAACAACATATCCTGCAAGTTCAACCTATTTAGGTTTTGGATTGGGTTATTCATTCAATAAAAAGTTTACAGCTAATTATGATGGGAAAATAAGTTATAATGATTTTAATAACGGAACGGATAATTCAAATATCATCAGTAAAATAAGTAGCGGACAAATTTTGGTAAACAGCATTGGTAATGTAAATAATAATGGAAAAAGTTTTTATACCAGTCACGAATTGTCCTCTGTTTATAAAATAGATACAATTGGTTCTGAATGGACAAATGACGTTTCGTATAGTTACTCAGGATATAACAGCAATCAGGTTTACAATACTAATTATATTTTTCCTGCAACTACTGTAACCGGCGGTAATGGCACCATCGATAACTTTAGAAATACCATTATTGCACAATCCGATATTAAACTAAAACAACAACATCATATTATTATAGAAACAGGGTTAAAAACTTCTGTTCTTCAGTTTAACAGTAATACCAATTTTAATAAAACTGTTTCCGGAGTAAGCAGTGCAGATAAATTTAGAACCAATAGTTTTCGGTATAACGAAAATATTAATGCAGCATATGCACAACTGTCTAAATCTTTCGGCAATGTTATTTTAAAAATGGGTGTACGTGTAGAGAACACTAATATGAGCGGGCATCAAACTATTCCGTCAGATACTTCTTTTAATATTCATCGTACAGATTTTTTCCCATATATATATTTAAGCAAACCGTTAATGAAAATTGCAAGTTTTGAATTGAGAGGATACCTGGTGTATAGAAGAAGCATTACTCGCCCGCCTTACGATTATTTAAATCCGTTTTCAAAATATGTAGACCAATATTTATACGAAACGGGCAACCCTAATTTAAAGCCGCAGTTCACGCAAAACTTCGAAGCAAATGTAAGTGTAGATGAAAGGCCTATTATTGCGTTAGGTTATAACGATACCAAAGATATGTTTACCAATGTGGTTTATCCATCAGATTCTGTAAAAAGTATTGTCTATAAAACCTATGATAACCTCGGAAAAAATAAAGAAATTTATTTCAGGGCATTGGGTGCAATTCCACCGGGTGGAAAATATTTTTTCGTTTTAGGTATGCAGTTCAACCATAATTTGTATGATGGTTATTACGATAGTTCTCCTTTGTTATACAAACGCAGCAGCTACACCTTATTTACATTTCATAATTTAAAATTCAATAAATTAACCAATATTACCATAAATGGTTATGTACGTTTTAAAGGGCAACAACAGTTTTACGATCTGGCAACTTTTGGTTCTTTAAATGCAAGCATCAACAGAAAAATGTTGAAAGAAAAATTAACGGTTACGGCAAGCTGCACCGATATCTTTTATACGCAGCCAAACGATTTTACATCGCATGTTGGTACTATTAATGCTTACGGAACAAGATCTGCTGATAGCCGCCGGTTTGGAATTAACCTTCGTTACAATTTTGGCTTTAACAAAAAAGACGACAGGAAAAGTATGTTTAACGACGAAGGAATTGAAAGGTAATCTTTTTGTTCCCGGCAATTATTTTTCATGGCAGCATCGTTGCGTCGCACACTTGTACTGAAAAGCAGTAGACATAAGGCAAAGATGCAAAGAGCATTGTAAAATATTTTCTTGTGTTACCTTGAGTCTTTGTGGCTTCGTGGCAAAATGTACAAGTGTGCGACGCAAGTAAAGCTTAATAGAATTACAATAGCTGGTAATAAAAAAAGTACCAATAAATCAGTTAACTTCAACACATGTATAACACGCCTTATTTTAAAACAAAAGATAATGCGGAAGTGATTTCGTTTATGAAAGCACATCCGTTTATTATTTTATGCGGAACAGATGCTACAGGCTTTCCCGTTGCAACGCATGTTCCCGTTTTAATAGAAGAAAAAGATGGAAAAATATTTTTAACAGGGCATATTATGCGTAAACAACAACATACGCTTGCATTTGCGGCACAACAAAAAGTGTTGGCTGTTTTTTATGGTGCCCATAGTTATGTAAGTGCTTCGTGGTACGAGACAAAAAATGTGGCAAGCACCTGGAATTATCAGGCAGTTCATGCAAAAGGTATTCTGCAGTGGATGAATGACGAAGCATTGTATCAGTTATTAATTCATCTTACCAATCATTTTGAAAGAACCGAACATTCTGCTGCTGCAGTTAAAAACATGAGCAAAGAATATATTGAAAAAAATATGCAGGCGATTGTTGGTTTTGAAATTGAAATAACTCATTTGCAGCATGTATTTAAATTAAGCCAGAACAGAGATAAAAAAAGTTACGAAAATATAACAAAAGAATTGAGTAAAGGAACAGAAGAACAAAAAGCAATTGCAGAAAAAATGAAGGAAATAAAAGATAAAACCTTTAATGAATGAAAAACTTTTATGTTATTTTTTTTGTGTTAACTGCCGGCTGCATGAATAGCAATAAATTGCATAAAACTCTTGATGTGTTTGACTTTGAAGGCCACCGTGGTTGCAGGGGATTAATGCCCGAGAATACGATTCCTGCATTTAAAAAAGCAATTGATTTGGGTATTACCACTTTAGAGATGGATGCTGTAATTACGAAAGATAAACAAGTAATTATTAGCCACGAACCTTTTTTTAATCATGAAATAACAACCAATCCTGATGGTACACATGTAGTAGAGATGCAAGAAAAAATATTGAATATTTATGAAATGAGTTATGATGAAACGCAGCGTTACGATGTTGGATTAAAAGAGCATCCTCGTTTCCCCGGTCAGATAAAAATGGCTGCACATAAACCAAAGCTTGCAGATGTAATTGATACAGCGGAAACTTACACTGCAGTAAAGCACTGTAAGCCGGTTTGGTATAATATTGAAACCAAATGCCAACCCAATTCTGATAATATTTTCCATCCTGTACCTGCAGTGTTTGTAGAACTGATAATGAGTGTAATTAAAGAAAAAAAAATTGAAGACAGGGTTATCATTCAATCATTCGATATTCGGTCGTTACAATATTTACACGAGCATTATCCGACAATTAAAACAGCTTATTTGTTTGAGCCGCCCAATGCAAAATCTTTACCTGAAAGATTAAAAGATCTGGGATTTATTCCCACTATTTATTCGCCTGATTACAGCACCGTAAATTCTTTACTAATAAAACAGTGTAAGGAATTAGGAATAAAATTAATTCCGTGGACTGTAAATGATATTAATAAAATGCAGGAATTGAAACGCATGGGCGTTGATGGGCTGATAAGCGATTATCCTAATTTGTTTAAACTGCTTAAATAATTACTTGCATTGTTTGGTTGTGTAACTGGTGCAGATTAATTATTAATGTATTGCAGTTACGTTTACTTTTTCTATTCCGATCAAATGCAGTTCAATATGCCTGTCGTGAGCTTTTTGACTGTATTCGCTGATTATTTCCAAAATATCATAATCAATAAATCTGCTTTCGCCGCCATCGATGGTTAAAACAGAATACTCTGGTATTTTATCTAATGCTTCTTTTAAATTAACCTTATTTAAAAAAGTAACCATGCTGTTTAATTTAATGTAATAAACATCTGTAGCATGTTGTTTGCTTTTTTGAATCTTATATTCTGCTTTAAAATTATTTTGAATAATAAAGAAGATGGAGAGCAATAAACCAATGCTTACACCAATTAATAAATCTGTTGCAAGAATTACAACAATGGTTAATATAAAAGGTAAAAACTGTTTCATACCTAAACTGAACATATTACGGTAGAGTTTGGGCTTGGTAAGGTTATAACCTGTTATCAATAAAACGGCGGCTAAAGAAGCATAAGGTATTTTATTTAGAGCAAAAGGTATTACCAAAACGGATGCCAATAAGAAAAAGCCATGTGTAAACGACGATAGCCTGGTACGTCCACCTGCATCTACATTTGCTGCACCCCTTACAATTACGGCCGTAATAGGGATAGCGCCCAGTAAACCGCAAAATATATTGCCAATGCCTTGTGCAAGCAATTCTCTGTTTACCGGAGTAAGCCTGTTTCTAATATCTAATTTGTCAATAGCTTCAATGCATAGAAGCGTTTCTAATGTTGCAAGTAAGCCTATTATCATTCCTGTTTTAATAACATCCAACGAAAGAATTTTTGAAAAAGCAGGGAGCTGAATGGTATTGAAAACATTATTAGGAATACTTACCAATTGCGTGTGCTTAAGCGATAATTGTGAAGCAATGCTTCCGAAAATTATATTAACAATAATGCCGACTGAAACCGCAAGTAAAGGTGCCGGTAATAATGTATGACGTTTAGGAAAATATTTTTTAAGCACGGGAAATACTGCAAGAGATGCCAGTGCTATTATAATGGCGCCTCTTGTTGTGTGATGATTAAAATTATCGATACTTCCGAAAAAATTGGCTGAAGAAAATAACGTAAGAAAACCACTGTTCCAGAAATCGGGTTGATCATAACCTAATGCAACAGGTATTTGCTTTGAAATAAGAATAATTCCAATGGCTGCCAACATTCCTTTAATAACAGATGATGGAAAATAATTGGCTATAACCCCCAACTTAAATAAACCTAAAATAATTTGAAATAACCCGGCAACAATAACTGATAATAAAAATATCCTGTAATCGCCCGTAGATGCAATGGTGGCTGCAACAATTGTAGATAAACCTGCAGCCGGCCCCGAAACACTTAATGCAGAGCCGCTGAATACCGATACTACCAAACCACCTATAATTCCTGAAATAATTCCTGCAGACAATGGCGCACCCGAAGCAAGTGCAATACCTAAACAAAGTGGAAGTGCTACTAAAAATACTGATAAGCCGGCGGGCAAATCATGCTTTAGCCACATTAAGCGGTAGTATCTGATTCTTCTTTTCAATGTCAAAAAACCTTTACGTGAAATGCAAAGTTAAGAAATTGAAAGTAAAATTAGTATATAAAAATATACTAATTTGTTTTGTAACAGAAATCTTACTGCTGCCTTCCTCTAAAATCATTCATGGTTTTATAAATGCCCATTCTGTTGCCCACAATAACATCAAACCATTTAGCAGGTAAGATGCCTTTTATTAAAGGCAACAAATAAACAATGCCGGGCATACGAACAAAGCGTTTGTTTTTTTCGATGCCACTAATAATCTTTTTTGCTGCAACGGCAGGATCAACAATCGGAATGATGCTACTTTTAACACCATCAAACATTCCTGTATTAATGTAATAAGGAGTAACGGTTGTAACTTTTATATTGCTGCTTGTTTTTTCCATTTCCAAACGCAAAGAATCGCTCCAGCCAATTACAGCCCATTTACTTGCAACATAAACACTCATCTTCGGATTACTTACCAAGCCTGCCGCAGATGCAATGTTTACAATATGCCCGCTATTGTCTGCAACCATACCCGGTAAAAATTCTTTAGTAATATGCATTAATGCACTGCTGTTAATAATCATTGTTTTATCAATCTCTGCATGAGAATGTTCGTTAAAAAATTTACCCACAACAATGCCTGCATTATTAATTAAAATATCAATTTTTCCTACTTCGTTTTTAACTTGTTGAGCCGTTGTAATAACAGCATCGGTATTCATTATATCTATAACATAAGGATAAACGGAAAAACCTTGCTGCCTCCATTCGTTCGCAACTTCATGTAATAATTTTTCATTCACATCCCAAATAACCAAACTGTGCAAACCCTTTTGCAGCAATAGTTTGCCCATTAATTTTCCAATGCCCGATGCAGCTCCGGTTATTAATGCTTTTTTATTTTCAATATGGCTCATGCGTTTATTTTTAAAAATAAAAGATAGTATTTTTTTTGGTAGCCGGCTGCAAATCTTTGTGCAGCTTGGGTTGCGTCGCACACTTGTACTGAAAGGCAGAAGGCGAAAGGCAAGGAGTTTTGAAAAAAAAATTTGTATTGCTTTGTGCCTCTGTGCCTTTGCCACTTGTTGCCTGCCTTTCAAAAGTACAAGTGTGCGACGCAACGATGTTTAATAGCATTACAAAAGCTGGTAACAAAAAAATAATCCGCACATTTACTCATTTGCGCATCTGCACATCAAACATTACTTTCGCAAAAAATTATTTATGGGAATTGCAGATAAATTATTTCAATTGAAAAAAGAAAAAAGCGATACTAACTTAAAAGCCGGACAAGATTTTTTAGCTGCTAACAAATTACGTGAAGGCATTACCGAAACGGAAAGCGGTTTGCAATACGAAGTGTTGACATTAGGCAATGGCGACAAACCCTGGCCAACACATACCGTTACTTGCCATTATCACGGAACATTAATTGACGGAACTGTTTTTGATTCGTCGGTGAAACGTGGCGTGCCTGCCAGCTTTCCTTTGAACATGGTTATTAAAGGCTGGACAGAAGGTTTGCAATTAATGCCTGCAGGTAGTAAGTTTAGATTTTTTATTCCACCGCATTTAGGTTATGGCGACAGACAAGTGAGTGCTGAAATCGGGCCAAATTGCACATTGATTTTTGATGTGGAATTGATAAGCTTTAAATAGGAGTTAGCATGTAGGAGATAGGAGTTAGTTATAAAAGCGGAGTGTTTTTTATGCTGGCTCTTAACTTCTAACTCCTGCATGCTATATTATTTCACTTAGTTCTAACCAGCGCAATTCTTTTTGTTCTAACGCAGCACTAATTTCACCAATTCTTTTGCTCAATAAATTTAATTGTTCAAAATCTTCGCCGGGATTACTGAGTTGTTCTTCAATTTTATTTTTTTCTGCTTCTAACGTTGCAATCTCTTTTTCTAAATCTTCAAATTCTTTTTTCTCTTTAAAAGTTAGTTTTCGTTTTACTGTTGCAGGTTTCTGATTATTAGCGTCAACAATAATTTCTTCCAAAGAATTTCCTTTGCTTTTATGTTGTTCTAAAGCCTGCCATTTATTTTCTTTTTTCTCATTGTCTTTCAGCCAAATCCGGTACTGTGTATAGTTTCCGGGGAAATCTCTCACTTCGCCCTCACCTTCAAAAACAAATAGATGATCTACCAATCTGTCCATAAAATACCTGTCGTGACTTACAATTAAAACACAACCTTTATACTCACTTAAAAAGTTTTCGAGTACGGCAAGTGTTGGTAAATCCAGATCGTTGGTAGGCTCATCTAATATTAAAAAATTAGGATTGCGAAAGAGAATAGTTAATAAATGCAAACGCTTTTTTTCACCACCACTTAATGCACTTAAATAAGTGTATTGTTTATCGGGTGTAAATAAAAACAGTTCTAAAAATTGTGCGGCACTTAAACTTCCGCCGTTGGCTAATGGAAAATTTTCTGCAAAAGTTTTAACGTATTCAATCACACGCATATCTTCTTTTATTACCAACCCTGTTTGAGAAAAATTGCCGAAAATAATTGTATCGCCAATGTTTATTTTACCGCTGTCAACAGGTTCTAATTGTTGCAGCATATTTAAAAAAGTACTTTTCCCAACACCATTTTTTCCAATAATACCAATGCGTTCACCTTTACTGAAAGTATAATCAAAGCCTTTGAGAATGGGTAACTCGCCAAAGCTTTTATACACTTTTTTCATCTCAATAATTTTCCCGCCAAGCCTGCTCATCTTTACTTCCAATTGCAATTGAGCATCTTCAATTTTTTGTTTGGCTTTTGCTTCAACTTCGTAAAAATTATCTTGCCTGCTTTTACTTTTAGTAGTACGGGCTTTGGGTTGTTTACGCATCCATTCCAATTCTTTTCTGTATTGATTTTTTGCTTTATCAAGACTTGCCATCTCGCTTTCAATACGTGCAGCTTTACGCTCCATATAGTTTTCATAATCGCCACGATATACATACATGTCGCTGCGTTCCAGTTCCCAGATTTCTTCGCTTACCGCATCTAAAAAATAACGATCATGCGTTACCAAGAGAAGTGTAACATTTTCCTGGTTGATATAATTTTCGAGCCACTCAATCATTTCAACATCCAAATGATTGGTAGGTTCATCCATCATTAATAAAGTATGCTTGTGATTAAAGCCAATGTCAATAAGGGTTTTAGCCAATGCCACACGTTTACGTTGCCCGCCGCTTAAATTGCTTACCGGCTGTTCTAAATGATGCACATTCAGTTTGGTTAAAATCTGTTTCACTTTCACTTCAAAATCCCATGCATTCAAATCATCCATTTTGCCAAACAGTTCTGCCAATGCTTCACCATCTTCGCTTTCGCTGGCCATTTCATATTCACGAATAACATTTAATACCGGATGATTGGTATGAAAAATATTTTCCAGCACGGTTTTATCTTCATCAAACTTCGGATCCTGTTCAAACAAAGCAACCGTAACGTCTTTATTGATGAACAGTTTGCCGGCATCCGGTGTTTCGGTGCCGTTTAAAATGCGTAACAAGGTAGATTTTCCAATTCCGTTTCGGGCAATCAATGCAATTTTATCACCTTCATTTATATGAAAGGAAATATTGTTGAACAGTGGATTGATACCATAACTCTTTACAAGGCCTTCGGCAGAAACATAATGCATGCGGCAAATATAGGATATAGAAATTTAGGAGTGATGCGTTAGCGTTTTTGAATGTATGTGCCAAGCTGAAATGCTGATGGCATCTTCGTTGCGTCGCACACTTGTACTTTCGAGTACAAGTCGGCAAAGTTGGAAAGCTAGTAAGTCGGATATTTGTAAACCGCAAGTCGCTAGTTTTCCAAACTTGCGATTCCCGATTTATGTTTCCTCATTCACATTTCACTTCTTTTTCGTTTCATCAATTACATCCAATAAACCATTGGTAAAACTATCATCGGCTAATTGCCAGAACATAATGCCGTTTAAACGATTTTTAACAGCATAATTTATTTTAGCAACAATGGAAACACTATCATCAAAAGTTACAAACCATTTTCTTTCTGCATTGTAAAATGTTGGGGCTTGTGCAATGCTATCAAAATGATAAACAAAACCGCTATCTGCAGAAAGTGTTGAAGCAAAATTTCTATAAGAAATACCCCTTAAAAATTTTCCTTTCTGATATAATCCTGCATTGATTGCGGGAACATTTTCCCACACTCTTGCATAAAATGCTGCACCAATTAATAACTTATTTTTCGGAACACCTTTTTTAATTAACATGTTTATGGCATTATCGCAAGACTGTTTTTGTTGCATTGTTGCATACAATGCAGTGTGATGCCCTGTAACACTATCGTAGCCTGTAATTAAATCGTAAGTCATTAAATTAATTCTGTCAACCAACGGAGTTACTTTTTCCCATTCAACTGATTCGTTAATGTATTTTGTAAAACCGCCCGCCGCAAAACTTATTTCTTTTTTTGTACCTAAACTATCTCTTAATGTTTTGATGAGTGCAGTAAAGTTTTCTTTATCATTTAAACTATACGGATGCCCCGGCGGGCCGGCAATAGCGGGATATTCCCAATCCAAATCAATACCGTCCGCTTTAAAAAAATCTAATAAATGTTTTACAGAAGAGGCAAATATTTTTCTTGAGCTATCGGTTGAAAAAACTTCGGAGCAAGTATAGCAGCCTGCCCATCCACCTAATGAAACAATTACTTTTAAATTCGGTTTTCTTTTTTTTAATGCAACACAATTAAATAAGGTAGTACTGTCTCTTAAATTAGTTACAGCTATGGAGTTCCCTTTTAAGTGCGCAAAACTAAAACACAAATGCGTTAATTTTTCTACAGGAAAACTATCAATCATAGTTGGCCTTCCGGCATAATATCCAAATACAGTAAGGTTTTTAGAGAATTTTTTTTGGGCAGAAATAGAGGCGGATATAAAAATAAAGCAAGTAAAGGCAAGTAATTTTATTTGATTTTTGATCATGTTCATAATTTTAAAAATCAATTTTAATCTGCATTATATGCGTTTCAATAAATTATTTCAGCAATCCTTTTATCTCATTCAGTTTCATCAAAGCTTCAACAGGAGTGAGGCGATTAATATCAATCTCATTCAGCATTTTTCGCATCTCGTCAAATGTTTGCGAATGTGCATCAAAAATAGAAAGCTGTAGATTAGATGACGGATGACCGATAATAGCTGACAGGTTTTTTTTGACTTTTGACTTTTCATTTTTAGCTTCCGTTTCTTGGCTTCCGTCTCCCGATTCCCGACTATCCTCCAATCGTTTCAATATCTCATTTGCCCGCTCAATCAAGCCGGGCGGCATTCCTGCCATTTTTGCCACATGAATGCCAAAACTATGTGTGCTTCCTCCCGGAGCTAATTTGCGTAAGAAAATAATTTTATTGCCAACTTCTTTATTGGTTACATGATAGTTTTTTACTTGAGGCAATTTTTCTTCCAGCTCATTTAATTCATGATAATGTGTTGCAAATAAAGTTTTGGGTTTAGAAGAAGAATTGTGCAAAAATTCAACAATGCTCCATGCAATAGAAATACCATCATAGGTTGACGTGCCTCTTCCAATTTCATCTAACAATATTAAACTGCGTTGAGAAATATTATTAATGATGCTGGCCGTTTCATTCATCTCTACCATAAAAGTACTTTCGCCGCCACTTAAATTATCACTGGCACCAACACGTGTAAAAACTTTATCTGTTAAAGGAACCCTCGCAAATGCAGCAGGTACGAAGCTTCCCATATGTGCCATTAAAGTTATCAATGCTGTTTGACGAAGAATAGCACTTTTACCGCTCATATTCGGTCCGGTAAGAATAATAATTTGCTGTGCTGAAGGATCTAACAAAATATCATTGGATATATAGCTTTCGCCAACAGGTAAATTTCTTTCAATAACCGGATGACGACTATCTTTCAACTCTAATTCCAATCCTTCATGCAGTTGTGGCTTTTTGTAATTGAATTTCAAAGCATTTTCTGCAAAACAAATCATGCAGTCTAAAATGGCAATAATGTTTCCATTCACTTGTATCGGTGCGATATAATCTTGTAATGCAACCAGCAGTTCATCGTATAAACCTAACTCAATAGCCAATATTTTTTCTTCTGCACCTGTAATTTTTTCTTCGTATTCTTTTAGTTCAGGAGTAATGTAACGTTCAGCATTGGCAAGGGTTTGCTTGCGTATCCAATCGTTCGGAACTTTAGATTTATGCGAATTGGTTACTTCTAAATAATATCCAAAAACATTATTAAAACTTATTTTCAGAGAATTAATTCCGGTACGCTCTGCTTCGCGTTGTTGAATATTGATGAGATAATTTTTTCCGCCGCTGGCAATTTTTCTCAGTTCATCCAGTTCATTAGTAATGCCTTCTTTTATCAGTCCGCCTTTATTTGCAGTAATAGGCGGTGTTTCAATTATTTCATTTTGTATTCTTTCTAAAATAAGATTGCACGGATTTAACCCATCGCCCAATCTTTTCAAATAGTTATTTGCAGATGTTGCACAAATGTTTTTAATCAATTCCGTTTGTTGTAATCCTTTTGCTAATTGCATTACTTCACGAGGATTAATTTTTTTCATCGGAATCTTACTCACCAGCCGTTCAATATCACCGCAATGCTTGGTAAATTGTGTTAACAGATGTCTTGCATCTGTTTCTTTAATTAAAAGTTCAACAGCATCTAAACGTTCATTTATTTTCTTGATGTCTTTCAAAGGCAATACAGTCCATCGTTTCAGCAAACGAGCACCCATCGGGCTCACCGTATTGTCAATCGTCTTCAATAAATTATTACCGTTATCATTGCCGGAACCGATAATCTCCAAATTGCGAATGGTAAATCTATCCATCCACAAAAAATCATCTCTTTCAATTCTTTGAACAGAAGTGATGTGTTGCAAATTAGGATGTTCCGTTTCTTTTAAATAATACAGAACGGCACCGGCAGCAACAATGCCAACATGCATATTTTCAATACCATAACCTTTTAAAGAATGTGTTTGAAAATGTTTTAACAAACTTTCTGTTGCAAAAGCTTCATCAAAAATCCAACTCTCTAAAGTATAAGTATAAAATTTGGCACCAAAAGTTTCTTTAAATTGTTTTTGGTTGCTTCGTTGAAAAATTACTTCGGCAGGTTTTAAGCTTTGCAATAGTTTATCAATATATTCTTCATTGCCTTCGGCAACAAAAAATTCGCCTGTAGAAATATCCAAAAAAGCGATGCCTATATTATTTTCGGTGAAATGAACAGCAGCTAAAAAATTATTGCTGTTATGTTCTAACAATTTATCATTTGTTGCAATACCGGGTGTTACCATTTCGGTAACACCACGTTTTACAATGCCTTTTGCATCTTTCGGGTTTTCTAATTGGTCGCAAATAGCCACCCGGTAACCTGCTTTCACCAACTTGTGTAAATAGGTATCCAATGCATGATGCGGAAAGCCTGCCAATTCCGAACTTGAAACTGCACCGTTGTTTCGTTTGGTTAATGTAATGCCCAACACTGCCGATGCTTTAATGGCATCTTCGCCAAATGTTTCGTAAAAATCTCCTACACGAAACAATAAAATAGCATCAGGGTAACGCTGTTTTATTGCTCTGTGTTGTTGCATTAAAGGTGTATCTGAACTGGCTTTAGACATGGGCAACAAATATAAACCCACTCATTAAAATCACTCGTATTATTTTTCTTTTGTTACCAACTTGTGAATTGCTATTGAGCTTCCGTTGCGTCGCACACTTGTGCTTTCAAATGCAAGTCAGCAAAGCGAGAAAGTCTCAAACTTGCGATTCCCGATTTACGATTGACTTATCTTTGCCTCTATGCGAAAAATTTCGATGGACGAACTGGGCCGCAAATCGGTTGAAGAATTTAAACAGGCTGCAAAAAATCGTATAATAGTTGTGTTAGATAACATCCGCAGTATGCATAATGTGGGCAGTGTTTTCAGAACTTCGGATGCTTTTCTGATTGAAGGTATTTGTTTATGCGGCTATACGCCGCAACCGCCTCACAGAGATATCCATAAAACGGCATTGGGTGCAACTGAAACGGTAGATTGGATGTATTTTGAAACTACCGAAGATGCCGTTGAACAATTAAAGCAACGTGGCTTTACAGTTTATGCGGTGGAACAGGCAGAAGGAAGTATTTCTTTAGAAAACTTTTCTGAACCAACAGAACCGATTGCTGTTATTTTTGGTAATGAAGTTGATGGCGTAAATGCAGATTTATTGCCTTTATGCAATGGTTGTATAGAAATACCACAATTAGGCACTAAACATTCGCTGAATATTTCCGTTGCAGCAGGAATTGTTTTGTGGAAACTGGTTGAACAAAGATTTAGAAAGATTTAATTGATTAAAAAAAGATGAACAAAGTAAAAAACTATTTATCGCTTGTAAAATTTTCGCATACCATTTTTGCAATGCCTTTTGCATTGATTGGCTTTTTTTTAGGAGTAACGAATACGCATTCAACCTTTAGTATTCAGCCTTTAGCATTAAAGTTTTTTCTTGTATTGGTTTGCATGATTTCTGCACGCAGTGCCGCAATGGCTTTTAACAGATATTTAGATAGAAGTTTTGATGAAAAAAATCCACGTACAGCTATCAGAGAAATTCCCAAAGGAATTATTTCTGCAAACAGTGCATTACGTTTTGTAATCCTGTCATCTATTATCTTTGTACTTTCCACTTATTTTATTAACGGCATTTGTTTTTATTTATCACCTGTTGCATTATTTGTAATTTTATTTTACAGTTTTACTAAAAGGTTTACTCCGCTTTGTCATTTGATATTAGGTATAGGATTATCATTAGCACCCATCGGTGCCTATTTAGCAGTAACCGGAGTATTTGCAGTATTACCCATTTTATTTTCATTTGCTGTTGTATTTTGGGTAAGTGGTTTTGATGTGATTTATGCTTTACAGGATGTTGAGTTCGATCAATCGCAACAACTGTATTCTATTCCGTCTGTCTTGGGAAAAGCAAGAGCATTAAGGATTTCGGAAATATTGCATATTGTAAGTGCAGCATGTGTTATAGCCGCAGGATTGTACGGTCATTTTCATTTTTTATATTGGATAGGGATTGCTGTTTTTGTAGGAATGTTAATTTATCAGCACTCTCTTGTTAAACCCAATGATCTCAGTAAAGTAAATATTGCATTTATGACAGCGAATGGTATTGCCAGTGTTGTGTTTGCAGTATTTGTAATTGCAGATCTATTTATAAGTTAGGAGTTAGGGATGCGATGCATGAGTGTTTAACTTCGTATTTCTGACTTCGAAAATCGTATTCAACAATGCCTCGAATTATTTGCATAGATTATGGTGGAAAGCGAACAGGGTTGGCAGTAACGGATCCTCTTAAAATTATTGCAACTGCTTTAACAACGGTGTCAACAAAAGATCTGATTCCTTTTTTAAAAGACTATTTTCAAAAAGAACAGGTGGAGTTGATATTAATTGGAGAACCATTGAATTTAGACGATTCTCCCACACATGCAACCGTTATGGTACATAATGCCATCAAACAATTACAAAAACTATTTCCTTCCATTCCTGTTAAAACAATTGATGAGCGTTTTACATCAAAAATGGCATCCAGAGCGATGGTAGAAATGGGCATGAAAAAGAAGGACAGGCAGAAAAAAGAAAATATCGATCAAATTGCTGCAACTATCATGTTGCAGGAATACCTTCAAAACCTTGATTGATAAGCAATTTGCTGGATGAGGGTTTTGCCTTTATTTTTGCTGCTTATATTAAGAAACAACATCGAAATGATTTTACCAATTGTTGCATACGGCGCACAGATTTTACGAAAAGAGTCGAAAGATATTCAGGCAGATTATCCTGATTTGAGAAAGTTGATTGAAGACATGTGGGAAACAATGTATGCCAGCAGTGGCGTAGGATTAGCGGCACCTCAGGTGAATAAAGATATTCGCTTGTTTGTGGTGGATAGTACACAGATATTCGAAAACCTGGATGAAGATGAAATTGGAAAATACCCTGATGAACCCGGCATTAAAAAAGCTTTTATTAATGCTCATATAAAAGCATATAATGGCGAGGAGTGGGCTTATAACGAAGGTTGTTTAAGTATCCCCAAAATAAGAGAAGATGTATATCGTCCGGAAGAAGTTGTAATTGAGTACCTGGACGAAAATTTTGTAAAACATACAGAAACTTTTAACGGAATTTCTGCAAGAATTATTCAGCACGAATACGATCATATAGATGGTAAATTATTTATTGACTATTTGAAGCCGCTTCGTAAAAAACTTTTGCAAAGCAAACTCAACGATATCAGCAAAGGCAAAATAAAGGTTGACTATAAAATGATTTTTATTAAATGATAAAATATTTCCCGATTATATGTTTGTGTTGTTTTTCTCTTAGTGTTTTTTCTCAAAATAAAGACACTACTATTTATGGAGATAATGGCAAGGTTACATTGCCCGAAGTATTTGTAAGGAATAATTTCGATTATAAAAAATTACTGCAAACCATTAAGGAAGATACCACCTTTTATAAGGCTTTCAGAAATTTACGCATCTTGAACTTTACGTCTTATAATGATATTAAGATGCTTGACAAATCGGGCGTTGTAAAAGCTTCTTTGTATAGTAAAACAAAACAGAACCGGGTTAATGGTTGCAGAACTATGGATGTTTTGGAAGAACAAACCACCGGCGATTTTTATGATGATAAACACAACTATAATTATTTAACCGGTGAATTATATGCGGGATTGTTTTTTACAAAAGGTTCTGTTTGCGGAGAAAATAATATTGTAAAAGGCCATGTTATATCAACCGGAAGCAAATCCGGGCTGGATAAACACAAAGAACAATTAAAGATGCTGTTCTTTAACCCCGGGAAAAAAATACCGGGTATACCTTTTATTGGTAACAAACTCGACTTATATGATGAAAAAGCACACAAAATATACGATTACAGATAAGATATTGTAGAATATCAAAACAAATTATGTTATGTTTTTTCCATCAAACCAAAAGAAAATCTTGGTTTTTTTTCAAAAGATGATGTTGTAGTGGATGAAATGACAACCTGGTTTGATATAAAAAC
>Ga0306923_10001157_pt1 | contig 22907 bp, 11 predicted proteins | sample sta12Can44000108_FD_203841 | JGI IMG/M metagenome (GOLD analysis project Ga0306923, IMG submission 203841) | Lab enrichment of tropical soil microbial communities from Luquillo Experimental Forest, Puerto Rico - statanox.12C.anox.44.000.108 (v2)... | ecosystem: Environmental > Terrestrial >... | reverse complement strand
TTACGCCGGTCGCGACCGCGGTCCAGCGCTCGATGCGCGCGAACAGGCCCTCGATCCGGGGGCGGTAGAAGCGGATGCGGTACTGCACGCCGTGCAGCGTGCGTGTCGTGGTGATGCGCGCGCCATTCTGATCGAGCACCGGCTCGAGATCCTCGGCGCCCGAAAGCAAAAATACGTCTGACTCCTCATCGTCGCGATAAAGCGGCAACCCCTTATCGGTCTTCCGCGTGATCGCCGGCGCATCCATATGCCAGCCGAACCCGAACGGGCCATTGCCTGCGCCGGAGTCGTACGCGAGATGAAGCTTCGGCTCGAACCCCGAGCGTCCTGGGCTCGTCGCGATGGGAACCGACAGCGAGCCTGTCCCGGTCGCCGGGCTGACGCCGAACTTCTCGCCGATATCGCGGATGGCGCCGCCACCCTTCGGCAGCGACGGTTGCGGCAAGGAGCTGGCCGGGGTCGCTCGCTCCGCCCCCTGTGCCGGAGCGGCGGGCCGGTCCTGGCTGGCGGCCTGGGCGTGGCCTGGCTGGGGCCGGAGATCGCCGTCATCCACCATGCCGTACCAGCTTCGATCCGAGTGCCGCTGGCCATAGGCGACCAGGACGGCCCGAGGGTGCCTGGCGACCCTGGCCGCGCCCAGGCCGGGCCGCCTGACGCCGCCGCCCGGGGCGGCACGGGCGTTTCCGGTACAGGCAGCCGTGCCACGTGCCGGGCGCGATCGCACGTCCCCGAGGCGGCCAGCGCAGGAGCGGCCGTTTGCTTGCGGACGTCTCGTTGCATGCCGACGTCTCGGCTCTGGGTATCTGTCCTGCCTTTGTGCTTCTGGCAGGTTCCCCGGTTGCGCCGACCCGACAGCTCCGGTGCACCAACCTGTGAGAGCGGCGACAAACGAAAGTGATTCCCTTGGCGTTCCGTACGCTCCCGGGGGAAATTCCCCAGCGAGCGGGTGATCGGCCCCCGGCTTCCGGGAGCGTGATCGAGGGCGGCGTCTGTGGCAGAACGGCATCCGGCGACGTCCGGTCTTGCGTGCCTGACCGTGCAGTACTTGAGGCGTCGGCTTCACGTGACGGGCGCCCTGGCAGGGATGGGGTCACGCCATCACCTCCTCTGCTACCGTTCTAGGATTTAACGAGCTGTTGGGCTGGGAAATGACGATCAGCTGATTGAGTAGCGGACCACCAGGAACACCTCAGCGGTAGGGTCATTGGGCACTTTGTCGAGCACCAGCTGTGCTGTCCCGGTAGCAAGCGCGTTCGTGACATCGGAGAGCACGACCGAGGGGATCGTGGGGCCAGCTGTGCCGTTGTAGAGTTCAATCGCGTCGACGGAGACGTTCTTGCCCTGGGCGAAGTACGGGAAGTAGGCCTTCTGGATCGTCGCGGTGAAGGTTGTGGTGTTGGTATTAATGAACGCCGCCCACTCGGTCGAGAAATCGTGGCGCAACCAGAACAGCAGCGCCAGGCCCGACTGCCCGACCGTCTGCAGCTGGGTGTTCAGCTGATCCATGGCGGATTTGCCGAGCGCGGCGCCGCCTTGCCGTGCGGTGTAGCGGACGTGGAGTATCGCGTCGGAGATCGTCAGGTAGTTGAACGCCGGGAAGTCGGTGGGCAGCTCGAGCCGCCAGCTGGTGATCGCTCCTGATCCTTCGAATGGCAGGAACCGCTCGTCGCGCAAGTTCGTTTCGAACATGCCGCTGTCGTTCGTGCCCGTGCTGGTCACGATCGTCTGCGCGGTGCCGGTGTAGTCGGCGAAGCGGTCGTCAGCCTTGTTCGGATCGCGTTCGTAGTTGCCGTCCGCGGTGGGCTTGACGCGCACGCTGCTGCGCAGCAGCGTCAGGCTGCAGTTGGTCGGCGTATAGGGGCCGACCACCGAGGGCAGCGACAGCGCGACCGACTTGATTCGGCGCAGGTACAGCCCCGGGCAGTCCAGGTCGTACAGCCATTCCGGGATCGTGAGCTCACAGGAGCCGGTGACCTTGAGCTTCAGGAGCGCCATCGGATCGAGCTGTCGTAGGGAGATGTGGCGCGTGATCTCGAGCTCGCGTTTGTTGTTGTCGAGATAGGCCATCTCCATCCGCTTGAGATCAAGGTGGAGGCGGTCTCCCGATAGGAGGCCCTTGCGGCCCGCGTCCCAGTAATTGGGCTGGATGAAGTCGGTCGCATCGACCTCCGGACGCATCAGCTCTAGCTTCATCGTGCGTTCGGCTTTGCGCCCGGTGTCGAGCGCGAAGCGGTAGTACTCGTAGAACAGGCGGGAGACCTCGCCCTGCATCCAGCTGTAGAGCTCTTCGTTGGTGAACTTCTCATCGAGGAACTGCCGGATCTCCTGCGACTGGGCGATCTGCGTCTGCACGTTGAGGTACTCGCGGTGCGCCGCCTGCTCGGCGATCAGCGATGACAGCAGCTGGCGGCCGATCTGCATCAGCTCGCGCGCCGCGAGGTTGGCTTGCAGCATCCACTCGTCGGCACGTCGCTGGTAGCCGGCCGTCCGCGACTCCATGCTGGCCTGGTCCTGCGCCCACGATGCCACGGTCTGGGCGATGTCGGCGCCGATCTTGAGCTCATCGGAAAGCTTGCTGCCGCCGAAGACCTTGATGGCCGCACCGAGTCCCCAGAATGCGAGGTCGGCATTGAGCTCGGGAATGAACGTGACGACCGCCGCGATGGTGTTCAGCGCGGACGCGGCCGTACGGGCATCGCGCGCCATCGGGAGGTGGGTGTTGAGCTCGGAATCCTCGTTGGTGTTGAGGAACAGGCTCCCGGTCCCGGTTGCGCCGGACTGGTTCGACGGCGACGTATTACCGGCGAGCTTAAGCGCGGTGAAAGACTGGATGGCGATCGGCTTGTCGTACTGGCCGACCAGCGCCTGGAAGGCGTCATCGAAATTGTCCTCGGTCAGCTCGCGACGGTCGAGGGGCAACGCGTCGGGTGCGTTGCTATCGGGTTGCTGACCGAGCAGGCGCAGGTAGTACTTGTATCGCTCGAGCGCGGTGTCGCGCGTCTTGAGCAGCGTCTCGGTTGCGGCCTGAGCCTGCCGCCACTGCAGGAACCGCACGTCCTGGGTCAGCTGCTGCAGCTTGATCTCATGATCCTGCCGCAACGTCGCGAGGTGCTCGCTGTCGCCCTTCTCGAGCGCCGCGAGGAGCGCGCTGCCGAACCCCCGCACCTCGCTGGCGAGCTCGAGCGCCTTTTGGATCAGCACCTGGCAGCGCACTGGGCCGGTCGGCTGATCGAGCGCGCTGACGATGCTGCCGACGTCGATGCCCGCCGCCGCCGCCTTGACCAGCATGCCAGGGTCGAGCGGTGGATCGAAGAGCGCGAGCGGCCGTACCACGCCCTCGATATCCATGCAGTGGCGAATCTTGAACAGCCGGTCCGCGACGGTGTCCCAGTATGCGAGGAGCTTGTCGTTCGGCGGGATGCAGAAGTACAGCGTACGCCCCATGCCGAACAGCGGGCCGCTTTGTTCGAGCGACTGCTGTCCAGCCGGCGGGGGATCCGAGAAGTTGAAGGGAAACTGCGCCTCGAGCTCGACGAGCGCGTTGCCCATCGCGTCGATCCCCGGCACCGGGTTGCCGTTCTTGTCGAGTACCACGTTGCCATGGGAGTCGCGCAGCGGCTGATTCAGCTCGGAGAACGAACGCGCGCGCACTGTGCCGCGGGGAGGCACCTGCTGTGGCCGGTCGCCGAGCAGGATCGACGCGAGCACGTAGTACATCGTCGCTTCCGCGATTGACTCGGTCGTGTACTGTGCGAACAGCGCATCCCCGGCCGCTATCAGGTTGTCGAGATACTTCATCACGACGTTGTACTGGTAAGCAACGGGGCGCGTGCGCGCGACCGTATGCGGCTGGAACGGATTGGCCAGGATGTCGTGATAGCCCTGCAGGATGTTGTCGCGGATCGCTGGCTGCCCAGACTTGAGCTCTGACAGGGGCGTGCTCAGCAGCACCAGCAGGTCATCGATGCTCGACGGGCCGGCCGGATCCTGGGGATACCGGAAGCCGAGGAACTTCCAGAACCGCTGTAGCGGAGGCAGGTTGTCCGTGCAGGTCGGGTCGAAGATCAGGTGAAACCAGCGGCGCGCCTCCGCGAAGCGCTGGTTCTTGCTCAGATGCACCGCCACGCTGAGCGGAAGGTGGAACAGCATCTCCCAGTTGTAGATGGAGTAGGGCCCGCCGATGCTGACGTCGATCTTTTTCGCCGGAAGGGGGTGAAGGGGGTCGTCCGGGATATTGACCGTCGGCATCGGATCGGGATTCGGCTTGTAGAACTGCTTGAAGAACGCAGGGTCGGTCAGGCCGTTCAGGGTCTCGGGGTTCATCATGTCCGCGAGCGTCCCACGGTTGAGGATGGAGATCAGCTCGCCAACGAACGGGTGAAAGAACGTCTCGAACCCGTACGTGAACTGAGTGTCAGCCTGACTCGTCAGCTGCAACCATTGCGGGATCTCGGCGATTGCCGCCATCTCGATGCTGTGAAATCCGGTTTGCTGGGCCCACAGGGAGGACTTGTTGCTGATGGCCATGGCGATCTCCTACCGATTCGAGGCGGATCTGATGCCACCGGCGACGCTGATGACGGTTCCGTCGAAGGTGATGGTCCGTCCGCCAGTCAATATGTGATTGATGTTCGCGTCCTCGCTGATGCGCGCGCCCACGGGCGCAGGATCTCCGCCCTGCCGGTGGATCACCGCATCGATCGTGTTGCGCTGCACGAGATTGCTGACCAGGCGCGCGATCTGGATCGGTCCGAACGAGACCTGTCCGGGCTTGAGGATCTCGATCGGCGCGTTCGTCAGGCGGACGTAAAAGACGTGACGGCCGTCCTGGTAGAGAAACGGTAGATTCCAGTCGCCGAGGCTTTGCAGCGGCTCGGCGGTGCGAGACACGGTCGGGGACAGGCTCTGCAGGACGTCTTCGGCCGACGGCGGATCGCCGTAGTCGTAGCCACGCTGATCGAAGAACTCGAAGCTGACCGTCAACTTCGATGTATCGGTGGACGTATCGAGCAGCCGCCCGTTGCTGACATCGCCGAGGTCCACGTTGGAGTACTCGGGCGCGGCGTTGTCGTCCTGGGTCTCGGGAAGACTATGCGTGTTCAGGAACAGGAACGTCGTCCAGTTTGAATTGTTCCCTATGCCCTCGGGACTATCCGACGCAAAGATACGCAGCCCGTCTCCTTCTCTGGTGATGCCTAGTCGCAGTGCGGCGCGGTTGAACGCTCGCTGGTCTTGTTCGCCGGGCGCGTAGGTCTGGATCGCTCCCGGGTAGCCGCCGAGGAACATCGCCGGCCGGTTGATGTCCGACGTCTTGGTCGGCTGCCACTTGCCGTTGTAGCGTTCGCTCCAGCACAGCACCGCTCCTACCGTGATCGGCGGCGTCTGGTTCAGATCTGTCGCGGTCCACTTGTTCAGGTCCTGCTTGCTCGGCACGTTCGGCGAGCCCGGGCCCCTCTTCAATAGCTTGAGCCAGAACAGCAGCAGCCGACCGTCCCACAGGTACGGGATGACCGGGTTGTCCTCGATGTCGAGCGTGATCTGCTCCCACGGCAGCCAGCTGCCGTTGTCCATCTGCCGGTAGAAATACTTGCGATGCGCGCCGGAGGTACGCGCCACGAGGTGCACGTTCTTGTCGTCGACGTAATACACGCCGCACGGCTCGAGCTTCGCGATCTCCTCGAGCTTGGCGAGGTAGTTCAGCAGCGCGACCTCGGCGGTGTCCTCGCTGATGTCGCTTTGCAACAGTTCCGCCATCGTCTCCTTGAAGATCGGCGACTGATGATCGCGCAACTCGGGCTCGAGCCAGTTCTCCGGCCACAGGAACACCTTGCGGTTCGCTTCCCACACCCGATAACGCCGCATCCACTCCCACTGCTTGGCGTCGAGCAGCGCCGGCGGAACGTCGCACTCGAGATTCATCAGGCAGCGCTCGATGAACAGCTGGACCGAGGACAGCGCATGCCGGATCCGTGACGTCTGCATGCACGCGTCCATCTCGACATCCATCAGGAAGTACTCAAAGAGCTTGTCGGGCGTATCGATCGTGTTGCCCGGCTGCTTGCGGAAGCTCTGCAGGACGTAGGCGACCAGCGCGTCACGGCACATCACCCGCACCGCGTCGTTAATCGGCTGGATGACCTGCAACCACGCGGCAGCGTCGTAACGCGCACGCAACGCCGACTCGAAGTCGCGAACCGTATGCGAGCCCGGCACCAAGGCCGGATCGGGATTGTTCGTGGTCGCATCGAGCATCGCGGAAGCCGAGATGCCAAGTGCCTTCGCCATCTGGAACGACCGGTACACGCGGCGGAACGTCGCGACATCGGAGAGATCCGCTAGCGTTTTGCCGAACCGGGCGAGCAGCGCTGTCAGCGAATCCCCGTCCCAGTTTGCGAGCGTGAGCACCGCGAGCGTACCGTCGGCCGACCTGCTGCCCGGAGTCTCGAAGACGGCGAGCAGACGCTCATGGCCGGGCGACAGTGCGGCCTTGAGCGCGGCGAAGTCGAGCAGCGTGATCAGCCGGTCGCGCAGGCCGGTCGCGAACGGTGACGGATCGGCGCCTGCCGGCAGCGCGTTGAGCCACGGTCGTAGCCCGAAGACCGGAAGGTTGATCTGCAGATCGCTGCGCCTGGCGAAGTACACGACCTCGTCGGCTGCGAGCTGCAGCGCCATCGCCAGCGCGTTTGCCTTCAGGAGCCGCGTGTAGGTCGTGCGCGCGCGATCGACCGACACCGCCGTGTATAGACGATCGGCGGGGGTCTCGCTCCAGCTTTGGCCCTGCGCGATCCAGCGCGCCGTGAGCGCACCGGCGCCGGTGATGGACAGCTTGAACGAGGTCAGTCGCCCTGCCGTCAGCTTGACCGAGACGCCGTTGGTCCACGTTCCCGGTCCGCCGGCCATCGCGGCGTCGGCTCCGTCGATGACGAGCGTAACGCCGGTGATACCCGGCGCGGCGTCGACCTCGAAGTCGTAGAGGGCGTTCTGGGGCGGATCGATGAAGCCATCGAACTGTCCGGTGATCGTGGTCGAGCTGCCCGAATCGAAGGCGGTGAAGTCATCGAGTGCGGTCAGCGTCGTGCTCGCCGCCGCATTGAGGACGTCCGCGTCGTCGAGGATGGCGGTCGTGAACCCTAGATCGGTGCGAGCGGCCGCGCTGATCGCTGTGAGCGCCTGCTCGCGCTTCCGCAGGCGCTTGAGTTCCGGCAGGATGTTCGCGAGCAGCGCCGCCCGCTTCTTCTCCGGCGAGTCGGTCGGCGGCGCGGCTGCGTACCCGTCGAGCCAGCCCTTCCACTTCGGGAAGCGCGCGAGGTAGGGCGCGAGGGCGGCGTTGGCAGCCGCCCCGAGGTCGGCCACGGCCTTTTTCAGGCTGGCGTCTGCGCCGGCTGCGGCAACGAGCGCGGTACCGGTCGTGGCGTCCAGGTACCCGGCGAACGTGAGCTGTTTGGCGAAGTCGTCGTAGGCCACGCGGCCCGGCGCTGCCGCGATCAAGGCTTGCGGCGAGGAGGCCGGCGGGCTTGCGAACGTCGCGGTGACGACGAACGTGTTGTCGAGCAAGCCGAAGAACAAGCCGGTCGCGTCGGTGCCGTAGACCAGCGTCATGCGCGCGCGCGCGATATCGCCGGTTGGGTCGTCGATGATCGCGAAGTCGCTCTCGACCGCGTCGAAGTCCGCGCGCAGCGTCCGCGCCAGATCGGTGAGATGCCGTTCATCGGGCGCGGACCTGCCGCTGATGTCGTCATCCCAGATCAGGTAGAGCGCCTGCGTGGGCCGGAGCGCGGCCCGCTGCAGCCGCTGGACAACGTCGAGGAACTGCACCATGGGGGGATTAGCCGGATCCGGCGCTGCGAACACGTCGTAGCCGGTACGCCGTTTGAGCAGCAACAACTCCACGACACTGAGCTGCAGCCGGTGCGCGAGCCAGCCATGGCGGTAGATCGCGCTGATGTGCGTCAGCGTCAGCGGCAGCGTCTGCGGCGTCAACGGCGGGCTCGGCGGCGGCTTCGCGGCGTTCGCGTCGGCGACGACCTGGTCCACGATGAGCGCGATCTCCTCGCTCGTCAGGCCGAACGCCGCGCGCAACGCCTCAAGGTGATCTTTCACCAGCTGTGTCGCATCCTGGAGCACGTCCCCCAAGCCGTCGGCGGCGAACGCAGCATCCTGCTGGAGGATCGTCGTGCTCAAGAACATGCGCCGGTACAGCGAATCGTCGCCGTGAGTCTCGATCGGCGCCCAGCAGGCGAGTAGTCCCGGCAGGTCGCGCCCGGCGTCTAGGTGCAGCCGATCGAGCAGATCACAGACGATGCCGAGCCGGGGCAGCAGCACTTTCCAGGCCGCGTCGAGGTGATCGAGCGGCGAGTTGCCGTCGGGCGGATCCGGCGGCGACAGCGAGGTGATCGCGGAGTCGGTGAGCGCGGCCGGCCAGCCGAGCTTTCGCCACAGCCGGATGAAGCGCGCCATCCGCACGTAGTCGAGCGCGGTCAACCGGTTCGCACCCGTGTCGGGATTTGCGTACTGCAGCTCGAGCACGTCGACAGCGCACAGATTCCCGCTGTCCGTCGGATTGGAGATCGTGATCAGCGCCATGACCTGGTCATACGTGGTGCCAGTGGCGAGCCACCTCTTGATGGTGTCGCCCATTACCTGGTCGTAGTTCGAACCGTCGGGCAGGAGCTCGCCCGGATCGCCGCCATAGACGGCCGGATCGAGCCTGCGCGGCAGCAGCTTGCCGAAGTCCACACTGGCAAGCGCGCCGCTGTGTAGATCGCGCAGGGCCTTGAATGGCACGCCGAGTAGCTCGACCCAAAGGATCAGCGAGCTGCTCGGATTGACGAAGCGCGTCTTGAGGATGTCGATCAGTTCGGCGTAGCTCAGCCCGATGCGCCGCGTGAGGGTCTCGATATTCGCGAGGTCGGGCGGGATCGCCGCGTTCGAGTCGTCGTCGTCGTAACCGTAGAGATGGCGGACCGTCAGCGTCTTGTCGACGAGGAGCTGGTACTCCTCGCGCGAGAACCCGAGTCGCTCCATCAGGATGTCGCGCCACGCGAACGATACGTCATTCGGGCGCTCGATCGCATCGTCGGCTCGCAGTATCTCCATCGCGGCGGTCAGCGGCGTGCCGAGCTTCGCGAAGTAGCGGCGCAGCGTCTCGAGGGACTTGCGGAACGGCAGCGGCACCGGAAAGATCGCGGTGCGCAGCGCCTCGTAGGCGGCCTCGTCGGCGAACTGCGGGCTGGCGAGCAGCCCGGCCGGATCGACCTCCGGATCGGTATCGTGACCGGCGTAGTTCAGCAGCGACGGCGGTGCGTTAATCTCCGCGTGGGAGACGAAGTACTCGAGCGTCTCGTTGACCACGTCGATGTACGGCATCGGCGTGTTCGTGTTCTCGCAGCTGAGCTCGAGGTAGTTGAGATCAGGGCGGCGGCCGAACAGCACCTCCTGAGGGTTGATCGTCGTCTTGTCCGGCGGGTTGTGATCGAGGAAGCGCAGCAGGTCGACGAGGTACGCCGCGGGGCTGAGGACCGAGCGGCAGTGATCGCATGCGCAGTAGTCCATCGAGCCGAACAGCTGCTCGAGCGTCGGATACGCGACGACATCCGGCGAACCGCCCTGCGGGGTCTGGTTGACGATCTGCCCGGGGCTGTGCACGCCGATCTGTGGCGTGGTGCGCGCGATGACGTAATGCGTCGCGATGTTCAGGACCGTGTTGTGGATCTGCCGTGCCCGCGCCCATACAAGCTGCGCGGTCTCGGCGCCGCCGACCGCGTCACCGTAGTCGCGAACGAAATCCGCCTGCGAGTACCGCGCGATCTGGTACGCCGAGTGGATGTTGTTCTGGAGCAACCCCGTCATCGCCGTGTCGCCCGGCGTGATCTGGTAGACGCGCTGGATGCGTCTGATCTCATCGACGACGGACTCCGGAACCTGGAGCTTGTTCCGCGCGATGTACTGCTCGACCGGCTGCTTATCGAGCTCGAACTTCTCGACGTGCGCGGTGAGGAAGGAGTGCACCGCGTCGCGCCCGGCGCTGTCGCCAGCGGCGAGCGGGATCTCGCCCGCTCGGACCTGGGCCGCGACGACGGCGGTCGGGAACTGCAGACGCACCTGGGCCGCGAGCAGGTTCGCGTAGGCGGCTCGCTTGGCGTCGTCGGTATCGCCGGGGATCGTCGTGGGCACCGGTGCCTGGCCGAGCACGGACCTCCATTTGTCGGCGGTGTAGTAGCCGCGGTCGGCGAGATCCGTCATCGTCGCGAGTGGCGCCTGCTGCTCGGCGGCGTGAACCTGGGCGATCAGCGCGGTGTTACCCAGCGTCAGCCTGTTGAGCTGGCCGGTGAGCTGCAGGCTGCTCGCGGTCGCGGCGCCGAATGCCTGCGTGATTGCCTGCCAGAACGCCGGCCAGTCACTCCCGTGCTGGGCATAGATCGACGCGAACTGCTGGAGCTTCGGCGGATCGTTGCCCAGCGTCACCTGCGCGAGGTCCTTGACCGTGCCCATGCCGGCCGGCGCAGGCACGTTGATGGCGTGCGCCTCGACGAGCGCGGCCCATGCTTTCACCGCCGCCGGCAGCGAGTTTGTCAGCGCGGTCGGGATCACACCGCGTTGGATCGCGAGCTCCCACAGGTGCTGCGCGGCGGGGGGCTTGACCTGGTAGAGGCTGTCCCCGTCACTCGGCACCCCGGCCCGGAAGAGCCCGTAGTACAGCGCCGGCGCGATGGCCGACGCACCATTCTTGCGCGCGAGATGGTAGGCGAGTGCCGTCATCGCCACCAGGCGGCCATCCCAGCCGGACTTGTTCGCGAGATACGTGATGTCCTGGCGGTTTCTCGATTCGTGCAGATCGGCGAGATCGCCGATGCAGTCCGAGTCGAGGGCGGCGATCAACGAATCCCACTCGCTGGGCAGCGAGGTCACATCCGGTGGCAGCGTGACGTCGAGGACCTCGTTCTGTGTGGCGTTGTACCGGGTGGCCGAAGTCGCGAGCAGGGTCTCGCCGGCGTACACGTGCGCCTGCAGGTCGGGATTCGCCTTGTGACATTCGGCCAGGCGCCGCGCCGAGAAGCATGCTTCATACCGCCCGACCGGATCCGTGCTGGCCTCCGCGAGTGTCACGCTGCGATCGATGTTCCGATCGACGATGACGACATGCAAACCACCGAGGCCCGCTCGGTCCGGGCTCCGGACGGTCCCGGTCACCCTGTACTGCCCGCGATCGAGCGCTTTCTCGCCTTCCGGAGCGCCGCCGGGCGGCCCTCCGCGGCTCTCGTTCGGCTGAGGACCGGGTGGGCGGATATCCCCGATCGCGCCGATGGGTCTGCCGGCGACGGAGGCGATGACCGGGCCAGCGGCCGGGGCAATGGGTGACGCCGCCAGCGCCGCGCTGGTTGCCGCGTCCACCACGCCGGTGGAAGGCAGATCGTGATCGGTCTGGAATTGCTGCAGGACGGCTCGCGTGCCCGGGCCGAAGAACCGGCGGTCGACCTCGTCGGACGATACGTCGTAACCATGGGACCGAAGCCGCCCGTGCAAACTGGCGGCATCGTCGCCGAAGGCGCCGACTGACAGTGCGGGACTAATGGCGCTCACCTCCTCTGGCGGCGGAACGGTCTACGGACCGGCTGACTCGCGGACTCCGGTATCAGCTCGTTTCCGTCTGACCTCACTGCGCACCGGCGTCCTCTCCGCCGGTTGGTCTTTCTCCTGCACCGGCAGGAAGTCGAAGACAACCAGCGCCTCCGTTCGCCGATGATTGTCGTTGGGGCCAAGCCGTGCTCGGCTTGATACTGTGAGGCTGGATCTCGAGCGGCCGACGCGAAGAACATCCGACTGACCTCATCGCCAGGCACCGTGAGATCAGAGGTTCTCGGCCTTGCGTGCAGACGGGCGACCTCACTGCCTGAGTCGTCGACGATAAGTCTTCTGGAGTCCATAGACGCCACCACGCGACAGTTAGGCTTGCCGCAAGCGCGGCTCAGTTGAACCGCAATTCCACCAGGGATCGCGGATCACGCTCGATGAAGTTGAAACGCTCTGACACGCGGAAGATGTACTCCCGGCCCTGTTTCCGCTCGAATTCCGTATTCGCTTCCCGGCCCATGAATAGGCAGGTCGGGTCTCCGCCCAGGGCAACCAGGAGTCCTCGGTTGTCGGGAAGAGTCCCTGTTCCGTAGAAACCGCCTTCGACAAGCGGTTTAATGCGGTCAGCGGTCGTTATCAGACTGCCATTGCTCGGCGGCACGAACGTGTCAGCGTAGACGCGGGTGGGGAGGAATAGGGCATAGTTCGGCGCCTGCCCCTTGCTTACGAGCTTGGCAATTCCCGCGGCGACGGCTGAGAAGACATTTTCCCCGTAGACCACTCCTGGCCGGGCGGGCTTCAGTGGGTTGACATCGATTGGCACACTGACCCGCCGCGGGTCGACATCGTCAGCGTTTCCTGGGCTGGCCTCCCCAAGCAGACCGTGTTCCGCTGCCTCGACCTGGTCTAGGTGCACTCCGTCCAACTTGCCATTGAGTCCCTGGAAGAGGACGATGTCTTCCGCAAGGCCCAGTGTCTTAGCTGCCATGCGAGATAGGGTCTGGCACGTCTTATCCACCGCTTCCTTCATCACCTGCGTGCTAGTAAGCGGGAACTCCTGGTAGATCTCAACAAACTGCTTGGTGCGCCCTTCCCGGATACTGAGATTTGCGAAGTCGATGGCCTGGTCCTGCAACTCAGTGGGGTCGCCATCAAGCATCGTCGTAGGAAAGACTTTCTGCCCGATCTTAACTTTATGGACTTCCTGTATGACAGCGTCGGTAATCCCTTGCCACACGTCCGCAGACCACGTGACGCCCGCGTCTCCGCTGTTCCCGTTCATCGGCCCCTCCTTACGGCGACTCCTGGCTAGATGAGACTCCGGCGGCGCCGAATGACCGATAGACGGCATCATTGGCAGCGATCACCCAGGCCGTGCCGCTGGCATCATGGAATACAACCCACACGCCATTTAACATGTCATCGCCGGTCTGGCAAGTGCCGATGAGGTTACAGTTGCGTAACGGGCTGCTCTTGGGGGCATGCTCGTTGTTGCTTTGGCGGCGTGAGCATCTCGGCGCAGCGGCCAATCCAACTGCCGAAACCGGCATAACGGCCTCATCCATCTAACGTTTATGTGTTCGAATAAGTCTATCTGTTCGAATCCATGCAACTCAGAAGCGCCTATTACTATTAGTCAATCTCGATCGGGTGCTGTATGTAAGCGGATAGGTGTGAGCACGCAGTCCAGTCCGTGGCCCTCCGTAGCTCTTGGAACCCGCACCGTGCAAGCTAGCCTTTTTCGACCATGTCCTGGACCACGTGCCGATACTGGCTCTGCTAGACAACTTCGAAGACAACCTCCGCCCAGACGGCGAGGCGGGTACGCGGTCGGGGATGAGGCGCTGTCAGGGCAGGTGACCGCCTGGGTGGCCGACCCAGACCGGAGCAGGCTGCTACTCACCTACGGGTACCGGCCGACCCGGCCGAGCTCGGCCGCCACTACGGCCCGGTGTACGCGGTGGCCGGGCTGCCCGACGGGCGGGTGGCCACCGGCGGGAAAGACAGGCGAGGGCTGGTATAGGACCCGGCCGACCCGGGGACTGCCCAGCCGAGCTCGGCCGCCATGACGGCCCGGTGTTGGCGGTGGCGGGGCTGCCGAACAGCCAGGTGGCCAGCGCCGGGACGATTGGCGAGTTATGTATACGCCGCCACCGCCGCGCCCCCTTCACGGTCCTCGACCTCCCTGGGCGGTGAGAGTGACCTCGTCGGCTTGGCCCGCGTCTCCACCGACGCTCAGGACGCCCGTCTCAGCAAGACGCCCTAACCATTGCCGAGTGTGCCCGGATCTCAGTTGAGAAGGTCAGCACTCGCAAGGCCGCCAGCGAGCGGTCCGGCCTCACCGCCGTGCTCGACTACTTGCGGCCTGGCCACACGCTTGTCGTCTGGAAACTTGACTCGCTCGGCCGCTCGAAAGGAGCGGCGACTTGGACGAGTTGCAGGCACAGGCCGACACCGGCGATGGTGTAGCCGCCATACGGTTTGCCGAGTTGCTGGCCAGGCGCGGCGACCTGGATGAGGTGGCGCCTGGGCAGAGTCGGCAATAAGGGAAGGCGCCGAACGGCCGACCTGGACGGACGGCCTCCGTGCTCTGGCCGACGTCGGCGACGGGAACGCCGACCTGCTGGCAAACATGCTTATCAAGCCGGGGCAGGATGAAAAGCGGAGCGGCTACGCCAGTTCGGCTTGAACCTGGACGGGTCAATCGCCTGGGCATGAAGGCATGTCCCGCTTCAAGTCCTCAAGGTGCCGGAACAGCGCGGCGAACCCGACGCGGCGTGGTGTCGGAACCGTTCGATTCTGGACAGTTTAGAGTAACAGGTTGTCTATGCTGGCGGGACGGAGAGAGGAACCCAGCCCCTGGCACGAAAGCTTAACCTTTGCTAGGCAGGGGGGGCACCATTGTGTCCAGGTAATTAATCACTGGCTTATAGCCATTCCATATGTGGCGCTTGGCTCTCTCCTTATCGTCACACCATTCCAGTGTCGTCCCTTTCCCTACTTCACCTTCATGCCATTCCGGTGTCCCTTTTACTGGCAGCGGGTCGATTCCTGAGATAAGGCGGCAAGCCACGTAGGTGTAGATCGGCAGGTTCGGCCTGAACGTCTGGGTACCCGTGCGGAGCACGACGCTGGGAGTGGTGCCGAGCACGCGGCTGGGGGTGACCGTCAGGCCCGTCTGCTCGACGGTCGCCAGGACGGCTGCGGCCTCCACCGTCTGGCCTGGCTTAAACTTCACGGCCGGGAAGTACTCTCCAGCCCCCGGCTCGCCCACATGGACGAGCAAGACGCGGCCCGCATTGACGACTATCGCCACAACCCAGCGGCCGGCGGATGGCACAACCGGGGCCTGTAGTGACCTGACCCCCGCCGCAATTGGCCCGCCGGCGGCAACTACAGTCAGGAACACTGCCGCCCAGATGGGACTGTAAAGCCCCAATGTTGGGAAGCGCCGCCAGTACAGAGCGAGCAGCCCCGAAACCTCGCCGACGACTCCCCAGGCCAGGATAAACAGGGCAACTATCCGCGCTCCACCGCCGGCAAGGCTATTAGCGATCTTGGTGAGCACCGGTCTATCGGGGTTCCGCCAGCTCTGCCACGCCGCCTCACGCCCGAACTTCAGCAGATCTGTATACAAATTCCCCTGGATGGCTATTGCCAGAAACAGGACCGGGATGACAGTCACAACGGCTGCATAGAAAATGTCGTTGAACGGTGGGGCCGTCGGGGGTTTGACCTGGACGCTTGACATGAGGCTGTTCATGATCCCATGATGCCCTTCCTGGTCCGATCGTCGACTGGGATCCGCCCGCCGCGTTGCAGGCCGCGCTCGCCGACCGCACCGGCACCGACCTGGCGCAGCTGCGCGGCTACGCCGGCCAGGTGGGTCCCGTGGCTAATGGGCCCGGCGGTGTCCGCGTGGGGACTGCGCTACGGACGGGCAGTTATCACCCAGGCCATGTCAATTTCAGAAGTCGCCTGCACGGCTGACGTGGGGTTTCGCGCTTGCGTGCAGAGGACCCCGGATCCGCGCAGCGCCCTGAACTCGCCTGCGCGGCGCGCCCGGCCGCACGGACCACCCCTGGACCCAGGAGAGTTCCCGGATAATCACAGTGAGGGGTATTCATTAACCGGACTTGCCCAGCTCAGGGGCTTGCCCTGGGAACGTCCGATCTGGCCGAGTTGGGCCCCACGACCAGCTCCGATGACGTTCAGCTACCGAAGTTGGTCCGCTCACATGAATAGCCCGGATCACAGTTATCTGGCGAGATTGGCTCCGACGGTACCCAGCGAGCTGGGTGGAGGTCGCCCGCACGTCCAGTTCGATTCCTGGTTATCTGGCAACTCGGCGGATCGGGAAGGGATCGGCGTCGGTGGCCGAGTGGCTTGAAGAGCACCAGTACGCTGGGCTCCTTCGCTGCAGGAAGAGCCGAAAACCTACCTTGAACAGGAACGGCCCGGCGAGGCGGTCGGCTAGCTAGGCTGCTGCACCGCTATCGTTCGGGTCCATGGACGACGATTCCCGAGTTACCAGTGAGCTGTACCGTCTCAAGCCACCGCGGCGGCAGCGCGCAGCCGGAAACGGAGATCTCGGTGAAGCCCTGGACGCGGTTGGGGCCAGCGGTTCTGTTCGCGAAGCGCTGGACGCCGCGAAAGGGATAGCTCCGGCGTCGGCCGATGCGGCCGAGGCCTTCTGGCCGGATACCCCGGTGCCGCATTTCCGGCAATGGGCGGCGTATGCGGGTCGTGCTCTGCGCCGGGTAGACGTCTGGATCCTCATCGTGGGGATAGTCGGCGTGGTCATCGCGTACCTGGCCTGGGTGAAGCCTCACTAGGACCAGGAAGGAGCGCTTTCGTCCCGGCTACCGAGGCGGTCGAGGATGGCCGAGGTCGCGGCGCGGTCGTCCGGGGTTATGTGCACAAGGGCCTGCTGGGTTGGGCGGACCGAGGCAGGGCCGGTGCGGGCCGGTCAGCTCGCGGAGCCGTGCGAGGTCACGGGAGCGAACCGAGCCGCCGTCGAGGCTCGTGGTTATGGCCGTCATCTGCGGTATCAACCGGGACGCCTGCTCAAGGATGAAGGGCACGACCGGCCCTCGATGAACATGGGCTACAGCGCCTGGGCGGCCCACAGAAGCGCAGTACCGGCGCTGGCGCGCACGGCTAGCAACGGCAGGCCTACCGCCGCCGTGCAGGGTCGTGCTCGGCTTCCCAGCGGGCCAGGGCTTCGGCTGACGGCCGTGCGTACCTGGCCAGGGACGTGATGGAGGTGTGGCCGCTCTTGGTCATCAGCATCGGCGCTGACATGCCGTCCTCGGCGAGGTGAGTCAGCGCGCTGTGCCGCAGCTGGTGCAGTGTGGCGCCGCCGGAGGCGGCCTTGAACAGCTGCTCGGCCTGGACGTAGGACAGCCGTGCCCTGCCGCTGTCCTGGTCGATGTCACCGGGCGGCAGTTCCACGCGGGCTCTGCGTTCGGTCAGGAACACCGGGCCGGTCGTGCGGCCCTTCAGCAGCCGCGGCAGCAGCCGCGCCGTCCTGGTCGACCAGGTGATGACGTCGGCCGAGCCGCCCTTGCGCGCGACGCGGGCCCGGCGGTTGGGCAGGTCCAGGTCCTCGACGTTGAGCGCGAGCAGCTCGGCCGAGCGGGCGGCGCTCTCGTATGCCAGCCGCCAGAACGTCCGCTCGCGTAGGCTCGCGTCCTCGCGGGCGAGCAGCTGGTCGATGTCGGCGCGGGACAGCGCGCGGGAGCGGTCCGGTGAGCGCTTGCGGTGCCCGGTGCCGCGGGTCAGGTCCGCCGCGCTGGCGATCCAGCCCTGCATCTCGCAGAAGCGCAGCAGGGACCGCAGGGCGCCCCGGTTGGTGTTCCACGTGGCCGGCCTGGCGTCGGCCCACCGGCTGGCGAACCACTCGCCGAGGTCGGCCGGGGTGAGGTCGCCGACCGCGGCGTCCGGGCCGAGGGCGGCCAGCAGCGCCCGGTAGGTGCCACCGTAGACGCGCCGGGTCGCCGCGGACTCGGGGCCGTCGGGCGCGGTGAGGTAGGCGATCACGGCCTGACCGAGCGTGACGGGGCGGCGGCTGGTACTGAGCTTGCGCGCGGTGCCCACGGCGCCGTCCCTCGCTATCACAGATAATCCTGGCGAGTCGCACCCCGCCTGCCGGGGCGTTTCCCAATGACGCCGGTCAGCCTATCACAGATAATCGTAGATTTTCCGTGGTAAGGCCGACTGGACCGCAGAGGCGGGCGACCCGGCCGCCGCCCGGGACCAGTACGCCGAGCTGCTGCCGGTGCTCGAGCGAGTCCTCAGCCCGGAACACCCTGACACTTTGGGCGCCCGCGGCAACTTCGCCTACTGGACCGCGCAGGCGGGCGACCCGGCCGCCGCCCGGGACCTGTTTACTGAGCTGCTGCCGGTGCTCGAGCGGCTCCTTGGCCCGGAACACCCTGACCGCCCGAGGCAACCTCGCCCGATGGACCGGGGAGGCGGGCGACCCGGCCGCCGCCCGGGACCTGTTCGCCGAGCTGCTGCCCGTATTTGAGCGGGTAGGTGGTCCGGAGCACCCGCACACCCTGACCACCCGCATCGGCCTCGCCGACTGGGCAATGAGGGCGAAGCGTGGATCTAACACAGCGTGAAGTAGCTCTAGCATATTTATCTAGTCGGGCGGGCCCGCCGTGCCCACGACCAAGGCAGATGAAGCGGAGGCGGACAGCCGAGGGCGGGGAAGTATGTTGACTCGCTCAGACTCTGCGGCAACGGGCGCCTCTGTTGAGCGGGGCATCGAGAACCTGACGTCCATGTCATGTTGTTCGGGGAGTTTGAAGGACGTCATCTCTACTTTCCACTTCGAACGGGCCCGACACGGCCGGCCCGGCAAGGACAAGGAGATCGACGATGGTTGAGTCCAGCGACTACGGCACGAGCCGTCCGAGCAAGGAATCTGTCCTCAGCACCCTGGTCCATCGAGCGGTCAGCATGCCGCTGCAGAGGCCGCAGGCCATTCGCCTTGGCCGAGGCCAGGTCTTCAAGATCGCCGAGGCGATCAAGGATGCAGCCGACGAACTGGAGGCGGCATTCACGATGCCGCTTGGGGTGGTGAAGCGTGACTGGTCTCGCGCCCGTCTCCTCGCCGATGCGGGCGGTCCGTGGTTCGATGACTTTGTTTGGGAGTTCTTCGAGGTCGCGCGGCCGTCGAACACAGACCGACTCTGGGTACTGGATAACTTTGTGTCGGCGACCGTGCCGCTCGCCGACTTCCTCCAGGAGACGGCTGAGGAGGAGGCGTGGCGCTCTGTTTGGGCAGAGGTGCCCTTGGTAATCGGACCGGGAAGTCGTCGGCCCAACATAAAGAAGGTCGACCTGATCGTCTTCTTGGAGGAACCGAACTGCTTCCTCTCCGAGCTAAAGGTCACGACGGGTCCGTATAGCAGCTGGCGCACCCCTGAGGAGAAGGACGCTGAGCGTTTCAGACAGTGTCGTGAGGTGCTCAGGTCGCGAGGTTTCGTCGTTGTGGCCTGCTATCTGCTCCTTGCAGACGCCTACGGCAACCGCCGTCCCGTATGGGAAAGCGTCGAGCTCGGCTAATCGAAGGGCAGCTGCGCCGACACTCCTGACGCCCCTACGGCGGAGTTGTGCACGGCCGACGCTGGTCTCCCAGATTCCTCATAAGCATCATCAACTTCTGCGAGCACGACCTGCCGCGGCTTACCTGGCGCTTCGCCGACAGCGTGCCGCGCCGCAACGGTAGATCCGCCGATTCAAGTTCCGTAAAGACTGCGCCTATCCAGCGGGGACAGGGACAAGTGGGCTTCGGCCCACCGGGATCGGTCAGCGGAAGGCGCTGGCGCCCGCCAACGTGGCGTGGCACGGACAGCCCGAGTGGACGCTACCCTCGCGCTATGAAGACCGTGACGCTCTGGCATGGCACGACTGAGTCTGCTGCCAAGCAGATCGCCGCCGACGGCTTCAAGCCTACCGATACCGCCAGCCTCGTGGCGCTGACCGCTGCTGCGTGCGGTGCGGACCCTGCTGCCGTAGTGGCTGCACTTCGCGCTGCTAACCGCTTCGTCCAGATCCAGGATGGTCGTGACAATGCAGCGTGGTTTGCGAGCGACAAGGAACGAGCGGTCAGGTGGGCACAGCGGGCACCCGAGGCTAGATGGGAGGCGCTGTGGGGGTCTGGTGGCATACTCACGGGGACTACGAAGCAATGCCCGCGCCATGGGGCGACCCGACCGCCGCATCGTGGCATGCCGAGCATTTCTTCGCTGACCCACCCGCCGTGCTTGAGGTCAGGGTCCCGCTCTCCCGGATCCAGGACCGCTATCAGTCGGCTCTGCCTGCCGACCAGGCGGCGATATTCGCCAGTGATACCGCTGAAGTGAGCGTCGCCTATCCTGTTTCGGCCGAGTGGGTTGTTGACTACGAGGTCGTGCCCCGGCGGATCGACTTTGTCGCTGCGGCGGGACTCCTAGGTTTGTCGATCACTGAACTCACCCGGCGTGTCGACACAGGTGAAGTAGTCAGATGCAAGGCCCCGACAGTGCCTGGCCTGGAGCCGTGGTACTGGGAGCTTGATGATCTCCTGCCGTTGTTGCAGTCAGCTGACGACTGACGTGTCGTCTGACCTCCAACGCAGCCGCTCCTGGACCCTTCTACCATCCAGCGCAAACAACGATTAGTAAGGGAGTCGAAGACACTCTGGCTACCATCCGCCGACTCTCGGAGGCTGGCTGCACCATATGGAGCAGTCAGGTCAGCGGGCTGGTCGAGGCCAAAACCTTGCGTGCGGGCACCGCGAGAGATCTCGCCATCTCACAGATCCCTGCGGTCACAGCCACGTAACCCCGCATAACGGTATTGTGCGCACAGGGTGACCGCGGCTGGCAGTTGATAGATGATTGTCCGGGACAGCTCCCGGGCGACCTGAATGGCACGAACGGTGATCAGTCGCGAGAGGGTGGTGCTGGCCGACGGATCCAGGCCGAGGGCGGGAACCCAGGTGATCCTGATTCGTGGATGGACGGCGAAGGGGGTGTGGAATGGATGTTTTCGGTCTCCGTGACCGGCTGATCGAGGATTACCGGGATTTCACCGGCAGCTTCGTCGACATCCACGACAAGAGCATCGCCGATCACGTCCGGGACCGTATGGGCAGGGGTTATCAGTGGCCGGATCCCTGGCTGTCGCTTAACCCGAACTTCGCTTCCGGCGGCACGATCACCGAGCTCGTGGCGCAGGGACTGCTGCATCCGGAGTGCGAGCGGATCTTCCGGCTGAAGGACGAGAACCCGGACGGTCCGGTGCTGCGGCTGCACAAGCACCAGCGCGAGGCGGTCGAGGCGGCGCGAACCGGCAACAGCTATGTGCTGACCACCGGCACCGGATCCGGCAAGAGCCTGGCCTACATCATCCCGGTCGTCGACCGGGTCCTTGCCGCCAAGGCGGCCGGAACATACCAGCCCGGGATCAAGGCCATCGCCGTCTACCCGATGAATGCCCTGGCCAACAGCCAGCTGGGGGAGCTGCGGAAGTTCCTCACGATCGGCTACCCGGACAGGCAACCGCCGGTGCGGTTCGGCCGGTACACCGGCCAGGAGTCCGCCGAAGACCGCAAGCAGCTGATCGCCAACCCGCCGGACATCCTGCTGACCAACTACGTCATGCTCGAGCTGGTCCTGACCAGGCCGCGCGATCGCGGCCTGATCGAGGCGGCCAAGGGCCTGTGGTTCCTGATCCTGGATGAGCTGCACACCTATCGCGGCCGCCAGGGGGCAGACGTCGCCTTGCTCGTCCGCAGGCTCCGCGATGTCTGCAACGCTGCGGATGTCCAGTGCATCGGTACCTCGGCCACGATGACCACGGAAGGCGACGCCAGCGATCAGCGCAGGGCCGTCGCTGACGTGGCAACGACCCTGTTCGGCATGCCGGTCCAGCCCGAGCAGGTAATCGGGGAGACTCTGGAGCGGATCACCGATCCGGCAGGCACCTCAGCAGGCGCCCTGCGCCGGCGCGTCCTGGACGGTGTCACGCCTGCTGAGTTCGGAGCGCTCACGACCGATCCGCTCGCCATATGGGTCGAGGAGACCTTCGGCCTGGAGCCCGGCTCGCCTCCGGGCAGCCCTCGTCGGCGGCGCCGTCCACTGACGCTGCCCGAGGCAGCCAGCCAGCTCGCTCACCAGATCGACGTCGGGCACGCCGAATGCGCGAGCGCGATCCAGGACACGTTGCAGGCCGGATCGCAGATCAGCAATCCCGCCACCGGCCGTCCGGCTTTCGCGTTCCGGCTGCACCAGTTCCTGTCCAAGGGCGACAACGTCTACGTCACGCTGGAGCCCCAGGCTTCCCGCCACGTCACCAGTACGTACCAGGTCGCCGCGCCCGGCGGGGACAGCCAGCGGATCCTTGTGCCGACCGCGTTCTGCCGCGAATGCGGGCAGGATTACCTGGCCGTGACCCGAAGCGACACCGAAACCGGCCGGCGTTATGTGGCACGTCGGGACAATGATGCCAGCGGCGGGGACGAGGCCAGCGGCTACTTGTTCATCAGCGACGACCAGCCCTGGCCGGCGACCCTGGAGCAGGTCCTGGTCGAGGGCCGGCTCCCGTACTCGTGGCTGACCTATGACCCGGTATCCGGGCAGACGGTGGATCCGGCCCGGGTCAAGCTGCTGCCCGAGCCGGTCTGGGTCGACGTCGCCGGTTATGAGACCAGGCCAGGGACCAGCACGTACGCGGCGTATGTGCCGAGCCCGTTCCGGTTCTGCCTGCGCTGCCGCACCTCTTATGAGCAGGCCCGCGGGAGCGACTTCGCCAAGCTGGCCAAGCTGTCGGCCGAGGGCCGCAGCTCCGCGATGTCGCTGATCACCGCGAGCATCGTCCGCACGCTGCGGAGCTGGGAAGGGGACCTCGACGAGCGGGCACGCAAGCTGCTGGCCTTCGTCGACAACCGCCAGGACGCATCGCTCCAGGCCGGGCACTTCAACGATTTCGTGCAGGTCAGCCAGCTCCGCGGCGCGCTGTACCGTGCCCTTGCGAACTCCCCCGAGGGCCTGACCGACGAGATCGTCGCCCGGCGGGTCACCGAGCAGCTCGGCCTCGACATGCCGGACTTCGCCCGCAATCCGGGGGCCAAGTACAGCCAGCGGGACGAGGCGTGGCGGGCCCTGCGGGAGGTGACCGGGTACCGGCTCTACCTGGACCTGGAGCGCGGCTGGCGGGTCACCATGCCCAACCTGGAGCAGACCGGGCTGCTGCGCATCGGCTACCGGGACCTTCCCGAGGTGGCCGCCGATGCCGAGGCCTGGCAGGGCTGCCATGGCGCGCTCCGCGACGATGACCCG
>Ga0306923_10001155_pt1 | contig 22919 bp, 16 predicted proteins | sample sta12Can44000108_FD_203841 | JGI IMG/M metagenome (GOLD analysis project Ga0306923, IMG submission 203841) | Lab enrichment of tropical soil microbial communities from Luquillo Experimental Forest, Puerto Rico - statanox.12C.anox.44.000.108 (v2)... | ecosystem: Environmental > Terrestrial >... | reverse complement strand
CCGGCCCCGAGCCGCGGCCGAGGTTACCGCGCTGCACGTCGTCCTGTTCTGGCTGGCCCGGGACTCCGGTCGCGGGAACCGGGCGCGGGTCGCCGCTAGCTGGCTGCTTGCCGTCACCCATCTGGGGCTGCTCGGGCAGCGCCGGTCGCTGGGCGCGGCGAACGCGGTCACGCTGGCGCGGGCGAACCTGCCCGCGCTCGCCTGCGGACCGTGGACCGGGCTCGCCGCGATGGCCGCCGACCTGCTGGATGGTCAGCTCGCCCGTCGGGCGAACGAGGTGACCGTCTTCGGCAGCTACGCGGACACGCTCGCTGACGCGGCGTTCTGGACCTGGTTCGCCGCTCGGCACGAGCCCAGCCGGGTGCTGCGGACAGCGGCGTTCGCCGCGTGGACGGCACCCGTGGCGGCGGCGACCGCGCTCAGCGTCACACGAGGCCGGATGACCGGGATCCTCCGCCACGAGCTGCTGCGTCCGGCCGCGCCGCTCGAGGTCCTCCTCCTCGCCCGGGCCTGCGCCCGTCACGCGACTCACAAAAAACTTGCTTTCTGCACACCGCCGGATACCTCGCCGCGCCGCCGCGGCCGGCGCCGGCTGCTCAGGCACTGACGCCTGACGCAGCGGCTGCCACGGCGGCTCGGGCATGTGCTCCGGCCAGATCATCGCGAGCTGACACGCAGCACGCGGACCGGCCGCCGGCCGCAGCAAGCGGTCACTTTGGTCGTGGCATGACTTACTTGCCGACGCTGCCGCTGGGCACGGTACTGCTGGATATGTTCCGTGCCCGTCCGGAGATCTACGATCATCGCGGGCCGATGACACTTCACGACCTCCTGGTGGGCGCCCGCGGAGCACAGAGCGCCGGCGAGCCGCGGCCCCGTCATGTAGGTGGCCGGGTAAGTGTCTGCTGGCTGACAGTCCAGGTCCGCGGCGTGTCCTGGCGTGATGTGCTGAGCTTTCGGGTTTGCGGCGGAAAACACGGAGGTGCTTGTGGCAGGCATGCCGGTGAGGGCACCAGGGCCCGGGCGGTCCCCGGCCGTCGGCAGGCGGGACCGGGATGAGGTATTCCTCGAGTACACCAAGAGCATCTGCCCGGTGTGCAAGGTCGTGGTAGACGCGCAGGTAAACATCCGGGGCGACAAGGTGTACTTGCGCAAGCGGTGCGCCGAGCACGGCTGGTTCGAGGCGCTGGTGTACGGCGACGCGCAGGCGTACCTGGCCTCGGCGCGGTTCAACAAGCCGGGCACGATCCCGCTGGCCTTTCAGACCGAGGTCAGGGACGGCTGCCCGTCGGACTGCGGGCTGTGCCCGGAGCACAAGCAGCACGCGTGCCTGGGGATCATCGAGGTCAACACGGGCTGCAACCTGGACTGCCCGGTCTGCTTCGCCGACTCCGGCCACCAGCCCGACGGGTACGCGATCACCCGGGCGCAGTGCGAGCGGATGCTGGACGCGTTCGTTGCCGCGGAAGGCGAGCCCGAGGTGGTGATGTTCTCTGGCGGAGAGCCGACCATCCACAAGTACATCGTCGAGTTCATCGACCTGGCGCAGTCCCGCCCGATCCGCACCGTCACCGTGAACACCAACGGCATCCGGCTCGCCACCGACAAGAGTTTCGCCGCCGCGCTCGGCGAGCGCAACCGCCCCGGCAAGGCCGTCACCATCTACCTGCAGTTCGACGGGCTGACCGAGAGCACCCACCGGGCCGTGCGGGGCACGGACCTGCGCGAGATCAAGCAGCGCGCACTCGATGCCTGCGCGGCTGCGGGCCTGACCGTGACCCTGGTCGCGGCCATCGAGCGCGGCGTCAACGAGCACGAGATAGGGGACATCATCGAGTTCGGCTTGGCCCACCCAGCAGTGCGGTCGGTGTCGTTCCAGCCGGTGACCCACTCCGGCCGGCATCCGCAGTTCGACCCGCTGACCCGGCTGACCAACTCAGACGTGATCGAGCTCATCGCCGCGCAGCGCCCGGGCTGGTTCGTCAAGGACGACTTCTTCCCTGTGCCGTGCTGCTTCCCGGCCTGCCGCTCGGTCACCTACCTGCTCACCGAGGGCACCGCGGGCCAGCCGGGCTTCGGCGTGCTGCCGGTTCCCCGGTTGCTGCAGGTGGAGGACTACCTGGACTACGTGTCCAACCGGGTGGTGCCGGACTACGCGGTGCGGGAGGCGCTGGAGAAGCTGTGGAGCGCCTCGGCGGTCCTGGGCACCGGTACCACCGAGGAGCAGCTGCGCGCCGCGGCCGAGGCCCTGGACTGCGCCGATGCGTGCGGGGTGAACCTGCCGGAGGCGATCGCGAACCTGACCGACCGCGCGTTCATGATCGTCGTGCAGGACTTCCAGGACCCGTACACCCTCAACGTCCGGCAGCTGATGAAATGCTGCGTGGAGGAGATCACCCCGGACGGGCGGCTCATCCCGTTCTGCGCCTACAACTCGGTCGGGTACCGCGAGCAGGTGCGCGAGCAGATGTCCGGGGTCCCGGTCGCCGACGTGGTGCCGAACGCCGCGCCGCTGCAGCCCCTGCTGGTCACCTCTCCCTACGGGTCGAAGATCGCCGGCAATGGCACCGGCCGCCCAGGCGGACGCCACCGCTACGGCCCGCCGGCGGCGACCCGGTGACCATCCCGGGCCCGGCCGAGGTCAAGGCATGCTGCGCGGCGGCCTACTCCGGCGATGCGGTGGCGCTGCTGCTCGGCGAGTCCTACCACCCCGGCGGCCTCCCGCTGACCCGCCGGCTGGCCGCTGCCCTGGACCTGCGCCCAGGGCAGCGGGTGATTGACGTCGCGTCCGGGCCGGGGGCTACCGCCCGGCTGCTGGCCGCCGAGTACGCGGTAACCGTCGATGGCGTCGAGCTCGGCGAACCCGCCGTGCAGCGGGCGCGGGTCGCGGCCGCCGAGGCGGGCCTGTCCGGCCGGGTGCGGTTCCACCGCGGTGACGCCGAGCGTCTCCCGCTGCCAGACGCGGTCGCGGACGCGGTGGTCTGCGAGTGCGCGCTGTGCACCTTCCCCGGCAAGCAGGCCGCCGCGGCGGAGTTCGCCAGGGTGCTGCGACCCGGGGGGCGGGCAGGCATCACCGACGTCACCGTGACCGACGGCGGCCTGCCGGAAGAGCTGATCACGCTGAACGCCTGGGTCGCGTGCATCGCCGGCGCGCGCCCGGCACCCCAGTACGCGGAGCTGCTGGCCGCCGCGGGGCTGCGGGTCATCCGCGAGGAGCGCCACGACGACGCGATTGCGCGGATGATCGGCCAGATCGAGGGCCGGGTGCGGCTGCTGCGCATGACCGCCGCGGGCCGGCTGGCCGCGGCCGGGATAGACACCAGCGCGGTTCTGCGGTACACGGCGCTAGCCAGGCAGGCAGTGGCCGACGGGCTGATCGGCTACCGCCTGCTGGTCGCCGAGAAAACCCTCGTGCCCTGAACCCTAGCCGCGCTGCCCGGCCGGCTCGGGCTGGCCTTCGATCCGGACGCCGTTCCAGAAAGCCACGTGGTTCTTGATCTTCCGGGCCAGCGGGCTGGGGTGCGGGTAGTACCAGGCCGCGTCCGGGTTCGCCTGCCCGTCCACGACGACCGTGTAATACCGGGCCAGGCCCTTCCACGGGCACACCGTCCATGCCCGGCTCTCGGTGAAGTACTCCCGGTTAAGCGACCCGGGCGGGAAGTAGTCGTTGCCCTCCAGCCGGATCGTGCGGGAAGCCTCGGCGAGCACCGCCCCGTTCCACACCGCGCGCAGCATCGGCGCCACCTCCGTCATCGGGTTGCTCACCTCAGTTAACGCCGAACGGGCCGCGGCCTGCCGTCAAGTGTCAGCATGATGACAGGCGCAGCTGCGGAAGTGGCAGGGACGCAGCAAGCGGAATGCCATCCCGCTGGCCATCGCTGGCCTTTTCCTAATCGGTGTCAAATCGGCAGGATCACGGCGGCGGCCAGCTCGTCGCCAGCAGTCAAGGTGTCATTTGGCGCGGGTTCACATGCATCTGCTGCCTCGAAGTTGATCGCAAAGAAGCGAATGCCTGCAATAACCGGCCATCGTCGGGTGACATCTATCTACGAATGATCACGCCCGGAACGTCCCGCAAGCACAGGAACGTGGCGGCGAATGGCGGTGGGACGACGACACTATGGACAAATGCCTGTCATCCGCACAACTGATGATGGCGACCGCGCCGCGGAGCGCTGGTAACTGCACTCAGGTTAGCTACGTCGCCGATAATCCCGGCCATAACCCGAACGCCACGATGGCGGCACCGTTGACGCACGTAGTCGCGCAAACCGGGCCCGCCTGTCCAGCACAGCGCCGTCCACGCCAGTCCAGGCAACGCCTGGGGCAGCACCCGTGACGCCCGCCTCCACAGCGCCGTCCGGGCAGTTCAGATCCGGTGTTGACACCGTCGGGAAGGGACGGTTATTTTGCGAAGGGTTTTTCGGCTCTCAAAGGGGGCGGCGGTGTTCTTTCGATCTCGAACGGGTTGGATCGCGGCTGCGGCGATAGCACTGGTTGCCGGGACCACAAGTGTCCCGATGGTAGCGGCTTCCGCCGCCCCAGGGGGCATCGTGCGCGCCGCTCTACCCGCTAACTCCGTTCGGCACATCATCGTGATCGAACTAGAAAATGAGAGTTTCTCCTCAACGTTCGGCCCTGGTTCACCGGCCGTTTACTTGAACCATACGCTCGTACCACAAGGTGAGCTCATCGAGCACTATTACGCCACCGGTCATGTGAGCCTGGACAATTACATCGCCCAGATCTCGGGCCAAGCCCCCAACCCTCTGTCAAGCTCCGATTGCGCCACCGTTTCCAAAGCGGGGCTGAACGGCATGTTCGTCAATGTGGTGCCAGGCACCCTCGACCCGGACCAGGTCACCTTCCCTGGGCAGGTAGACGGGACGGGATGTGTGTACCCGAGCAGCGTGTCCACTATCCCCAACCAGCTTGACGCGGTGAAAGGCAACCCTGGCGGTGTCAAGGTGCCGTGGCGGGTCTATGAAGAAGACATGGGCAACGTTCCGGCCCGCGACGGCGGGACGCCCGACCCGCTGGGCGGAACCGATTGCGCCCACCCGCCTGTCGGCGGCAGCGACCCCACCAATACCGCTGTAGCGGACGACCAGTACGCCACCCGTCATAACCCGGCCGTATACTTCCATTCCATCATCGACAACACCGCCGGATGCGACGCCAACGACGTACCCCTCGGCACTGTCACCGTCGGGACCAACGGCGCCCCGGACACCTACCAGGGACACCTGGTCCAGGACCTGGCCCAGGAGTCGACCACCCCCCGGTTCGCCTTCATCACCCCCAACCTCTGCAACGACGGCCACGACGCCACCTGCACCGGCCCCAACACCGAGGGGGGTCACGTCGGCGGCCTGGTCGGCGCTGACTTGTGGCTCAAGCACTGGATGCCGCTGATCTTGGGCTCGCCTGCGTACCGAAGCGGCCACACCCTGGTGGTCATCACCTTCGACGAGGGAAACCCGGTGGCCGACACGACCTCGTGCTGCAACGAACGGCCGGGCCCTGCCCAGCCGTTCCCAGGCGTTAGCCCGCTTCTGCAGGCCTTTGGTGTCACTCCCGCTCCACCCGGCACCGGAGGCGGCCAGGTCGGTGCGGTGCTCCTCGCCCCCCGGTACATCGTTCCTGGCACCGTGAACACTACAGGCAGCTACAACCACTATTCGGCCCTGCGCAGCTACGAGGACCTGTTGGGCATTTGGAGGGGCGGTACTGACGGGTTCGGGCATCTGGGGTTCGCTGCGCAGCCCGGGCTCATGCCCTTCGGCCACGACGTTTTCAACAACTGGCCGCCGGGACGCTCTAACCGCTAAGGCCTGACAACACGTCGCTTGCCCCAAGATGTCGAGTCCCTGGCCGTTCTGTCGCGATTCCGGCTAGAGCTCCATGGCTGCCTGGCGGCACGGGAGACCTCCTCAGCTGCTTTTCATCGACTGGGAGTCGATGATCGCGACCGTCGGCTCGGGCTGGCGTCCGGCCGCGATGCGGCACTGGCGGTGCAGGTCGTTATGCATCTTCCCGGTTGCCCTGCTCTTGCGCCAGCCGTTGGCCGCGTCATAGACGGCGCGCCAGTGCGCAGGCCCGAGGGCATCGCCCGCCATCGCATGCCTTCCTTGACCAAGTACCGGATCGCGTCCGCGTACTCGCGGCGGCAGTGCTTGAGATGTCACCCGAACGGGGTGGCCTCAGCATCGGCGTCGCGAATACCAGGTGATCCTCGTCCCCGACGGTGGGTGATTTCGAGGTGAACACTCGGTCCGTCTATGGCCTGTCTTGTTGACAGCCTGTACGGTCGGCTCTGGCAGTGGTCGGTCTCGCCGCGACTGTCCATTCATCTTCATCTCGAAGGAGCGCATTGCCATGGCGTTCTTGGGTACGACGCGCCTCCGTTGGCTCGCGGGAGCCTCTGCGCTGTCGCTCTGCGCGTTGGGCGGGGCGTCCTGGGCACCTCACACCGCTAGCGCAGCCGGGCCGAGTGGTGGAGTCGTCGCCCATCCCATCCCTCGCGGGGTGACCGTACTCCCGGACGGCCGGCCCGTGCGACCGGCCGGAATCCGGTACAACCTCGGCGATTTCTCCCTCGGACTCGCCATCGCCCCGAACGGCAAGTGCGCGGCGAGCAGCGACGAAGGCTGGGGCAACGGCCGGCCTGTCCCGGCCGTGCCGGGGGTCAACAAAGCGGGCACCGAGCCGGACGAGGGCGTGACGGCTCTCAACCTCGTCACGGGGGCGACTCAGTTCGTCACCGTCAACTCCAAGCCGGCGCAGAACTTCATGGGCATCGGGCTTGCGTTCAATCATGACGGCACCCGGCTGTACGCCACGAGCGGCGGCACGGACGCGGTGTACCAGTTCAACGTTGGCTCCCACTGCCGGCTCACCTATGCGGCAACCGTCGGCCTGCCCTCCCAGGCGCCTCCCGCCAGCACATCCAGCTTCACGGGCGCCAGCGCCGCGTATGATCGCGGCCTGGCGGTGAGTGCCGACGGAACGGTTCTTGTGACGACCGAGTACGGACGCGCCCTCAATGCCGTGTCGGTCGACGGAGCCGGCAATCTCATGACGGCCAAGATGGCCGTGGCATTCGGGACGCCGACCATCGTCCCGCACAGCACCAACATCCTCAACTTCGTCAACCCGCCGACGCCCAACGACACCGCTCCGTCCTACCTCTATGCCGTGGCCACGGCGACTAACCCGGCGACGGGCAATCCGCGAGCGTACATCAGCGCCGAGGGCACCGGCCAGCTCATCACCGCTGACTCCGACGGCGCCAACAACTGGACTAAAGGCCCGGCCGCCACCGTCGGCGACCATCCCACCGGCCTCGCCGTCAGTCCCGATGGCCGGGAGGTCATGGTGGCGGATGCCAACAGCGACCAGGTCTCCATCGTCGACGTGAACGCGGACGGCACGCTCGCCCCGGCCGTCAATGTCACCCTCCACGGGGCGCCGGATGAGGCGACCGGCTCAGCCCCGGACGCAGTCGCGTACGACGGAACGTCCCGCGCCTACGTCGCGCTCGCAGGTGATGATGCCGTGGCGGTTCTCGACCGAGGCGCCGCGGGGTGGCAGGTCGACGGCTACGTGCCGACCGGCTGGTATCCGACAGCGGTCGCTGTCAGCCCCCGCGACCATGGTGTGCTCGCCGTCTCCGCCAAGGGTCTCGGCAGCCGCTACCCCGCCAATGACCCGTCCTACCCGTATCCCGTCCCGTTCGCCGCGGTGTCCGGCGGGTCTCCTTCGCTGCTCCCCAACTCGACTTTCCCGCAGACACCTGACCCGCAGGTGCAGCTCCAGGGGCTCAACTACAACGACAAGGGCAACATGCCATCGCTCCTGAGCCGCTTCTGGGTGGCCGGCCCGCATAAGGGCGGGAGCGGCGCTTCGCACCGCAATGAGCCCCTCGCGCTCGACAGTGCCTTCGTTGCCCTGGCCATCAGGCGGTCGGGCTTTGTGTTCCGCAGCCCGGACAACCCCGTTCCCGACGCCGCCCAGTCCGGCCAGTCGCCGATCACGCACGTCCTGTACATCGTGCGAGAGAACCGTACCTACGACCAGGTCTACGGGGACCTCGGCAAGACCCGGAACGATGTCAGCGCCGACCCGGCCTATCAGTACCTGGCGCCGGCCACTCCGCAAGGTCACGCGATCGTCAGCCAGTTCGCGTCAAGCGACAACTTCTTCTCAGACGGCGAGGCGAGCGTGCAGGGTCACTGGTGGACCACGTCCGCGAACGTGACCGACTGGATCGAGAAGGCATGGCGCCTCAACTACTCGAACCGCAATCGCGGCTCGGACTTCCTTGCTCCAGTGGCCGAGCCCGAGCGCTGCAGCCTGTTCCAGAGCGCCCTCGCCAGGCAGAATCAGTCAGGCGGATCCTTCACGCTCCGTAACTACGGCGAGTTCTACGGAGCCGTCACGCCCGACGGCAACGGCCTCCCGGTGAACAGCCCGTGCAGCCCCTTCCTGGGACCCAACAGCGCTAAGTACACCGGGTCGCTCTACACGGACAGCGCACCGGTTCCGTGCACCGTGGCAACTCCCCCCGCCGGATGCGGGCTGATCAACGCGCTCCTTTCGGTCGGCAAGTTCCCCATCTACTCCTACACCGATCTCGGCTACCCCAACGCCATCAACGGCGACGCCAACCTGAGCGTGGACGACCGGCTGGGGGCGGCCGAGTTCCTGAAGGACATCGGCCTCAACCCCGATGGCAGCCCGGCGGCGGCAGGCCCGGCCAACGGCCGCGGCCTGGCCAACTTCAACTACATGGTGCTGCCCGAGGACCACACGACCGGCCTGTCGGCCACGTTCACGCCGCGGGCAGAAGTTGCCCAGAACGACGCCGCGCTGGGCAAGATCATTTCCGCCCTGTCGCACTCCTCTTACTGGTCCTCGACGGCCGTGTTCGTCGTCGAGGACGACTCGCAAGACGGCATTGACCACGTCGACGGGCACCGCAACGTCCTGCTGGTAGCCAGCCCCTACACCAAGCATGTGTCGGCCAACGGCGAGTACGGCGGGTACATCGGCCACCAGCACTACGATCAGGCTAGTGTCATCCGAACGATGGAGCTGATCCTCGGGCTTCCCGCCCTCTCGTCGTACGACCAGAACGCCCGCCCGTTGTACGACCTGTTCCAGAACAAGGACCAGGCCTCTCAGCTCACGTCTGCCGACCTCCAGCCCTTCAACCCCGTCGCCGACCCACCGTTCATCAACGAGCGAGTCGCCGATCTCCCGCAGACCGCTGCGGTTAAGGCCCTGGAGCGACAGTCCCAGGCCATGCCGAAGGGGGAGGACACGCAGGGGCCGGTACTCGAGCAGATCGACTGGCAGGCGAGCACCAACCGGCCGATCCCGCCAGCGCTGAAACAAGAGGTCGCAAAATCACTGCGCGGGGCTGGCGGCGGCTGAGGTAGCCACGTCCTCTTCAACCACCGACGACTGCCAAGCGCTAATCAGTGCCGGTAGCTCGTTCAGGCCGCCCGTCTGCGCGGTCAGCCGATAGCAGTCGACCGTTGAGCCAGAAGCCAGTGGAGCGGGCTGTGGCAAATGCGCGCGCAAACACGTGGTCCGTGACGTGTTTGCGCGGGTGACAGCGTTGGGGAAGGGGCTGTAAAACGCCTCCGTGGTTATCGGAGGAGCAGGTCGCTGGGCTGCCAGCGATGACCAGGCAGCGCCAGGGCGCCGTCAGTCTGACCGGGCCCGGATGGTCTCGATGGCGGCTGCCGCCTCGTCCCGGACCGATCCCCACCGTGGCACTGCCGCGTCGTCGGTTTGCGCGAGCCGTTCAAGCGCGCCGAGCGCGGCGGGATCTTTGAGTTCCCCCAAGGCGAACGCGGCCCAGAACCGCACCTCGGCCGACGGATCGCTGAGGACGGCGATCAGGGCCGCGACGACCCGCTGCTCCCGGTAGAAGATGAGTGCCTCCGCGACGAAGCCGCGTACACGCGGTTCCTCGCCTGTGTCGGCCAGTTTGGCAAGCAGCGGATCGACGGCCCGGGGATCGTCGAGTTGGCCGAGGGCATAAGCGGCCGACACGCGGGCGACCGCGTCGGCGTCCGCCTGCAGCGCGGCGATCAGGTCCGGGACCGCTCGCGGGTTGTCCAGCGTGCCAAGCGACTTGGCGGCCTCGGCGCGGATACGCGGATCGGGATCGTGCAGCGTGGCGACAAGAGGGCCGAGGGCAGCCTCATCGCTCCAGCGGCCCAGCAGCCAGCACGCTGTCATCCGGCTTTCTCCCGCCGACCGGTCGTTCAGGACCGCCACCACGTCCGCCCAGGAGGCGACACCACGATTCCGAAGGGAGTCGATATCGCTGCGTACTGAGTCCCTGTAGTCGGAATCGATCCGGGCAAGTACCTGCTCAACGGCGTCGTCGAAATCATCCGCCATCACTTCTGCCTCGCCCGCCCCCTCGGGCCGGACTTGACCGTGCGGTTGCAATGCCGCGTGATGCATCCACGCCGGACCTGCTCGCCGGCAAAGTTCAGGTTGATAGTTCTATATCCACTGGCTAACGCATGATAGGCAGCAGCGAATCGCAAGAGCCACCAATTTAATTGAGTGGCAGGGTGTAGGCGCTGGCCTGCCGGTTGACGCTAGGTATTCCGCCGATCTAACAATCCCTCCCTGAAACAGCGCGCGGTCTAGGCGAAGTCTCGGCCACGCGATCTTTGCCGTCCGCCTCTGTACACACATAGCCTTCGGCCAGCAGCAACTCCAGCGCCGCCCACCATCTGCCATGATCCCCCTCACCAGCTCGGCCGGTCACTGGAAACTGCGCCAATTAGGCAGAAATGTGCGCTCAGTCATGGAACAGGACCGATCACACAGCGTGAGGCGAACGCCGCTGGGCAGCGCACGCCTAACGACGACTATGCGCTGCCGAAGATGACGAGTTCGCCTGCCGCAGAGCCGCGCAGAACGGCCAATTCTGGCTGGTAACGGCGATGTCGAGGCCAGGATCCGGCCTGAACTGCGAAGTTGAGCGTGCCGGGGTGCCGCGGCAGGTCGAGCCTGGCGGCGTCCCGCCCGCATCGGCGAGGTGCATCATGCGCCTGCCGTTCAGCGGCTGCCGGCCCGGTTGCCTGCCGCTGCCGGCGGCGGCCTTCCGCTGGATACTGGCGGCTTATCTGGTGCCGAGAGATCATGTGACTCATGAGCCTGGGCATGGCTGCCCCGGTGTTTGTGGGCCGGGCGCGCGAACTGGCCGAGCTGGATGCCGCCCTGGGACGGGTCCGGGAGGGCCGGCCGTCGGCGGTGCTGGTCGGCGGCGAGGCCGGGGTGGGCAAGTCACGGTTGGCCGGCGAGTTCGGGGCCCGGGCGCGCGCCGCGGGTGCGGTCCGGGTGTTGTCCGGGTATTGCCTGGATCTGAGCGCTGAGGGGCTGCCGTTCGCGCCGTTCACCGGGGTGCTGCGGGAGCTTGTCCGTGACCTGGGCACGGACGGCGTGGCGGCGCTGCTGCCTGGCGGGGGCGCGCGGGACCTGGCCCGGCTGCTGCCCGAGCTGGGCGAGCCCAGCGGCGGGGGGGATCCGGGTGAGGCGCGGGCGCGGATGTTCGAGCAGGTACTGGCCCTGCTCGGGCACCTGGCCGGGGCCGGGCCGGTGGTGCTGGTGATCGAGGATGCGCACTGGTCGGACCGGTCCACGCGGGATCTGCTGGCCTTCCTGATCGGTAACCAGCACGCCCTGAACGGCGTGCTGATCGTGGTCACGTTCCGCTCCGATGAGCTGCACCGCGGGCATCCGCTGCGGCCGGTGCTGGCCGAGCTGGGCCGGCTCGGCTGGGTGGCGCGGCTGGAGGTGCCTCGGCTGACCCGCCGCGAGGGACGTGAGCTCGCGGCCGGGCTGCTGGGCCGCGAGCCCGGATGGGAGCTGGCCGAGCGGGTGTTCCAGCGCAGCGAGGGCAACCCGCTGTTCCTGGAGGCGCTGCTGCGCAGCAACGAGAGCACCGGCTCCGACCTGCCGGAGTCGCTGCGCGACCTAGTGCTGGCCGACGTGGAACGGCTGCCCGCGCAGGCCCAGGACGTGCTGGAGGCGCTGGCGGTGGCCGGGCAGTGGTGCGGGCATGGGCTGCTGGCCGCGGTCACCGGGATCGGCGACGATGTACTGCTGGGCGCGCTGCGGCTGGCGGTGGCGGCGAACGTGCTGGTACTCGAGGGGGATGGGTACGCGTTCCGGCACGCGCTGATCCGCGAGGCGATCGTGGGGCAGGTGCTGCCCGGTGCGAAGACCCGGTGGCACGTCCGGCTGGCCGAGGCGCTGGCCGCGAATCCGTCGCTGGTTCCGCCGGACCGGGCGGTGATCGAGCAGGCGCACCACTGGTACTCCGCGCACGACATTCCCCGGGCGCTGGCCAGCGCCTGGCAGGCCGCGGACGCCGCCGGGGGGTCCCTCGCGTACGCCGAGAAGCTGGCCATGCTGACCCGGATCCTCGAACTGTGGCCTGCCGTGCCCGATGCCGCGCAGGTTGTTGGCGCCAGCCATGTCAGCGTCCTGGAAGCCGCGGCGGACGCGGCGGCGACCGCCGGCGAGGAGGAGCGCGGCATCGGGTTCGCGACCGCCGCGCTGACGGAGATCGACGCGGCCGGGGAACCCGCGCGGGCGGCGCTGCTGCTCAAGACCCGCGCCACGATGAGATGGCAGCTGGGGCATGCGGAGGGGATCGATGACCTGCGCGAGGCCCTGCGGCTGGTGCCGGCGGGCGCCCCCGGCGTGGCCCGGGCACAGGCGCTCAGCTGGCTGGGTACGTGGCTCAGCAGGTCGGTACGACCCGAGGCGCGCGCCGCGACCGAGGAGGCACTGCAGCTGTCCCGGCAGGCCGGTGACGAGGAAACCGAGGCCCATGCGCTGATGACGCTGGCCGATCTGAATTTCCGCGAGCGGGGCGCGGTGTCGCTGGAGCTGCTTGACCGGGCGCGAACCCTCGCCGGGCACGCGCATGCCTACGATGCCGTGCTGCGGGCCGCTGTCAACGAGTCCCACCTGCTGGAGGGAGTAGGGGAACACGAGCGGGCCGCCCAGGTGGCCCGGCAGGGTGTCGCGAGCGCGCGCGAGTACGGGCTGGCCCGCGGCAGCGGCACGATCCTCGCGGCCAACCTGGCCGAACCGCTGATCTCGCTCGGCCGCTGGGACGAGGCAGCCGACGTGATCGAGCACGCCCTGGAACTGTCCCCGCCGCCGGGCACGCGCGCCGCGCTATGGCAGCTGGCCAGCGAAATGACCCTAGCCCGCGGCGACCTGCCGGGCGCGGCGGAGACGGCCGCCGCCTGCCGCGGGGCGCTGGCCGGGTTCGGGTACCGGGACCAGAATCACCTGCCGCTGGCCCGGCTCGAGACCGAGCTGCGCCGGATGCAGGACCGCCCCGGAGAGGCACTGGCCGTCGCGGAGCAGGCGCTCGACCGCTTCGACCTGCAATCCAGCCCGCGGTACGCCTGGCCGCTGCTCGCAGCCAGCGCGCGGGCCTGCGCCGCGACCCCCGGCTGCGCGGCCGCCGCACGCGACCACGGCCTGGCCGAGCAGGCCCGCCGCCTGCTAGACCGGCTGCGCGGCCTGGCCGAAAAACTGAAAGTCGCCGGGCCGCTCGAAGCGGCGCACCGGCTGACCTTCACCGCCGAAGCCGCCCGTGCGGATGAGGCAGCGGGCGCGCCCGGCCCGGATCCGCTGCCCGCGTGGGACGCGGCCGCCGAGGCCTGGGATCACCTCGGTCAGCCCTACGCACTGGCCTGCGCGCTGCTGCACGCCGCCGAGGCCGCGATGGACCGCGGTGACCGGGACGGCGCGGCCGAGCGGCTAGCCCGCGCCGCGCCGCTCGCCGACGGGCTCAGCGCCGTCCCGCTGCGCGAGCAAATCGGCTCGCTGGCCAGACGGGCCCGCCTCGGGCTGCCTTCCGGGCCGGGCGGCGAGCAGGCCCCCGGGGTCCTGGGCCTGACCGCGCGCGAGGCCGAAGTGCTGCGCCTGGTCGCCGCAGGCCGCAGCAACCGCGAGATCGCGGCCGAGCTGTTCATCTCGGCCAAGACGGCCAGCGTGCACGTGTCAAACATCCTGGCCAAGCTCGGAGCCGGGAGCCGCACCGAGGCCGCCGCCATCGCCCACCGGGCCGGCCTCGCCAGCGGCGCCCCCTGACCACCTGGGCCTGAGAATCCCGCCTGTCATGCCGAACAGCGCGTTGGATATGCGCATGACCATGCGGTCATTTGCATGACTACTCGCCGCCGCGGATCGTCAGCCGACAGCCTGATGATCCGTCACTCAGCATCGCCGTTTTACTTTCAGCATGCACGGAACGCCGAAATAGGCGCTAGTCGGCCGATAGCGGGCCCGCTGTTCTAGGGGATGCAGATCGGCTAGTTCTGGCGCGGTCAGGCAGGCCATCCCGGCGCTGGCCTGAGGCTTGGCTGTAGAGATGTTGATGCGCCTTACTCCGCCTTAGCGGCCAGGGTCCCGGGCTGGCATGGCGCTGGGAGAGGGGGCCCGCTCGTGGAAGGCTCGTGGCAGCAGCGAGGCCGGCGGCAACGACGGCGCAGGTGAGCGCGACATCGTCAGGAAGGCGCTGGTCACGGCCGCCTCGGCGATGACGACCCGGCATGGAGGATGTTAGGCAGCAGACGGTGTCGATCACGTGATCATCCCGGCCCGCCCGGCGGGCTGGGCCGCGGCCACGAGACCCTCACCGCGCAGCCGGCGCCCGCCCGACGAGCACGACCCCGCTGTCGCAGTATGGCCGGGCACCGCCAGCCGACGAGCGATGGGTCGGTGCGGCCGTGGTGTGCACAGCAGGAGGCCCCACAGTCCGCGCTCCTCTATTCGGAGGGGTATGGGAACGGCGCGTAGGCGCGTTGCGGACGGACGCGGACGATGAGCCGGTGCGCCCCCGGCTCGGGAGGTGGTGTCGCGCCGCCCATATAGAGGTCGTACATCACCTTGCCCAGCGAGTTGTCAGGGTCGTCGGTGAGCTCCACGGTGCCGGTGATGGTGGCGTAAGCGCTGAGCGTGCCGGTGGGAAGGCTGTGCAGCAACAGCGTCACCCGCGGGTCGCGCAGCATGTTCGCCGTCTTGCGCCGGCCCGCGATCGTGCTGAACAGGATGTCGTCCCCATCGGGTTTGACGAAGATCACCGACATCTGCGCTGACCCGTTAGCGTTGGTGGTGGCCAGCACCGACAGGTGGGGGCCCTCAAGGATCTGCCTGGCCACCTGCAGAGCGCGGTTCGCGGGCAGCCCTTTCGTCAACGGGTCTGCATAGGTCGGTGCAGAGCCATGCGGTTGGTGATTGCGTGTTGTAGTCATGCCTGTACTGACCCGCGGGCGACCGCCCGCGAATCGCGCCCGGCCGCTCTTTTTCTGGCGGCTGAGTCAGGAGGGCTGTGGCCATGCCGGAATGCCGCTAGCCTCCGCTATTCAGCGCTAGTGGTCGGCTGAGTGGCGCGGCGGCTTGAATGTGGCTGTGAGCTGGGGTTTCGCGTCGCCGCGTGTCTGGTTCGCGTGTACCTTTTGGGTGCGGGCGGAGGCCGTTCGTTGCGGCGCCCAAGTCAGCTGTGTGATGCTGCGACCGTGATCGGCGACCTCGACGCCGCAGGCCGCGTCTGCGAGCTGCTGGGCGCCGGCCGGGATCGCTTGGTCGTGATGACCAAGGACACCCAGGCGAACGACGGCACCGGCGCCTCCGTGCTGTCCAAGAGCCTGTGCCGGGCTGCCATGCGAGGACCCCGACGCATGATCGGAAGGGGATAGCGAGATGACTGAGCGAATTTCGCTGGAGGGGAAGGTCGCGGTTGTGACTGGGGCAGGCCGCGGGCTGGGGCGGGCATACGTCGAACTTCTCGCCGAACGCGGTGCCCGGGTCATGGTGAACGACCTGGGGACCGACGTATCGGGGTTCGGGAAGGACTCCGCGATAGCAGAACGGGTGGCCGGCCTCATTCGGTCACGTGGAGGCGAGGCGATCGCGGATGACAGCGATGTTTCCACCCCTGAAGGTGGCAGGGACCTGATCGCGGCGGCCATCGAGCATTTCGGGAGAATAGACCTTCTGGTGAACAACGCTGGCATCTGCGGAAGCCAGCTATTCCAGGACGCCACCCTTGACGACTTCGATCACTACTGGCGCGTGCACCTCGGCGGGCCGGTTAACACGGTGAAGGCTGCCTGGCCGCATATGGTCGCACAGCGGTACGGGAAGATCATCCTCACGACATCTGTCGTCGGCCTGTTCGGAATGCGTGGCCAGGCCACCTATGCGGCGGCCAAGAGCGCAGTGGTCGGATTGATGCGCATTCTGGCAATTGAAGGTGCTCAGCATGGGATTCTCGTGAACACCATTTCGCCAGTCGGGTACACGAGGATGCACCCGGCCTCGGGATCCCGCGTGCCTGAAGCAGAGGGGAAAGCCATGATGCCGGTGGAGGCTGTCGCGCCAGCGATCGTCTGGCTGGCAAGCGATGGTTGTTCGGAGACGAACCGCATCTACCACGTGGAAGCCGGGGCAATCCAGCGTATCGCTATCGTCATGGGACCTGGCTTCTACGATCCGCATCTGACACCCGAGAGCATCGCCGAGAACTACGCAAAGGCCGAATCGATCGAGGGCTTCTCCGAACCGGGTCCGGTCGAGCCCGCGTAGATACAGATACGTGCAACTGACCGAGCCCCATCCGCCGGTCCGGGCACTACGGTCAGTCAACGGAACCCGCTGACCGGCGGGGGCGGGATCGCGGCCGGGGAGCGGAGTGGCTGTCCATTGCTGGTTTCAGGGCGAAGAGCCCTGGTTCTGGGAGATTACGGGTTACCACACCAGGCAGTTCCGGGAACTGGAGCGCTCTTCGCCATGCAGCATAACGGCTGGGACCATGCCCTGAAGGTCACCGCAGGAGCGCTGATCCTGGGCCTGGGAAAGTCAGCGACCGGTCGCGCAGGATAGGCTTGGCCCGCTGCCCGTGCAACACGCACGGCCCTGGAGGATCTGGCGATGTCGTACAGCAAAGACGTCGGTGAGGTCAGCGCGCGCTACCGTTCAGCAGGCGAGGTGTCGTCGGTGACGTACCCGTCGGGTACTCACGTCCGGTTTACCGCCCCGGGCTCTGCGACCAGCGGCCAGTATGGCCTGTTCGAGTGGAACATGACCGAGACGCCCGGTGGCGCCGAACCGCACTTTCACAAGACCTTCTCCGAGTCCTTCTATGTGATGGAGGGCACTATGCGGCTGTTCAACGGGGAGACCTGGATCGAGGCGGCGAAGGGTGATTTTCTCTACGTTCCGCAGGGCGGGATTCACGCATTTTCCAACGAGAGCGGTGCTCCAGCCCGAATGCTCATCCTGTTCGCGCCCGCTCCGCCCCGTGAAGAATACTTTCAGGAGCTCGCCGCGATCCGCTCGTCCGGACGCACCATGACAGATGAGGACTGGATCGCGCTGTGGGCTCGCCACGACCAGTACCCGGCCTGACGCCACAATTGATTTGTTCTGCGCGAGCCATATACGGGTGCAGAACGCCCGCTCATGCAGATCCGGACGTTGCCAGCCGATGCCCATGTCGCAGCCTCGCTCAGATCGATCAGTTCGGCGTGAGGCCAGACGGACGCCGTATGAACCAGATGGTCGACCATAAGCGGATCTCGTGCGTCGCGTCCCAGCCGCACGACCGTCCGTGAAGTGAGCCTGAGTACTGCTATCGCGCGACGTCGATCTACGGATGCAAAGCCCTGACCTTCTGCATGCCGTGCAGCACGGTTTCGTCTGACGGCGTCCCGTTGGGTCCGGCTAACCGCACTTCAGAGTGGGTTTGTTGTCTGGGGACGTCTTACTGGATCTGGCAAGATCTGGGGCCGTTGGTATTTGGTTTAGTACTGGCTCGCCGGACCTTCCGGTCGAGGGAGGTCCAGCCGCCCTCGTCATCGTCACGGCCCCTGGCTCGGCGCGCACTGCTCGTGCGTGCCGGGTGCCTGTCGTCCGGTTACATATCGAGCACCGTTCGCTTGCTCTGCCCGATCCGCCTGAACGCCGCATGCTTGCTGTGGTCCGCTGATGGTTTGGTGAGGACCAGTCGCCCTCCTGGGCGCCGATGCTTAGCCGGCGGTTCGGTCTTGCGTGCACGGGCGCGGTTGGTCAGGCTGAAGGCGATGTTCGCTGGAGGACCGCTTCGGCCTCGATTTCAATGCGGATCTCTTTGGAGACCAGCAGGCCGCCGTTGTCCAGGGGCATGTTCCAGGTCAGGCCCCAGTCCTCGCGGTTGAGCGTGCCTTCGGCGGTGAAGACGGCCCGCTGGCCGCCCCACGGGTCGGCGGCGTGGCCGAGGTATTCGGTGGCCAAGGTGACCGGCCGGGTGACGCCGCGGATGGTCAGTTTGCCGGTCAGCAGCCCGCGGGTGCCCTGCCAGTCGGCGGCGTGGCCGGAGAAGGTGGCGGTGGGATGGGCGGCGGCATCGAAAAAGTCCTGGGAACGCAGGTGATCGTCGCGGGCCTGGCTGCCGGACTCGACCGAGGCCATGTCGATGGTGACCTCGACGGTGGACGCGCCGGGCTCCTCGGCCACCTCGATCACCCCGGACACGCCGGTGAACCGGCCGCGGACCTTGGTCAGCATGAAGTGGCGGCCGATGAAGGCGACCTCGGTGTGGCCGGGGTCGATCTCCCATCGGCCGGGGATGGGCAGCTCGGTGCCACCGACCCGGCGGGTGACGGTCGCTGCGGGGCTGGTCTCAGTCATCCCGCTTCCCTTCTAATAGGTGAGTGCGCACGCACATAATATAGGTGCTCGCGCACACACGCAAACGGTAAGGTAGCGATATGGCGGAAGATGGGGAAGATCCGCAGGTCGCTGCGTGGCGCGGGCTGCTGGTCGCCCACAGCCGGCTGGTGCCGGCCGTGGAGGCTGACCTGCGGGCAGCTGGCCAGGTGAGCCTGTCCTGGTATGACGTGCTGCTGGAACTCAACGCCGCGCCCGGCCGGCGGTTGCGCATGAGTGAGCTGGGCCAGCGCGCGGTGCTTAGCCGGACCCGGGTCAGCCGCGTCGTGGACGAGCTAGCCGCCGCCGGGCTGGCCGAGCGCCAGCCCGACGAGGCTGACGGGCGGTCCAGCTTTGCCGTGCTCACCCCGGCTGGCCGCAACGCGCTGCGGCGCGCCTGGCCGGTGTACCGGGAGGCGATCCGTCGCCGCCTCGGCGCCCACCTCACCGCCCAGCAGTGCCGCCAGCTTGCCGGATTGCTTGAACATGCCACGGCAGGAGCCGAAACCGGTATCTCCGGGAAGGCGGGCCGCTGAACATCACCGCCAGGGCGTACCGGCGAACGCCGGGTGACCGTTCCGGGTCAGGAAGACCACTTGGTCGGGGTATCCCCGCCACGCCTCCGACTGAGGGGCATTGCGGGGCAAGCCGCCGTATTCCGGGTGGGTGACGACCACAGGATCACGAACTGGGCGGCGGGCTGGCGAGCGACCCGGTCGCGGTCGCGGGGCCCGGCAGCTGCCGCCTGAGGAACGGGATTACCAGGGAAGCGACGCGTTCGGGGTCCTCGATCATCACCCAGTGGCCATGGCCGTCGAGCAGTTCGACCTGGGCCGACGGAAATGCCTGGCGCTGGCGCTCGGCCTGTTCGCGGGGCAGGTATGCGTCCTGGGTCCCCCAGATGACCAGCGCGGGACGGTCCAGCGGTCGCAGCGCGGCCGCAGGGGCGGCGAGCGTGGCCGCCGGGGTCGCGCGGTAGAGCTTGAGCACGGCGCGCTTGGTGGCCCAGGATCGGGACGCGTCGTAGATGCGATCGAGTTGATCGCGGGTCAGTCGCGGGTTCTCGCGCCCGAGCAGCACCCGGAACCCCGGGCGGCTGGCCGTGGCCATGAAGACCTCGCCGAGGACGGGCGTCCGCCAGATGCGGGCGTAGTGGTGCCACTGGTAGCCGATCGCCACGCCGGAGTTGATGAGCGTGGCGCTGGCCAACGCGCCGGGATAGCGCGCGGCCCACGCCAGTGCCCACGGGCCGCCGAAGTCGTGCGCGACGATATGCACGCGGGTGATGCCGAGCTGATCGAGCAGCGCCGCCAGGTACTCGGCGTAGCCGTCCACCGAGTAGCTGAAGTCCTTCGGCTTGTCGGCATGGCCGTAGCCGGGCATGTCCGGCGCGATCGCCCGGCCGAGCTCGCCCACACGGGAGAGGAGATCGCGCCAGTCATCTGCCGGGCCGGGATTGCCGTGGACGAAGACGACCGCCTCCGCGCCATCCGGCGGTCCCGCCGTCAGCACCGGGGACCGGACGCCGCGGACCGAGACCTCCAAGGTAGAAATGCTCATCTCAGACCCTCAGCATCATCGTCTTCGGCCTCTGCCGGCCAGCGGTAGCTGCCCAGCCAGGGATCATACGCCGGAAACGCGAGCTGATCACGAAGTCCGCGTCCAGCAGTAGCCGCAAGCCGCGGCGCTGACCACAGCGGCCCGACCGCCGCGATCCCGGCTTGGCCGGGAACCGCCTGATGGATGATGTGCGGCCCGCTGCGCGCGGCCGGCCGGAGCGCGCAGATTGGGAAGCCAGGGCGATTCAGCCGGGCCTGTCTTCGCGATGTGCGGGTACTGGTGCTGCGGGCGTCCGTGCGGGATTCAGGGCCGGCGCTGGTCGGCACGGCCAGGGCTGGCCTGCGGGCTCTCCTCAGGCCCCCTGGTGAGGCCCGGCTGGCCGTCCGGTGACGGTCGGGAGGGTGGCGCGTTCCCAGATGGCCGCCAGCGTGTGTCCACGAGCTGGTCCAGGTCGGCATCGGTGGCGTCGGCCGGCAGTGCGAGCATACTGCGCACGTTCATCGTGACCAGGGCGCGTACCGTCGCGCGCAGCCGCTGCGGGTCCGGGTCGGCGGCGATGGAGCCGATTACTCGTACCGCGATGTCGATGACCGGCTCGGTGAGGTCATGGCGGGCGGCGGCCAAATCGGGATCTTCGGCCGACGCCCAGAACAGCGCGCGGCAACAGCGCAGCGCTGGCGTCGCGGCCAGAAGACAGCAAGGGGCGGTGGCTGACATGGGCCAGGTCCCCGAACCGATCTAGCCCATTCCTGACCACAGCCTGCGCACTAGGTGCGCCATCTCACCGGCCCGCGCGCTCTTCAGCGCGGTAACCACGAACGTTCGCGTGCCGGCTCGCCGCGACGGCGGCCGGTGCCGGAGCGGATGCTTGCTCCCGGCGCTGCTGCATGTCGATACTGGTCACGTGCTGGAGCTGCGGCCGAACTGCGAATGCTGCGACCGGGACCTCGACCCGGCATCCCCGGACGTGCTCATCTGCACGTACGAGTGCACCTGGTGCCGCAACTGCGCGGAGAACGTCCTGCACGGCGTCTGCCCGAACTGCGGCGGCGAGCTCGTCCGGCGCCCCATCCGCCCGGCCCGCCTGCTCGCAGCCGACCCGCCGTCGACCCGGCGGGTTATCCGGCCAGGGTGCGCCCCGGCATCCGCCCGCTGATCTGCCAATAGGCGAGCGGGATTGAGCCGGCCCGCGACCGCGGCCTGGGGTGTGCGCGCTGGGCTGGTGTGGTCCTGGCCCGATCGGGCCACCCGCTGCGGCCGGGTGGAGTTGGCCCGTATGGGTGAAGCGATCGCGCTGCGCCGCCGTATATCACTGGTCTGGTCTTGCCATGCGGTCAGCGAGTCGTCGGCACCGCCCGGCGCCCGGGTAATGGCGCACCCTGAAGAGCATCTCATCTAATCACCGAAGGAAATTCATGAGTACCACACCACCACGTAATGTCATCTACTATAATGATGGCTCTAACCCGATATCCCTGGCAGGAATCAGCGGCCTGCCCTACACGGATATCATTCTCGCCTTCCTGGTACCGGACGGTAATCTCAATTTGATGGGACAAGGCGGCGCCTTCGACTCTAATGGTAATCCAAATCCGAACGACATTCAGACGCTGCAAAACGCCGGCAAGAATGTGCTGATTTCCGTCGGCGGGGACACGCAGTACTTCCCATCCAGCGCCTGGCAGCAGTACGCCCAAGACGTGAATGGCCTAGTGGAACAGCTAGTCGGATACGTGACCGCCAACGGCCTCAACGGAGTAGACATCGACTACGAAGACGACAATGGATTCACGGGCACCTACGACGGCATCACATTCCTGATCGACCTGACGAACGGGCTGGCTCAGAAACTGCCGCCGGGGCAGAACATCATCACCCATGCCCCACAACCGCCCTATTTTGATCCAGCCGGGGGCTTCAGCGACGCATACACCCAGATATGGCAGGGAACGGGCGGTAATATCTCCTGGTTCAACTGCCAGTTCTACAACAACCCCCCGTATAGCTCGTCGGCCAGCAGCAAGGTTTCCTGGTATGAGACCTTCGCTGGCACTACAGGCGCACCAGGGCTGCTGATGGGTGTCCCTCTCGATCCTGCTGCTGCTGGCAGCGGGTACCTCCCGCTCGACCAATTCACCAGCCAGGTCATCGCCCCGTTGCAGCAGACATTTGGGTCTGCGTTCGGCGGCGTCATGGGCTGGGAGTTTTCATATGATCAAGGCGGAACCTGGGCGGAGGGAATCGCGCAAGCCCTCGCCGGCGGGACGGGCACGCCTACGCCTACGCCTGCGCCAGGCCAGGATTACACGATTCAGCCGGGGGATACGCTTTACAACATCGCAACGGCTGCCTATGGCGCGGCCAATGCCGACCAGGGCGTGACCGCGATAGAGGCGGCCAACCCCGGTATCGACCCCAATGATCTCCAGATCGGGCAGCAGATCTACATTCCGGTCCTAGGCGGGACGGGCACTCCTGTGCCAGGCCAGGATTACACGATTCAGCCGGGGGATACGCTTTACAACATCGCAACGGCTGCCTATGGCGCGGCCAATGCCGACCAGGGCGTGACCGCGATAGAGGCGGCCAACCCCGGAATCGACCCCAATGAT
>Ga0306923_10001148_pt1 | contig 22982 bp, 24 predicted proteins | sample sta12Can44000108_FD_203841 | JGI IMG/M metagenome (GOLD analysis project Ga0306923, IMG submission 203841) | Lab enrichment of tropical soil microbial communities from Luquillo Experimental Forest, Puerto Rico - statanox.12C.anox.44.000.108 (v2)... | ecosystem: Environmental > Terrestrial >... | reverse complement strand
GGCGTGTCCGGCCGATGGTGCCATCGTCCAATACACCAATGGCATCGTGGACTTCCAGCAGGCCAACTGCATCGGCTGCGGTTACTGCATTACTGGCTGCCCATTCGACATCCCGAAGATGAACCCGGAGACGCATCGCGTCTTCAAGTGTACCCTTTGCGCCGACCGCGTCGGCGAAGGCCTCGAGCCGGCGTGCATCAAATCGTGTCCCACCGGCTGCCTGCACTTTGGCAGCAAAGACGATATGAAAGAACTCGCCGAGGTGCGCGCCAAACAGCTCCGCGACCATTCGAACTTCCCGAATGCCGGCGTGTACGATCCTCCTGGAGTGGGCGGCACCGGGGTGATCTACGTTTTGCACGACGCCTCGAACCCGGAGCTTTACGGCGGGTTGCCGAAAGATCCGCATGTCCCCTGGTCCGTGAAACTGTGGAAAGGTCCGCTGAAGTGGCTCGGCAACGTGGCTATGATCGGCGGACTCATCGGATTGTTCGTGCATTATTTGCGCTACGGGCCTAAGGCGCGCGAGGAAGAAGACCTCGGGAGCAGACCCGGAGGAGGAACAACGTGAGCCAATCGGAACAAATCATTCCTCACGGGCACGTCCTCCGGTACACGCTGCGCGAGCGCTTGACCCACTGGGTCGCCGGGTTTTCCTACCTCTACCTTCTGCTCACCGGCCTGGCCTTTTGGTCTCCCTGGTGTTTCTGGATCGCCGCCATTCTCGGCGGCGGCCAGGTTTCGAGAATGTTGCATCCCTGGGTAGGGCTGATTTTCGTCGGCGCGGTCCTCTACATGTACGGCATGTGGGCCGGGCAAATGCGCCATACGGATGTCGACAGGGCCTGGTGGAAGGCCGTTCGTTATTACAGCACCAACCAAGATGACAAGATGCCGCCTGCCGGCCGCTACAACGCGGGCCAAAAGTTCCTCTTTTGGGGGTTCTTCTGGGGTGGGATCCTGTTGCTTTTGAGCGGCGTCGTGCTGTGGTTTCCGGAATATCTCTCGTGGAATCTCCGCTTTTTGCGCTATCTGGCGGTCATCGTCCATCCCGCTGCGGCTCTGTTTACTATCGGCCTGTTTATGATTCATCTCTACATGGGTCTGTTCGCCGAACGAGGCGCCTTTGGATCGGTCTTTCGCGGTGACGTTTCGATAGCTTTCGCCAAGCGCTACCATCCGGGCTGGTACCAGGAAATTACCCGCCAAGCGGCCGCGCCGAGGAAATGAAAGGCGCACCAGCCGTCAGCGATGAATACGACGCGCGTATTCGGCGCGCTGAGAGTTTGCGTTCTCGGCATTCCGCGGCCACTGAGGTTCTGGAGTTTTACAAGCACGTCGTCTCGTTTCAGAAACTGCTTCGCTCCAATATGGCTCGAGCGAATCAGGAGAAATCCAGCGGAGTCACGCTGGCCGGATTGCGGGACGAACTGGACTTGACCGTCCTTCTTCCCCACTTCCGCGGCTATCTCTCCGTCGTTGAAAGCCATGCCCCTCCCGCGCTAGCCCAATCCGCGCGGCAGTTCGCATTGCTTCAGTCTGAGTCGTGGATTGCCAGCCTGGAGGCGTACTGGCAACAAGCGGGCATTCACGATCAGCAGATTGGCGCGTTCGCGCAATTCCTTCCCCGGGCGTTCTTGCAGCCCTATGCCGAGTTCCGCGCTTCCCTCCTGCCCCGGGCTCCCCAGCTGACAACCCCACGGCTTTGTCCGCTGTGCGGGTCGCGACCGCTCCTTGGCGTACTGCGGCAAGAGGGCGACGGCGGAAGACGCTTCCTGTTGTGCTCGTTCTGCTTGCAGGAGTGGGCTTTCCGGAGAATCCTTTGCCCGACCTGCGGAGAAGAAGCGGAAGACAAGTTGCCGGTATACGTCGCTCGAGACACTCCCCAGGTGCGCGTGGAGGCGTGCGATACCTGCAAGTTTTATCTGCGCACCATTGACCTGACCAAGGACGGCAACGCTATCCCTCTGGTCGATGATCTGGCGGCCATTCCGCACACGCTTTGGGCCAACCAACAAGGTTACACGAGGCTGCAGCCAAACCTGTTGGGCACCTAGCAACAGGTTCCTCAGAAGCCTTCGCGGAGAGTGAGCCAAAAGGAGCTGTTCGCCGCGCTTGGACACTGCGTTTGGACCAAGGGTTCGTACGGCAGCAGGGCGCGAGAGTCTTCCGGACCCTCGCAGAAGAAGCTAAATAAAATGGCTGCTGTTTCGGTCTCCTGCACAGGTTCACGGGCCTTCAGATTTCTATCTGCTCAGTCTCACTGGGCCCAAGATGCCCGCGGATTTGAAAGAAGGGATGGAGGCGCCGGTTACCTCCAAAGCCGACGTAGTTAGCTGGCTGAAGCGCTCGCTCGAGGCCGTCAAGCAAGCGCATTGGGCGGTCACACCGCAAGGCCTGCAGCGCAAAGGTCACATCATGGATCGCGACGCCACTGTGGACAGGATGTACTTGCGCATTATCGTTCACGCCAACGAGCATATGGGCCAGCTCGTTTCTTACGCGCGCATGACCGGGGTCGTCCCGCCCAGGTCCGGCAACTAAAAGGCCGCCGATTATTGCAATTTGTAAGTGAACCTCACCCTGATTTCTTCATCGAGCACCAACGGCCTGACAAAGTGATACGACTTCCCGGCTCGAGGAACATCGACTCGCACGCTGCTGTCGGGCTGTTTGTGATAACGGAAAGCCGCGGAAAGCGCGCCCGCGAACGCGAGTAAGGATTGGCTCCTTGAAATCCATGCGTTTCAGGCCGCCGCCTTCAAAAAAACTCCAACCCACGAGTGTCCTCCCCATTGGCTGCGACATCGCGGGAACGAAAGGCGGACACTTTCTTGCAGGAATGGATGGCGTGGAGTTCGCCTCAGGGGCAAAACCAGGATGGAACCTTTGTCCAAATTCCCGGTATTTACTCTTTGTACGGGCAAGTTCAGCCGTTTAGGACCATAATTCGGCGATGACTTTGGCTCCCGACGAGGATCTGATGCTCCAAGTGCGCGATGGCGCAGGGGAAATGCTGGGCGTGTTGTTTGATCGCTACCAAACGCCCCTTTTCAATTTCTATACCAAGCTGACCGGCGACCGGGCCTTGAGCGAAGACCTGGTCCAGGAGGTCTTCCTTCGCATCCTCAAGTACCGGCAGAGTTACCGCCCCGGGACGCCCTTCCGCGCCTGGGTTTACCAGATCGCACGCAACGCCCGCATCGACCATTTTCGGAAGTTTCCGCGTGAGCGGACCTTTGAACCAGAAATGCTCCCCCCTGTTACTCCCAAGGATTCCGCTCAGGAACAGCAGGAAGTCGAACTGTTGCAACGCGCGCTTCGGCAGTTGCCGGAGGAAAAGCGCGAGATCCTGCTTCTCTGCCGCTTCCAGGAACTGAAGTACGAAGAAATTGCCGGCCTGCTCGGCTGCGAGCTCAACACCGTACGAACTCGCATCCATCGCGCCCTGCAGGATCTGCGCAAAGCCTTTCACCGACTCGCGCACTGCGCCATGCAGACGAAAGCCGAAGCAGCCGCAGCGGAGAACATCCCTCCTCAAGGAGGTCACCATGGAATGTGAACAAGTCGCGCAACTCTTGCCGGACTACCTGCAAGGGGATTTGGGCCTGGATCAGCAGCAGAACGTCGAAGCCCACCTCAAGCGCTGTGCCGAGTGTGCCGAAGAGGTCGCGCTCTGGAAAAAACTTTCCCTTCTTCCCGTCGAGCAGCCAAGCCCAGGGTCTCGGGCCCGCTTTGAAGCCATGCTACAAGCTTACCAGGCGGGTCGCTCGACCGCGCCCAAAAGCCATTCGCGATGGGGAGAGCGCTTCCCCTCCTGGAACTCCTTGCGTTGGCTTCGTTCGCCCCTGGGTCGAGTGGCATGGAGTGCTGCTCTGCTCGCCGTCGGTTTTATCTCTGGCCTTTACCTCGCCAACTCCAGATTCAGTTCGCAAGACTGGGCTGCGCTCGAATCCGAGCTCGCCAGCATGAGGCAGATGGTGGTGCTATCCCTGTTGCAGCAGCAATCGGCAGGCGCGCGGCTCGAAGGTGTGACCTGGAGCACGCGCGATCAGCAGCTCGATCCCAAAGTGCTTTCGGCGCTCCTGCACACTCTGCGCCACGACCCAAGCGTGGATGTTCGTCTGGCTGCGCTCGATGCGCTCAGCCGCCACGCTGGGCAGCCGCAAGTCCGCACCAATGTGGCGAATGCTTTGCAGGACCAGCAGTCTCCTCTGGTGCAAGTGGCGTTGATTGACCAGTTGGTGGAGTGGCATGACCGCGAAGCCGCCCCGCATCTCGAAAAACTTCGCCAGTCCCCAAATCTGAATCCCGCTGTGCGCCAACGCGCCGACTGGGCTATCAGCAAGTTGAATTGAGGAGAGACCAATGCGAATGACGCGCCTTTTCATGGTGTTGAGTGTCGGCTGCCTGGCTCCGTTTTCTTTGACCGCTCAGTCGGTGAACGTGAGAATTCCCGAGCCGCCCATGCACCTTGCCGTACCGTTTCCCATGGAGCTTCATCCATTCCCAATGGATCTCCGCGACGCGGACCGCGACCTGCCGGTCGAGGCGCAAGAGACGATTCAGAAGTCTTTCTCCATGGCTGGCGTCCAGCACAGGTCGCTCGAGATCGATAATGTCTGGGGCTCCATCGAAGTCGTGGGCACGGACTCCGATCAGGCGCGATTAACGGTCAGCAAATCCATCCGCGCTGAGTCCAAAGACAAACTCGAGCAGGCTCGCAAAGAAGTTGCCCTCGACATCAGCGAGCAGGAAGGCTTTCTGAAGTTCTACGTCAACGGCCCCTTTCGCTGCCATTGCGACGATGGGTGCGGCCACCGCGAATTCGACGGTTACATCGTTAAGATGGATTTCCAAATCCAGGTCCCTCATGACGTTGACATCAGGCTCAAGACCGTAAACGAGGGCCGTGTTGTGGTCCGCGATATCACCGGAAACTTTCTCGTGCGCAACGTCAACGGCGACGTCGAAATGGCCAGCATTTCCGGCTCCGGGACGGCGCGCACGGTTAACGGCCCGGTAAAAGTTTCCTTCCGGCGGAATCCTCGCGAAGCTTCCGACTTCCAGACCGTCAACGGAGCGGTGGAGTTGCGTTTCGCACGCGACTTGGCCGCCGATTTTCGCTTTAAGACCTTCAACGGCAGCATCTACAGCGATTTTCCCGTTGCGGCGTTGCCCGTGCGCCCCATGCAGGAAGAGCATCACGGCGCCAAGGTCGTCTATCGCGCAGACCGGTACACCGGAGTTCGTATCGGCACGGGCGGGCCCGAGATCAAGGTGCAAAATCTAAATGGAGATATCCGTATTCTTGAAAACCATGAATAACCAGACTCAACGTTTCCCATCCCGCGTTTTGGCCGTTCTCATTCTCGGCGCTGCCCTACCTGCCCTCCACGTACACGGACAAACGCAAGAGTCGTCGGGCCCGGACCGCTTCGCCGTCCCGCTTAGCGATCCCTCTCGGCCCGCGTTGGTGGAAGCCAGCCTGGTCAACGGCGGCATAACCGTCAAGGGGTATGACGGCAAGGAAGTTGTCGTTGAAGCGCGCGCCCGCATCCGCGAATCAGCTCGCTCCAACTCCAACATGAAGCGCATCATTGTGTCTTCCACCGGGCTTTCCGTTGAGGAGGAAAACAACCACGTGCGCATCAACACCGATTCCTATATGCGCCCCATCGACCTCGCCATTTCCGTTCCCGTTCACAGCTCTGTGAAGCTGAGCGCCGTGAATGACGGCAACATCGTCGTCAACGGCGTGGACGGCGAATTGGACGTCAACGACGTCAATGGCTCCGTTACTCTGAACAATGTTTCTGGCAGCGCTGTCGCCCACGCCCTCAACGGGCGCTTGCTGGCTACGTTCACGCGGATCAATCAGAAGCCGATGGCGTTCAGTTCTTTGAACGGCGACATTGACGTTACCTTTCCTGCTGATTTGAAGGCCAACCTCACGCTGAAGTCCGACCGCGGAGAGATCTTCACCGATTTTGACGTTCAAATGCAGGCCGCACCGGTACAGCAAATCGTCGAAGACGGACGCGGGCAAGGCGGCAAATACCGCGTCAAAATCGACAAAGCCGTCCACGGAACCATCAACGGCGGGGGCCCCGAGTATCAATTCACGAATTTCAACGGCAGCATCTACATCCGCAAGGCTGGGGCCGCCCGCTGATTCCTGCTTGCCGCCTCACTTCTTCCCGAACAAGACGCAGTAACCGTCGTCGGGCCAGTCGTCGACCACTTTTTCCATTTGCAGGCCTGCGGCGGTCAGTTCCTCGATCACGAGCTTTTGCGGAATGCCGTGACCGTTGCGGTTGCTCGGAACGCCTTCGACGGGATCGAGCCCGGAACGAGGAGGAAAATCAATGATCGCCAGCCGCCCACCCGGCTTCAACGACCTGACCAAGTTGGCATCGAACTCCGCCGGCTTGGTCAGGTGATGGTAAACGTGGCGCAGAAAAATCGCTTCGCAACAACCGGTGGGCAAATTGGTGTCGGCTGCCTTGCTGTCCACCACAACTACATTTTGCAACTTGCGCTTTCTAACCTCCGCCCGCAGCTCCGCGAGTTTCTTCCTATCAATCTCCGTTGCGTACACTTTTCCCGCAGCCCCGAGGTGTTCCGCTGCCGCAAACGAATACGTCCCGTCTCCCGCGCCGATGTCCGCTACGGTGGTTCCCGGCTTCCATTCCATCAATACTGCGAGCCGCTTGATCTCGTCGGCGGCATTCGCCCTCATCTGGACGGCCAAGATAGCCGCTGCAACACCGGTCAGAAGCAGCACCAACAACAGTCGACTCTTCCGCTTCCTGTTCATCGCCGCAAACGCTTCGCGCCCGTTCCAGATTGCCGACTCGCGTGGATCCATTTTTATTGGCTCCATTTGGTGGGGGTGCGAACCCAACGGTGGGGGCGGAGTTGGGCATGGAGTTGCGGGGGCAGCGGACCCTTGTCGCCTGCGGCGAGGTTCGATTCGACGTGTTGGCGCTTGCGCATGCCGGGAATCGTAGTGTGCACGTCGCGGTTGCTGAGGATGAAGCGCAGGGCCATTTCGGGCAAGGTCATGCCGTCAGGCAAAAGCGGCTTGAGGGCGCCGGCTCGCTCGACGCTGGCTTTGAGATTCTCCGGGACGAAGTAAGTGCTGCGCCAGTCGCTCTTGGGCCAGGTGCTGTTGAGCGTGAGCGCGCCGGTGAGCGAGCCTTCGTCAAAGGGCACACGGGCGATGACGGCAACGTCTTTCTCGCGGCAGGCGGGAAAAAGTTCGTCCTCGGGATTCTGGTCAAAGATGTTGTAGATGACCTGGACGGCGTCGATGAGGCCGGTGCGCACGGCGCGGATGCCGTTCGCGGGTTCCCAGCGGTTGAGGCTGAGACCGACGGCGCGGACCTTTCCGCTGCTGCGCAGTTTTTCGATGGCGGGCAGAATCCGCTTGTCCCCGAGCCAGGTGTCTTCCCAGGTGTGAAGCTGCATGAGGTCGAGGGTATCGACGCCGATATTTTTGAGGCTCTTGTCGACGTACTCGAAGATATAGTCGGGCGGGTAGCTGTCGTCGAGAGAAAACTCCGGGCGGGCGGGCCAGCTGCGGTTTTTCGGAGGAACCTTAGTGGCCACGTAGAGCTTCTTGTCAGGGCCGCCGGGCGAGGCGCTGTTTTCGTTCGCGCGAAGAATTCCCCCAAGCAGCTCCTCGCTGTGCCCGTTCCCGTAAGCCCAGGCGGTATCAAAGAAATTGCAGCCGAGATCAATGGCCCTCTGGAGCGAACCGAGCGATTCCTTGTCTTCGGAGCCGGTCCACCCGGCCATTCCCCACATGCCGTAACCAATTTCGCTGACGTTCCATCCGGTTCGACCAAAGCGGCGGTAGCGCATGACGTTGCTCTCCTCACGTCGAACAAACATTATACCGGCCGGTCGTGGACTGCAGCCGCCGAGCCACACAACGCTTTTTCAGGCTGTTTGCTTGAGGGCGCGCTCGACGAGGGTGAGGCAGCGCTCGGCCTGCTCGCGAAGCAATTGCTCTTCGTCGGTGATTTCGGTCTTCATGCTGTGAAGTTCGTCGGCGATGGCCAAGGCCGCGAGCACGGCGAGTTTCTGCGTATCGACGATTCCCGTGGACTCGCCGATAGCGTGCATCTTCTCGTCCACGAACTTCGCAAGCCTCTGCACGTATTTCTCTTCGAGCTCCCCGCGAATGGTGTAAATCTGACCGAAGATTTGCACTTTTACGGACGCGCTCATCGCCCGGAATTGTAGCGCAGAGTGAAGCTCGGCGGGATTTTTCTTGCGGGCGCGGGATCTATGGGTCTCCCCAATTCCGAAGTCGACTTTAATCCTTTCCGCCTCAGGCCGCGCAAGACCGCAGCCCAAGCGTGGGAGGCGAAGCTTCCGCTGTTAGCTCGAGCGGAGCTCGGCACCGTGGCGATGTTTGAGGATGGAAATGATTTTCTCCTCGAAATGACTGATTTGCGCGTCGGTCAGCGTGGCTTCGCGGCTTTGGAAAATGACTCGAACCAGCAAGGAATACTTCCCGTCCGGAACACTTTTCCCGCGGAACAGGTCGGCGGCCTCAATAGAAGCAATCTCCTGGATGTTGAGCGATCGAATCGACTCCGAAATCTGTGCGAAGGAAACCCCGTCGGCGAGCAACAGGGAAAAATCGCGTTCCACGGCCGGGAAACGAGGGAGCGGCGCGTAGCGCAGCGCGGTTTTGCCTGATTGCATTGCCGAATAAAGCGCGGCCAGTTGAATCTCGGCGAGAAAGATCCCTTGACGTAGTTTCAGCCGATCGGCGATGCGGCGCTTGAGCTGGCCCGCCATGCCAAGTTCGGCGTTGCCCAGTTGAAGCCTTCCGCGCCTGGCGGCATCCAGCCATTCCGGGCCCCCGTCGCTCCATTGGAATCTTTGGGCGTCGCGGCCGTCCGCCAGTTGACCAATCTCGTCGAGGGCGCCTTTCAGATCGGCGAAGGAATACTCACGGGATGACTCGTACAGGTTTCTTTCCCGGGCCTCACCCGTTGCACCGATGGTGAGCACGCCCGTTTCGACAGACCGATTTCCTTCGAGGCGGTAGTGGCGGCCGATTTCGAATAGCCGTGCGTTGCGCTGGCCATGGTTCAGATTCCATTCCAGGGCTGCGGCCATGGTCACGATCCCGGTGGACTTGAGCACGCCGGCTTCCTCCGAGAGCGGATTGGAAAGCCGCGCAGGCAAGACTCCCGCAGGCCGGAAGAGCGCGTCGCGCTCCTCGGCTACGTGCGGGATGGTCACAATTTCACGATAGCCCAAGCCGATGAGACGTTCGCGCAAACGAGTTTCGGCTTCGGCGTGCGGCAGACGCGCCGCTCCCTGCCTTGCCGCCGGCAAGCGCGGAGGAAATTTGTCGAGGCCGTAGATGCGTGCGATTTCCTCGATCAAATCAATTTCGCGTTCGACTTCGGCGCGCCAAGAAGGCTGCGTGCACTCCCACGCCGCCAGGAGCGACCCTTCCGCGCCGCGGTTGTGGTCGACGCGAACCGGAGCAAAGCCAAGCGCGCTCAGGCTGGCTTCAATTTGCTTATCGGGAACGTCCGCGCCCATGACGCGCAGAATTTCCGCCCGCGTCACGCGGATCTTCTTCGGCGCGCGTTTGCCGGGATAAACATCGACGACACCTGCAAGAAGCTCGCCACCCGCAAGTTCGAGAATCAATTCAGCCGAGCGCCGCGAAGCCAGTTCGGCCATTTCCGGGTCGGCGCCGCGGCCGAAGCGCATGGACGCTTCGGTGTGCAATTTCAGAGAACGGCTGGCACGTCGAATGGCCACGGGGTCAAACCAGGCGCATTCGATCAGTACATTTTTTGTGGAAGAAGAGATTTCCGTTTCGGCGCCGCCCATGATGCCGCCGATGCCGATGGCACGCGAGCCGTCGCCGTCGGAAATCATGCAGATGCCCGGATCGAGCTGTCGCTCGACGCCGTCAAGAGTGCGGATTTTCTCTTGGCGCCTGGCCGGGCGAACCACGATCTTGTGGTCGCGCACCTTGTCGCAATCGAACGTATGCAGCGCGTGGCCGAGCTCGAACATCACGTAATTGGAGATATCCACGACGTTGCTGATGCTGGCGACGCCCGAAGCTTCGAGGCGGTCCTTGAGCCAGTTGGGCGAGGGCTGAATCTTGACGTTGCGAATCACGCGCGCGGTGAAGCGTCCGCAGAGCTCCGGCGCCTGGATTTCGACTTTGATAGCATCGCCGGCTTTGGCGGCGCCTTCCGCGGGCTTCGGCGAGACGTGCTTGAGGGGCAGCTTGCAGATTGCGGCAACTTCGCGCGCAATTCCGTAGTGGCCGAGGCAATCGGGACGGTTCGAACCAATTTCCGCGTCGATGACGGCGCCGTGCCGGCCGCTTTCCACACTTCCGATATTCGTACCGGAAAGCGCGAGCCGCGAGGCGAGTTCCTGCGGCGGCACGGCGACGTCGACAAAGTCTTTCAGCCAGTTGTAAACCACCTTCATGGGGTGACTCGTGACCGGTGACTGCTGGCTCGCCGAAGAGCCAGCCGGCCTCGAAGCTGCGACCTTTGTGCCCTTCCGTTCATGGGAATTGTTTCAGGAAGCGCACGTCGTTTTGAAAAAAGACCTGTATGTCATCGATGCCGTAGCGCAGCATGGCCAGGCGGTCAATGCCCATCCCGAAGGCGAAGCCGCTGACTTTCTTGGCGTCGTAGTTAACGAAGCCATAGACCGCGGGATCGACCATGCCTGCGCCGAAAAGCTCGATCCAGCCCGCGCCCTTACATTTGGAACACACGCCTCCTCCTGCGGTCGTGCCGCTCCCGCCGCAGAAAATGCAGGAGACATCGAATTCGACGGACGGCTCGGTGAACGGAAAATAGCTGGGACGGAAGCGCGTCTTGACGCTCGCACCAAAAAACTGCTTCACAAAATATTCGATGGTGCCGGTGAAATCGCAGAAGCTGATGTCCGTGTCCACGGCCAGGCCTTCGACTTGATGGAACACGAAGGAGTGCGTGGCGTCGGGATTGTCGCGGCGATAGACCTTGCCCGGGACGATGACGCGCACGGGCGGCTTGTGCTTCTCCATGGTGCGAATTTGCATCGGAGAAGTGTGGGTGCGAAGAAGCAAAGGTGTCGGAGCGCCTTTCGGCAGCTCGATGTAGAACGTGTCCATGTCGTCCCGGACAGGATGAAATTCCGGGATGTTGAGCGCCTCAAAATTGTAATAGGGCGTTTCGATTTCGGGGCCCTCGACCACCGAGAAGCCGATGGAACAGAAAATGTCCTCGATTTCCTGGAACACCTGGCGAATCAAGTGATGCGAGCCGATGGGATGAATGACGCCGGGAAGAGAGAGGTCCACGCGCTCACGAGCAAGCGCCGCTTCTTCCTGGCCCGATTCGATGGCCATGCGGCGCTCCTCAAGAGTTTTTTCCAGATGCGCCTTGAATTTGTTCAGTTCCTGTCCGACGACGCGTTTCAGTTCAGTCTCAGCCGGCTTCAACCAGTTTTCGGTGATAGAAGTCAGGACGCCCGACTTTCGCCCGACCCAGCACTGACGTAGGGTCTCCCAGTTTTGGCCATCCATCGACTTGTGAGCCTGAGCGTCGAACTGCGCGCGCACTTCGGCGAACTTTTCCGCGACGCCTCGGGCGTCGTTGACCCCGAGTTGCCTCAGGGTTTTCGCGGTCGGGTTGTCAACTGTCGGCATGGTCGCGAAATAGATTACATCGGGAGCCGCGAACTATCGTGCCGCTACAAAAAGGAGCGTTCTGCATTTCCCAAGAAGCATCTTGGCGACGCGGCGAAATCCCCGCGCTACGGCGCTAGGATTTCTTTGTGGCGGCGCCAGCGGCGGCTTTGGCTTTTTCCGCGATCTGCGCGAAGCCGGCAGCATCCTTGACCGCGATGTCCGCGAGGATTTTGCGGTCGAGCGCCACACCCGCGGCTTTGAGGCCGTGAATCAACTGGCCGTAAGTCAAGCCGTTCAGCCTTGCAGCCGCGCCGATGCGCTGAATCCACAGGCGGCGATACTGCCGCTTCTTGTTGCGACGGTCGCGGTAAGCGTAGCGGTCGGCGCGATTGGCAGCTTCCTGTGCGGACTGGTAAAGCTTGCTCTTCGTCAGGAAAAAGCCCTTCGTCCTCTTGAGGTATTTTTTGCGCCGAGCCCGGCGCTTGGTGCCGCGTTTTACGCGTGCCATGGGTTTGCTCCCTTCCCTTAGCTGACTCCCTTGACGCAGGAAGCCAAAACTACAAAATCCCTGCCGTCGAAAGCACGGCGCAGTTTCCTTCCTTGGGGAAACAAAGCGGGTTGCGGGCGAAGCGCAGGGCGCGTCGCGCAACGGGTTTGTTTCCGGTGTAATGCGATTGAGGCATCGCGGCGTGACCGAGTAGCAGTCGAACCAGCGAGGTCGCCCGCGATGCGCAGGCGATACCGGGCGCAAACCCGGCCCCTACCAATGCTCCGGCAAAGCCGGAGCGCTTCGGCCGGCAGGCACCCGTGAAGCGCTGCCTGGCACGAAAATCGAACTACAAAAGAGCGAAACTCGAAACGGGACGGACTGCACCAGCGATTCTAGCCGTAGGGCAGCATCTGCTTGATGCTGGCTACGCCGGCCGGGCTGACCGTCGTCACCTTTTTGAGCTTGCGCATGCGCCCGGAGGCCTTGAGGCCGGTAAAGTGGCGCTTGGCGGAATGGCCGCGCAGAATCTTGCCGCCGGCGGTTATTTTGAAGCGTTTGCGCGCGCCGCGGTGCGTCTTCAGCTTCATTTTGGGTTTGGATGCGTTTCTTGGCATTGCGAAACCCTTCCTTTGGCCTCTCCAACTTTCGGTAAGAGAGAGAGATTTCCTCACTCCGCACCGCCTGCACGAGACAGGTTCGGAATTTAGCACGGGACGAAGCAAAGCAAATTGCGCCGCGAAACGCTCGGGTTATTGCGCTTGCTGGGCTCCGGAACTTGTTTGCCCCACAACCCGGGTAGCCGCGCCTTTCTTGGGCGCCAGAAGCGTCACGAGAACGTTGCCTTCCATGCGCGGCATGGTCTCGATCTGCCCCTGCTCGCCAATTTCGAGCAGCAGCCGGTCCATCTTGGCGCGCCCCACTTCCTGGTGTGCCATCTCGCGGCCGCGATGAAAAATCATGGCGCGCACTTTGTGCCCGTCGCCGAGGAAGCGGATGATCTGATTCTTGCGAACCTGATAATCGTGTTCAGCGGTGTTGGGCCGAAACTTGACTTCTTTGAGTTGCGTGCCGCGGCTGCTCTTGCGCTGCTCGTGGGCTTTCTTGTTCTGCTGGTACTGGAATTTCCCGTAGTCGGTGATTTTGCAGACCGGCGGTTCGGCGGTGGGCGAAATTTCCACCAGATCGAGCCCCCGTTCGCGCGCCAGTTTCATGGCCTCGAAAGGCTGCATGACTCCGAGCTGGGCACCGTCCTCGTCAATCACCCGGATTTCACGCGCCCGGATGCGCTCGTTCACACGCGTGCGGTCACTCGCACGGAAGTTGCGTTCAGCGATAAATCCCCCTCAAGAGCGTTAGGCACCTGCTTTCCCTGGAACAATCAGGAGCTGGGCCCCAAATCCGCGAACACCTGTCCCCGGAGCAAAAAGCCCCCGGGGACGGGCTTCAAAGTATAGCATGGCGGATGGATCGCACGGCAATAGGCCGGGAGCGTCCCTGCGTCCAGTTCGTCTTCCGCTTTCGGTCGCAGCAGTCTTTAGTCAAAGCCGGAAAGCCGGGCGTTCGACGAGTTCGATCGAAAATTTCTATCGGCAGAAATCGCCCTATACGCTAGGCGCAGTGAATCCGTCGGAGTCCAGAACCTCGCGGACTTTCGCCGCCACGCTTCCCTTTGAAAATGGCTTCTGGAGGAAAGCAAACGATTCGTCGAGACCGTGGCTCCGGATCAGCGCGTCGTCGGTGTAGCCCGACATATACAGCACTTTGATGCCCGGACACATGGCCACCACGCGCTTCGCAATCTCGCGCCCGGTCACCCCCGGAAGGATCATATCCGTCAGCAGAAGATGAATGCTTCCCGAATGCTTCTTGCAGATGCGTTCGACGTCGCTCAGGCTTTCTGCCGTCAAAATCTTGTATCCTTTCGAACTCAGCATCATGGAGACAAGTTCCCGCACCGCGGCATCGTCCTCCACGAGAAGAATGGTCTCCGATCCTTGTCGAAGTGCCGTTTGAGGTTTTGTGGAAACCAAAGCTTCCGGTACTCCCTGAGCCTGCGGCAAATAGATCTGGAAGCTCGTCCCGCCCCCCACCTTGCTGCTTACCCAGATGCTGCCACCGCTCTGTTTCACCACGCCATAAACCATCGCCAGGCCCAGCCCGGTACCTTGTCCGGGCTCCTTGGTGGTGAAAAACGGTTCGAAAATGCGCGACAGGGTGGCATTGTCCATTCCGCTCCCGGTATCCGACACCGTCAATAACACCTGCGGCCCTGGGGACGAGCCCACATGGTCCCTCACGAAATTTTCGTCGAGAACCACGTTTCGGGTCTCAAGGGTTAGCCGTCCGCCTTGCAGCATCGCGTCGCGCGCATTCACGCTCAAGTTCATGAGGATTTGCTCGAGCTGTCCGGGGTCCGCCTTTACCGGCCTCAGATCACCCGCCAGATCCGTGTGGATCTCGATGTGTTCTCCGATGATCCGCTGCAGCATGTTGAGCAGGTTCCGGATGATATCGTTGAGGTTCAAAACGCGCAACTGAAAGACTTGTTGCCGGCTGAAGGCCAGCATTTGGCGCGTCAGCGCGGCGCCGCGTTCCGCCGCCAGATGGATCTGTTCGGCTGCGCGCTGCTGCTTTGATTCGATCCTGAGGTCCTCCGCCAGCGAGTTGCTGTAGCTTAGGATGACCGTCAACAGGTTATTGAAATCGTGCGCGATTCCTCCGGCAAGTGTTCCGACCGATTCCATTTTTTGGGCTTGCCGGAACTGATTCTCGAGCTTCCGCCGCTCCGTCAAATCGCGAATCGCGGCAGAACCCAGTGCGCCTTCGGCTGTCTCCAGCAGGCTCAAATTGACCTCCACGGGGAATTCGCCGCCGTCCTTGCGCAATCCACAGAGCTCCAGACCCGTTCCCATCATTCGTCTTTGCGGATCGCGGAAAAAGGCGGCCCGCAATTGCGAGCATTTCTCGCGAAGCCGCTCGGGCACCAGGATTTCCATCGATTGCCCCAGCATCTCTTCTCGCCGGTATCCGAACGATTTTTCTGCCTGCGCATTGACGAGAACAATCCGGCCTTGTCGGTCGACGGCCACCATGGGATCGGGGGCCGATTCCAGCAGGCCGCGGAATTTGGCTTCCGCCAGTCTCACCGCTTCCGCGTCCCGTTTCTGCCGGGCCAGCAATTCTCTTTGCGCGCGCTGCCCTAGGAAGAGCCGGACGCCCGAACAAGCAAACGAAACCAAAACCGCTGTGACGGCAAGTTTTAGCTGTTGCCCGAGTGCCCTGGTGGCCATACCCAGTACCAGTAGGGGGAACGCGATATGCGCGAATTGCGCCAGCAACAAGGACTCCGATCCGCCTTCTTGAAGCGACGGTTCCACTTTCTCGGGGGCGGTCCAGGTTGCCGCCAGCCAGACCATGAGAACCCTTGGGATGGTCCATAGCAGCTCGTACCAGGTACCGAACGGAACATGCCACCGGACTTCAACGTAGTCGTAAAAGACTTCTGCAGCCGCAAAAATCAGGAGAAATATCGCCATCCGTCCGAAAAGAGACTTCAGAAGCCTGGAATTTGTCAGGACCGCCCGCAAAACAAATGCACCGGCGATCAGCACCCCACGGCAGGCGGTAACTTGTATATAAAGAGTGTCGATCGAGGCTCTCGAATGCGGTAACAGGAGAGGAAAATACAGGAAAAAGAAATAAGCTGAGAAAGAGACAATTCCGATCTGCAGAAAATCCAGCCACCTCTGCCACCGGTATAGGCGCGACTCCGCGCTGTCATCCGCCAGGAAAAGCGCCAGAGCCATCGGCGCGACGTGGAAAAGAAACAAGATGTCGCTCGGCCAGTACTGCTCGAAGGAGGCGTGGAGCACGCTGTCGTAATAGGAAGCCATGGCTTGGCCCAGCGCGTACAGGCCAAACGCCACACCCATCAGCCGCCAGAATCGCCGCGCATAGCCGGGGGAGCGGTTCGCCGCCTCGAAACAAGCGGCCGTGACCACGACGACGAGCACGAACTCAATAATGTTGCTCGAGACCGTCGAGTGAACAGCAAGAGCGACGAAGTGACAAGCCAATGCTCCGACGGAAAGGAGAAAGATCTTGCGACACGCCGGCATGCTTTCTTTAGACTCCGTCTCAACGAGAAGCTAGAGATTTGAATGCAAACTTAGCCGGAATTGCTTTCTCTATTTTAGCCGGAGCGATTTGTGCTTCGCGGAATTTTTGGCCACTGCTTTTCCTTTCTTACACTCATCGAACGCGCCCGAGAACCGTGTCGACGCCTTGGCTCAGCGCCAGTATGCCCCCCGGCAAGGCCGATCGGACGTGCCGTCGCCGGCGACTCGGAGGTCACCGCGCGGCCTCGAAGGGAAAAGCCTTTGGTTTTGTCTCGGCACGCCTTGCGGAATGGCGAGTGGCGGTGCCCTCGCGGGGAACCGGACTGGTCCCTGCCTGAGAACTCCCGCGTGGTCTTCCCTGTCGATGGTCGCTCAGGAACGTTCACGGCAGTTTTAATGAATAGGAAGTGGCCCACGAGTCCGAGTGTTGATTTGAGCTAGGCTGGGTTCCAGCAAGGAAGAGATGCTCGTCGGAGGACCTATGCGCTAAGATGGCGCCGGGAACGCCTTCCGGCACGAAAGGCCTGAAAGTTGTGGGGACGAGCACGGCAAGCAGGAAGAAATGCGACGTAGCGATTGCGGGTGGCGGCCTGATTGGCGGCGCGATCGCGTTGGAGTTGGCGCGCGCGGGGTTGCGGGTCTGCGTTTTCGACCGGCAGAAACCAGGGCAGGAAGCTTCGTGGGCCAGCGCGGGAATCATTTCGCCGGCGCCGGAAAATCCCGGGATGATCGCCACGGTGGAGCTGGGAAAACGGAGCGCGGCGCTGTATCCGGAGTTTGTCGCGCTGGTGGAAGAAGTTTCCGGCCAGAGCACCGGCTACCGGCGCAAGGGAACGCTCGAGGCGATCTTTTCGCGCGACGCAAAGGCGGAACTCAGCACGATCATCGCCCTGCATCACGGGCTGGGGCTCGAGGCGGAGCCGCTCGGCGCCGAAGACGCGCGCGAACTCGAGCCGGCGCTCGCCGGTGAGCTCGAAGCCGCGGTGCTCCGGCCGGGAGAGGCGTCGATTGACAACCGTTTGCTGACGACGGCGGTCTTCGAGGCGGCGCGGCGCAGCGCCGCGGAGATTTTTCCCGCGAAACGCGTAAAAGGCATCTGGCGCGACGGCGCGCGCTGCCGCGGCCTGCTCCTCGAGAATGAAAAAGTGGAAGCGCCGCGGACGGTCATCGCCGCAGGCTGTTTCTCAGGAACGATTGAAGGAGTTTCTGCGTACGCGCCGGTAAGGCCCGCGAAAGGGCAAATGATTGCCTTGCGCGCCGACAATTTGAGGATCGAACGCGTGCTGTGGTCGCAGAAAGTCTACCTGGTGCCGCGAAACGACGGCCGGATTCTCGCGGGCGCCACCGTGGAGTACGTCGGTTTCGATAAGCGCGTCACGGCGGGCGGCATCGAAAAAATTCTTGCTGCCGCCATCGAGCTGGCTCCCGGATTGAAGGATGCGTGCGTCGAGGAGACCTGGGCGGGCTTGCGACCCGACTCCACGGATCATCTTCCGATCCTCGGGCCAACCGACCTCGAAGGCTTGCTGATGGCCACCGGACATTTTCGCAGCGGCATCCTGCTGACGCCTGTCACCGCGCGGCTCATCCGCGAGTGGATCACCGAACAAAAGGTCAGCGTGGATTGGGAGCGCTTCAGCCCGCTGCGGTTTCTGCGCACTCCCGTGTGAGCTGCTTGTGGCCTGTTCTGTCGAACCGCCTCCTCCGGAGGCGACGCGTCATAGGCCGTCGCTCCCGCTGACTCGGTCGTTATGCTTTGTTCGGTTGAAAAAATACAGGCGGGAGCTACCGCAACAGAAGGAACAGAAGCGCAAAGGCGAGGGATTCTCGTGTGGTTCAGGCGGCTGCCGCGATCGTCGGCGGCAAACGACGGAGCTTCCCCTCCGCTCGAGGCGAAACAGGCGCGACCAGGCGGATCGAATGGACGCTGGAGGTTATGGCTGCCGGGGCGGCGACTGGACCGTGGGTTGGAATTGTCCGAGATTGGTGAACTGGATTTGGCTGCCGTCGAGAGTGAGTTCGTGGTCCAGGACAATGTCCATCGTGGAGCCACGCGGCAGTTCGGCCTCCGGTCCGCGCGTGAGAAGAACGGCGGCGAGGCCTGCGACCGCACCTATACCAGCGCCGATCCCGGCCCCTTTGCCCTCTCCCGCAATGGCGCCGATGCCCGCTCCTGCGGCGGTAGTCTTGACTACCGTGCCCACATCCTTCCCCTTGTCGCTGCCACCAGTAACTTTGCCTTCGGAGTCCATGGTTTCCTTGCCGCCGGAATCTGCGCTGCGCGGGGCGGCTTTCAAATCCACGGTGTAACCGGTAGGCAGGATCAGCGTGTTCAGGCGCATGCGGAATTCGCCGCGGCCCTTCACGCGGCCCGGACGTTTGGATTCGACTAGTTCGCCGCGAAGATACGAGCCGACCGGGATGACAATGCGGTTGCCGATCGTGACGGGAAACGAAGTTTGCAAATAAATCGAATCGCCGGGCTTGGCACTGCGCGTGGTAATCCCGTTCTGGAGGACGACGCCGATGCGCGTGCCGGCGGGAACGATGACCTTCTCGCCCGAACCGGCGCGCGCCGGTGCCGGTTTCGGAAGGACGGGCGAGGCCGCGGTTTGCGGTCCCGGAGGCTCTTGCGCAGACAACCGACCGGAGGAAGAAATAGCGATCAGAAAACAAGCGGCGCCTATCGCGGGGAAGTGTCTCCTGGTCATGGGGGCTCCCTGCTATCACAGACTGCGATGCGAATCTTCGGAGTAAAGATGCTCCGGTTCTCAGGCGGCGTCAAGGACCACAGGTCAGAGATCCGACAGCGGAGACCGGCGAAACCAGAGTAGCCGGGGACTGCCCTGCTCTGCCGATCTCTGGTCTCCGATCTCGGTTCCCTTCCCAAGCGCTTTTTGAAGCCGGTTTCCGCCGAGCTTCAGCCTGTTTGACCGGGAGCGTCGCGGGGGCTACCCTCGGGTTCGATTGAGGAGAACGACCATGGCAAAGCTTGCGTTGGTTTACGGAATGAGGCTGCTGCCGGAAGAGGATTTGAGCGAAGTGAAAGATGCGACGGTAGTGCTGAAGAATGGCAAGAGCGCGCGCATCAGGATGCACTTGATCGAAGGCAGCAAGGAAGAGATTGAAAACACGTTTCGGCAGTCGATTGAAGCGTTCTTTGAGATGTATCCGGAGATTTGAGCAGCGAGAACGTGTTCGGGGAGATCCGAGGAAAGCTTGAATTTTGATCAGGGATTTCCGCTCGCTGACCTCGGAGCATTAGGTCATCGATTTCCGAAATTTTCGGGGTCGGCGACAGGATCGCCGAGACTGTCGCTGATGAGCACGGTGGATTGGCCGGTGAGTTCGAAGCGCTTGCGGCACTTATAGCAAGCAACGAGGTCGTCCAGCCGAACCATGTAGGAAGTGGCGCGCTCGAATTTCTTGCGGTCTTCCGGGCTGGCGCCGCGCGGAAGCTCTCTTTTCTTGCGGCAGACTTTCCAGCGGACGGGAAACTCGAAATCTTTGTGGCAGCTCGGACAGACAAGCGTGGCCTTCCTGACTTCCTCTTTTTCCGTATAGAAGGAGCGCTCGTCCATGGGCTAAGCAGCAGAACTACTCACTGCTTCATCCATTGTAACAAACTGCAGGCCCAGGTCGCGCCAGCGAGGGAGCCAATGCTCGAGCGCCGCGAGCGTGCAGGTGCGGTCGGCGTTAAGCTCGCGATGCCAGCCGTCGTGCAAGCAGAGAACGTCGCCAGCGCCTCGAGTGCCAGCCTGGTGGCCGCCCGTCGCGTTACGCTCGGCGTGTTCGGCGATGGGCCCCATGCGGCGAATGAGCCATTCCGCCGGCTGCGCCCCCCAATCGCAAGGAATCAGCGTCCACATGACGGTTTTGCAGCCGAGCGCTTGGGCTGTTGGGATCACCCACGGATTGCGATACCCATAGGGCGGACGAAACCACTTCGCGGGAGCGCCGAGGGTGTTCGCAATGGCGTTGTGGCAGAGCCGCAGTTCGACGGTAACCTGAGTAGGGCCGAGCCTGAAGAGGTTCCGGTGCGATTCCGTGTGGTTGCCGATGGCGTGCCCCCGGGCAACGGTTTCTTTCGCCAGGTCGGGGCATTCGCGGACGAAGCGACCAATGAGAAAAAACGTGGCCTTCGCCTGATAGCGGTCCAGCAAATCGAGCAACTTTGGTGTGATGGCGGGATTGGGCCCGTCGTCAAAGGTGATAGCCAGCTTGCGCGCCGAATTGGTCCGGGAAATCGTCGGCCCAAACAGTTGCGAGCGCGGAAACGCCGCACCGTAGGCGGCGACGCCTCCCGTCACAAGGAAGGCCGCCGGCACGGAAATCAGGAAGGGATTCACGCGGCTATTTTCGCACGATCGGAGAATCGATGCCTACTTTTCCCTCGGCGGGAGCCCCGCCTCTTGCTCGGGTCATAACAGTCTGCGGAGCGCGTTCCGCGAGGCGCTGAAACGCGATGTGCCGCGAGTTACAACGCGCGGTCGCGGCGCGAGAGCAAGTAGCCGGCGAGTCCGCCCACCACAAGCGTGGCGCCAAAGAACCATCGCCATTCGGGAATGCCGATCAGCCCGACCAGCAAGATGCCCAAAACGATTACCAATTCGATGGGATGGCCGGTCCACTCGCCCCCGGCAAACCTGCCATAGGGAACCACTTGCAATGGATGGCGGTCCTCATTGGTGCGAGCAACCACTTCGCCGATCCGGTGGCGTCGAAACGTAGCGTACGCTTTCATGCCTGCTCTCCCTTCGTTGACAGAATCGATCAAAAAGGGGAACCGAATTCGGCGGGGCGGGATACCGGGCGAATACAAATCGAGCGCGTCCCCTGAACGCTACCGAATTAGACGCCGACGCAAAAGGAATGGTTCCTAGGCGCCCTCCCTGTGGAGTCGCTGGTCAGTCGACTTTCTCGGGCAAGCCGCGGCGGGCCTTTAGCTCTGCCAGGAGGCGGTCCACTTCGGCATCGCGGTCGAGGCGCGTCAGGCGGTCGCCCACGTCGTCGGTGAGCAGCTCGACTTCGGCGGTGGCCACGGCTTCGCTGTGGTGCACGCGGTGTTTGAGCCGGTCGAAGGTGGCGCTCTTCGCATTGTCGCCCAGCATGGTTTGTGCCTGCGCCGCTTTGCCGAGCGACAAACTGCGGCGATGCCGCGCCAGCAACAAATCCCGCTTGGACTTCGCTTCCTCGAGTTTCTGCTCCAGTTTCATCAGCGCTGCTTTCAGGGCTTCCACCTGCGCCCTCTGGTCCTCCACCTGTTCGCGGTAGCTCTGTGCCAGCCGTTGCGAGGTCTGGAAGCGGTCGAGGGCTCCGCGGGCCAGATCGTCCTCGAGCCTATCGACGGCGATTTCTGCTTTGCGCATCCAGTCCCGGGCGGTGTCTTCGTTCTCGCGCAGCCTTTTCTCGAGCATGTGCTGGTCCGCGATGGAGACAGCGACCTGGGTTTTCACCTGGAGATATTGATTCTCCATGTCCAGGATCACCTGCTTGATCAGCTTTTCCGGATCTTCGGCGCGGTCCACCAGGTCATTGATGTTCGCGCGAATCAGAGTGCTTACTCGTTCCAAGAGTCCCATAATGAATCTCCTTTCGATGACTGGCCTTGACGAACCACTCGAATGCCGTTTATGTGTTGCCTAACTCGTTTACAACAAAAAGTGCACACCAGCGATTCCCGCCAGAAACTTTGCAAAGAACAGCAACACCAGCAGTCCGGCCGCGATCGCTTTCCCTAACGCGCAGGCCGTGTAGCTCCAAAAATGCCCGACAAAGACACTCAGTGCGACCACCAACAGGAGCGCAATGATCAGGAACTTCTTCTTGGCGTTCATGTCCATCCCCCTGAAACACTTGGCGTCCCCGGGCGGGCCCGCGCGGGCCCGCCCTTGACGGAAGTTTGCACCTACTGCTTCGTGAGCGCGGGCAGCGGCGGCTGTTCCGGCTTCGGCGCCTTGTCGCCAATCAACCGCACCTTGCTAAGCAGGTCCGACAGCTGCATGCCAGAGAGCGCTTCAAACAGCGCCGGCACTTGAGCGGCAATCTTGGTCACGTCGCCGGTCAGCTTGTAGGCGCCCGCTGCGCCATCGCCGCCCGTCGAAACGATGGTCACTTTGTCCACTTTGCTGAGCGGTTCGCTGAGCGCCCGCACTACCTCCGGCAAGCCGCTGATCAGTTTGTCGACCACGGCGGCCTGGTTGTATTCCTGGAAGGCCTCGGCCTTGATGTTCATGGCCTTGGCTTCCGCCTCGCCCTTCTTGAAGATGATTGCGGCTTCGGCTTCGCCCTGGGCGCGGATGGACGCGGCGCGGCCTTCGGCCTCGGTCATCAGGCGCTGGCGTTCGGCATTGGCCAGCGTTTCGATCCGCTGGCGCTCGATTTCCGCCTGCTTCAACACGGTGGCGATGAGTTCGCGTTCGCGGCGCGCGATCTCCGCTTCCTGCACCTTTACCTGGGCTTCGCGCTCCACTTGCTGAACCTTCACGGCCTCGGCAATGACCTGCTGCTGCTGGACGTTGGTCTGGATTTCGTAGGCCTTATCGGCCTGCGCCTGGGCTTTCTTTGTGGCTTCGAGGAATGCGGCTTTTTTGATGTCCAGGTCGCGTTGTGCTTCGGCTTGCTTGGCAAGCGAAGCGGTTTCCGCGGCGACGCGCTCCTGGTCGGCCATCGCTTTGGCGACGGCGGC
>Ga0306923_10001145_pt1 | contig 22993 bp, 23 predicted proteins | sample sta12Can44000108_FD_203841 | JGI IMG/M metagenome (GOLD analysis project Ga0306923, IMG submission 203841) | Lab enrichment of tropical soil microbial communities from Luquillo Experimental Forest, Puerto Rico - statanox.12C.anox.44.000.108 (v2)... | ecosystem: Environmental > Terrestrial >... | reverse complement strand
TCGCAGGAGGACACATGGCCTCGAACAATGAGGACATCCGCGGCGTATTCGCGCCCGGTGCGCGTATCACGGTCTTCGGGGCCGGCCGCATGGGGCTGCCGATCAGCGGCAACCTTAAGGCCGCCGGGTACGACGTCGTAGTGACCGACATCCGGTCAGAAGTGGCCGAAGCGGTGATGGCGCAAGGCGCGCGCTGGGAGCCTGTAGCCGCGGCTGCTGTGACCGGTGCCGACATCGTGATCACAGTACTCCCGGGCGTGCCCGAGATCCTGGAGCTGATGGCGGGCGACGGCCCGCTGCTTCCGGCGCTTGGCGCCCACACCACCTGGGTTGACCTCACCACCAGTTCTCCACTGGTTATGAAGCCGATCCAGGACGAGGCCCTCGCCCGTGGCGTGGAAGTCCTGGAAGCACCGATGGGTGGCGGCCCCGGCGCAGCGCAAGCCGGTACCCTGCAACTCTTCGCCGGAGGCGATGCTACGACCTTCTGCCGCGTGCTGCCGGTTCTCGAAGCGGTCGCGGACCCGAGCCGCATCAAGCTGGTCGGCGGCCGGGGCCTCGGGTACACCGCCAAGCTCTTGGTGAACCTCCTCTGGTTCGGTCAGGCGGTCGCCACCGCCGAAGCGATGCATCTTGGGCAGGCAGCCGGCTTTGACGCCGAGGCGCTCCGCACCCTGCTGGCCGACAGCGCCGCTGGCAGTGAATTCCTCCGCCACGACGTGCAGCGCGTCTTCAGCGGCGACTACATGCCGCTGTTCGGCCTGGACCGGTGCACCGAAGAACTCGAAACGGTGACCGACATGTTTCAAGCTCTCGGAGTGCCCTCCGAGCTATCCCAGATCGTCACCCGCATCCACCAGCGCGCCCTTTCGCGTTTTGGGCCGGTGGACGGAGAACTGATGGCCCTAGCCCTCATGGAGGAACTCGCCGGCTCACGATTGCGACCCAGGTAGCGCCGACCGAGTCACAAGGCTCTGATCGCTCCGCTCAGACCGATTCCGCGAGTAGCCCTTCTTCGGCCAGCGCTGCCGCCTCGTGGTTCTGGTTCGAGGGGCCGAGGATCTGCCACAGGCCGAGCCCGGTCACGCGGGGACCAAGCGTGGCCAGCAGATGCCGGACAGGCCTGTGCCTGCCAGTGGCGCGATTTCAAATATTTCAGCAAGTGAGAAACGGTGAGGCGGGTTGGGCTCGAACTCACGACCCGGCGGATTATGAGAAGCCTGGCCCCACGCTCCGGGTCCACTGCCTGCATGAATGCCACAGATTTACGCCGCTGGCCGCTCGTACAGGGACAGAATGGGATGTATGGGCTGGTACGGCCCTGCTTAGTGTGTGAAGATCTGGATCGCGATCGCGGCGATCAGCAGGCTGGACGCCAGGGAGATGGCCAGTGCGCCGCGCCGGCTGGTGGCCAGGCGGCCGATCAGCTTGCCGCCGCTGACCAGGATCAGCTGCCAGCTCGCCGAGGCGGCGGTCACCGCCGCCACGAACGCCGCGGCGTGGGCTGGGGTGAAGGCCGTCGCCGAGGCCTGGTGGCCCAGCACCAGGGCAGCCCAGTACAGCATGGTCAGAGGGTTGACCACCGTGACGGCGGCCAGGGCCGTGTAGGCGCGCAGCGGTGTGCGCAACGCCAGCGCTCCCGGAGGCGGGGCCGCCTGCGAGCGGTAACGGCGGGCGGCGGCCGTCGCCATCCACGCCGCCACCATGGCCAGCAGCGCGCCGGCCACCCAGTGCGCCGGGCCCGCCACGGCCTGGACCTGCCGGGCGAGGCCGGTGCCGCCGCTCACTGCGGCCAGCGCGAACCCGCCGTCCACGGTCGCCGCACCCAGCCCCGCGGCGGCGCCGATGCACAGGCACGCGGTCGCGCCGAGGCGGACCAGGAAGATGGCGATGGCGCCGACGGGGATGGCGATCCCATAGCCGGCCAGCAGGCCGGAAACCACGACCGCATTCATCTGGCGGCACCTCCTGCCCGGTCCAGGGGAGATAGATGGCTGTCTAACTAGCTATAACCGGGGGGTATTCCAGCTCGCGCCGGCGCAGGAAGAACTGCACCGAACGGGATCTGCGCTACGGATAACCGCCTCGGTGCTGGCCGCAGCGCAGGCCATCTTCACAGCAGGCAACACCTCATCGCTGCCAGAATGCGGGGGAATCATTGACCCGTGGGACAGTACGAGCGAGGCTTGCAGCGCCCGCCGCAGACAGACTGGCAGGACGGTCAGCCCATCACCGACTCCCTCGCGCTGACCTTGTTCTTCACCGATCGCCGCCGAACTCGCCGGCCCTGGACAGCATCGCCCGGTCCCCAGATGAGGCCGCGGCCGCGATCTGGGCCTGCCGCGGTAGCGTCGCTGACCACGTGAACCCGCGTCTAGAGGAGTAGCCCATGACCAGTGAGGTGGATCCACCCCGGCAAGACGCCGGGCTGATCGAGGCGCTGCACGCCACCGGCCCAGCCGGTGAGCATGCGGATAAGCTCATGCTCTTCGGGCGGTTCGTCGGCTCCTGGCACCTGGAATGGACCGGCATCGGCCCCGGCGGCCAGCCCGCGGCGATGAGCGGCGAACTGCATTTCGGCTGGGTCCTCGCCGGCCGCGCCGTCCAGGACGTGTGGATCGTCCCGGGCCGGGGCCAGCCCGGCGAAGGCCAGCCGCCGCTAGGCTTCCACGGCTCGACCATCCGGTTCTACGACCCGGTCATCGACGCATGGCGGTCTACCTGGATCGAGCCGGTCAACGGCCGGGTGCGGCGCTTCATCGGCCGGCCCGTGGACGGCGAGATCGTGCTGCTGGCCGACGAAGCTGATCCCCAGCTACGGTGGCGCTTCACCGACATCACCCCGGAGTCGTTCACCTGGCGCGCTGAGGTCTCCCATGACGCCGGCGCCAGCTGGCAGTTCGACGAGCAAATGCTCGCAACGCGGGCCGATCCCCCAGCAGCAGCGCCGGACCTGCGAAGTTCCTGAACTCCCCGTTTGATAGACGCACCGATGACCATGTCTTCACCCGCTGCGTCCACGCCGACAAGCCCAGCTGACTCACAAACAAACTTAGTCAGTTGACACTAACGTTCCTATCAACTAACGTTAGTGTGAACTGACGCAGCCGTCAAAGGAGAAGATCATGGGTCAGCCAGTGGCGTTCTTCGAGGTGATCAGCCCCGATCACGAGCGGGCGCAGAAGTTCTACAGCGAGCTGTTCGGCTGGCAGGTGGCCGCCGACCCGGCCATGGGCGGGTACGGCCTGGTCGACACCGGCGCAGGCGAAGGGGCCATTGGAGGGGGCATCGGCCCGTCCGAGGCAGGCGAGAAAGGCGTGAAAATCTACATGCGGGTCGATGACCTGGACGCCTACCTCGACCGCGCTGAGCAGCTGGGCGGCAAGCGGCTGGTCCCGCCCACCGACCTGCCCGGCGACTACGGCAGGTTCGCCATCTTCACCGACCCGGACGGCAACCAGGTCGGTCTGTGGAGCTAAGGCGGCCATATGAACCGGCAACAGGATCCGGCATCCACTGACGAGCGGGAGACCGACGACGCGCTGCGGGCGATCGCCGAACCGCGGCGCCGGAAGATCCTGCAGCTGGTCGCCCACGACGAGCTGGCCGCCGGGGAGATCGCCGCGGCGTTCGACATCACCAGGACTGCCGTCAGCCAGCACCTGACCGTGCTGAAGAACGCGGGCTTGCTGTCTGAGCGCCGCGACGGCACCCGGCGGCTGTACCGGGCTCGGGCCCAGGGGCTGGCGGGGCTGCGGGAGTTCCTGGACGACATGTGGGCCGGCGCGCTGGATACGGCACGCCGGATCGCCGAAGCAGAACGGGGTATAACCGGTGATGACCCGGCCGCCAGCGCCGGATGACGGTCCAGCTGGCAACGGGCAGCTGGGCTTCACACCCAGCGCAGGCCGTTCCGGCGAGGATCTGTTTGAGGCGCAGCGCGCAAGGCTGGCCGTGTGGTGGGCACTGGTGCTGCGGCGGTTCCGCGCCCACGCCCACCGCGGCGGTGCGGCTACCGGCCACCGGGACCGTCATGAGGAGGGCAGGTGACCATGGCAAACGAGCCAGCCGAACGGCCCGTGGTCACCGTGCTGCGGCGGCCGCCGGTCCGCCAGTCAACCCTGGTCCGCGCCAGCGCCCAGCACACATTCACGACCTTTGTGACCACCATCGGCGCGTGGTGGCCGGTGCAGCCGTTCTCGGCCGGCCAGGGCCGGGTGCGCGATATCACCGTGGAGCAGCGCCAGGGCGGCCGGGTCTATGAGGTCTGGAACGACGGCACCGAGGTTTACTGGGGCACGCTGCTGGCCTGGCAGCCGCCCGAACGGTTCACCATGACCTGGACCGGGACGCCCGCTCCGACCGAGGTGGAGTTCACCTTCACCGCGCTCGGCCCGGCGCTGACCCGGGTCACGGTCGAGCACCGCGGCTGGGAAGCACTCACTGACGAACAACTCAGCGAAGACTGTGCGCTGCCTGGCGGTTACAACTCTGGCGCCTACTCCCAAGGCTGGGCAACGATCCTGGCACGCCTGGCCCGCGCGGCTGCCAGCGGCGCCAGCCGAGCCAGGTAACAAGCGCCGGCGACACGGCCGCCGTCCGCCCGCCCAGCGTCGGCAAGGGCGGCACCGGCCATGGCACCGATACCAGACCAGCCGGAGGCGTCAATGAACGACGAGGTGGAAGCCAACAAGCAACGATCTCGCCGGCTGTATGAGCAGATCTTCGGCAAGGGCAACTATGCCGTGGCCGATGACCTGATGGCCGCCGGCATCGTCAACCACGGGCCTGGATCACCGCCAGTGCCCGGCACCGAGGGGATCAAGCGCCAGGCCGCCCTGCTGCGGACGGCGATCCCCGACTTGCACGCCACCCTCAACGACCAGTTCGGGCACAACGACCGTGTGGTAAGCCGGTGGACCGGCAGCGGGACACATACCGGTCCCCTCAACCTGCCCACCGGGCCCGTGGCGGCAACCGGTAATAGCATCTCGTTCGACGAGATCAGGATCGACCGGCACGCCGACGGCCAGATCGTGGAGTCATGGTGGATACCGGACCGGTTCACCCTCTGGCAGCAGCTCGGCCTGCTGCCCGCGCCACCGGAACAGCGGACCGATCCCGCTGGCCCAGAGCTTGCCACGGCAGCCGGGAAGCGCCGCGAAGCAGGCCCGGTGCCCTGCACCGGCGGCGCCGCCCTGCCAGCGGTGACGGACGAGATGCTGGGGGAGGCACTGCAGCATATCCGTCCCTACACCGTCTGCATCCTCAGAGCCGGCCCCAGCTTTCAGGAACCCGGGCCGGCACGCGAAGGCTGGGTAGCGGATCTGATCTGGGAGCACGGCAAGCGCAATTACGCCCTGTACCTGGCGGGCCTGATGCGCATCGTCTGCCCCATCGGCGATGGCAGCGGCACAACTGGCGTCAGCATCTTCGACGCCGATCCCGGCGAGGTCGACCGGATAATGCGGCAAGACCCCGCCGTGAAGGCTGGCCTGTTCGTCTACGAAATACACCCCACCCAGACCTTCCCCGAAAGCACGCTCACCGGCCTGCTGCAGCATCGCTCCTAAAACTGCACCCCCGAGACATGAAAAAGGAGTGTGCCTTGCCCGCCCCACCACCGGGCCGTTCCGCCGACGGTGGTCAAGACCGGCCCGCTGACCGTGCGCAACCCACCCCATCGGCGCCTTCACCCAGGGACGGCGGCGCCCGGCCAGCACGGGAGTTTCACCGCAGCGGCAGCGAACGTATCGGCGATGCATTCTTCCGCGCCCTGGCCCGGCTCGGCATCGGACCCGCGCACCTGCTGACCATACGCGGCCGCAATTCCGGCCGGCCGCGCACCAACCCGCTGGTCCTGGTCAAGCAGGACCACCGACAGTGGCTGGTCGCCCCCTACGGCACCGTGTCGTGGGTACTGAACGCCCGCGCTGCCGGACAGGTCACCCTCCGCCGCGGGCGTCACAGCCAGATCTGCGCTATCCGGGAACTGCCCCCAGCCCAGGCAGGGCCGATCCTCCAGCGATACATCGGCCTCGCCCCTGCCACCCGGCCCTACTTAGAGGCCGGCGCAGCCGTCCTGACCTGGCCCGCGCCCTGGAGTTCTACGACCGCTGGCTCCCCGGCACCATGAGCCGCATCGACGGCATCACCCGGGCATGCGTGCCGGAATGCGTCACCCGCCGCCGTCCCTGGTGACAAGCCTGCGGCACACCCCGCTCAGCTGCTGGGCGTGGTGACCTCGACCCGGGTGAGTCCGGTCGGGGCGATCCAGGTTCCGACGATGTTGGCGGCGATCACGGTCCGGACGGCGGGGTCCCACAGCAGGACGACGTCGGGCTTGGCCAGAGCCAGCAACGCGGTCAGCGAGGCTGGGCTGGGCGCGAAGGTGTGCCTTTCCCCGTCCGCGGTCACGATCATCACCTCGAACCGGCCGTCCTCACCGTCCGCTCCGGCGGCCCAGTTGACGTTGAGGACCTTGACCTGGCTGGTCTGCTCGCTCGCTCCTGGCATGGCGATCTCCTACCCGCAGCAGACGCCGGAGGAGGCGGCCTCGTCATGGCCGGCTGCCTGCGGCCCGCCGCAGCACTGCGTGGCCTGCCCAGCGGGGGTTTCTAGTTCGGCTTGGACGGCGTCCCAGCGCTGTTCGCTGTCCTGGCCCCAGAAGGTGGGGCTGTCGGCCAGGACGGTGTAGATCTCCCACCGTTCGCCGCCGGGGGCGCCGGTGACCCAGAACTTGTCCTGCCGGGCGTAGCAGCAGGTGGTGTCCCGCTCGTCGACCGCGGCCAGGCCCGCCTGGGCGAGCCGGGCCTGCTCGGCGTCGACCGCGCCGGCGCTGTCGACTTCGACGCCGAGGAGGTTCAGGGTGCCGCCCTGGACTGGGTTCTCCAGCAGGACGAGCTTGAGCGGCGGCTCGGTGATGGCGAAGTTGGCGTAGCCGGGCCGGCGCTTGGCCGGCTCGGTGCCGAACAGCCTGGTATAGAAGCTGACCGCCTGGTCGATGTCGTTGACGTTCAGCGCGAGCTGCACCCGGGACATGGTGACCTCCCAAGATATTGATGTGTATCTATTTCTGTCACTGCTGAGCTTGCCATAGACATCGATATCTGTCAATATAAATGTGTGTCGATTCCCTTGACCGTGATCAGCCCGGCGGAGACGGCCGCCTGCTGCGCTCCGCTGACGGCCGCGCCGCTGACGATGGAGCAGGCCGAGCAGGTGGCGCCGCTGCTCAAGGCGCTGGCCGACCCGGTCCGGCTGCGACTGATGTCGCTAGTGGCCTCGCATGAGGGCGGGGAGGCGTGCATCTGCGACCTGAACGAGGCGTTCGACCTGTCCCAGCCGACGATCAGCCACCACATGAAGGTGCTGCATGAAGCCGGCCTGGTCGACCGGGACAAGCGCGGTGTGTGGGTGTACTACCGGATCCGCCCCCAGGCGCTGGCCGGCCTGGCCGCGCTGATCGGCTGCCCCGTGCCATAGCCGCGCCGGGCCGTAGCTGGCCGCCCAGGCTTCCCTCCCCGCCGTTCATCGTCTATCGTCGATTAACGATGAATGACGTGCGACCGCTGGACCGGCAGACCGCCGACACCTACGCGGCCTGGTTCAAGGCGCTGGCCGACGGCACCCGGGTGCAGATCGTCTCGCTGCTGGCCCGGGCCGGCCAGCCGCTGACCGTCCGGGAGATCGTCGCGGCCGTGCCGGTGGGCCAGTCCACGGTGTCGGAGCACCTGCGGCAGCTCGCCGCGGTCCGGTTCGTGCTGGCCGAGGACCGCGGCACCTCCCGCCTGTACCGGATCAACGATGCCTGCGTGACCTGCTTCCCCACCGCCGCCGACCTGGTGATGGGCAAGCCCTCACCCGTCCTGTCCGCTGATGCGCCCGGAGGATGACCATGGCTCATGCTGACCGTGACCAGGTCCGGGAGGCGGTCGCCGCCCGGTACGCCGGCCTGGCCCGTGCCGCGCAGGCCGGCCAGATGATCACCGACGGCGGCCCGGACGCCCCGGAAGGCTGCGCCGTCGTGTACCCGGATGCCGGGGACCTGCCCGAGGCCGCGGTGCGGGCGAGCCTCGGCTGCGGCAACCCGGTCGCAGTCGCGGATCTGCGGCCGGGTGAGACGGTGCTGGACCTCGGCTCGGGCGGCGGCATCGACGTGCTGCTCTCAGCCCGCCGAGTCGGCCTCGCGGGCAGGGCGTACGGCCTGGACATGACCGAGGAGATGCTGGACCTGGCCCGGGCCAACGCCCGCGCCGACGGCGCGGGGAACGTGGAGTTCCTGCGCGGTCAGATCGAAGCGATCCCGCTGCCCGACCAGTCAGTGGACGTGATCATCTCCAACTGCGTGATCAACCTGTCCACTGACCGGCCCGCCGTCTTCGCCGAGAGCTTCCGGGTGCTGCGGCCCGGCGGCCGCCTGGGCATCACCGACATCCTCGCCGAGGACCACCTCACCGCAGCCCAGCGGCTCGAGCGCGGCGCCCGGGCCGGCTGCATCGCCGGGACACCCTCCTTCGCCGAGTACCGCGACGGCCTGGCCCGGGCCGGGTTCACCGGCATCATCATCACCCCGACTCACCGGGCCGGCGACGGGGTGCACTCGGCCATCATCCGCGCGGTCAAGCGGTAATCGTGCCAATCCCCGGCGCGAACGTGCGCATCGAGCCAATGACTGGTGCGCATGCTGACGTCCACCCTGCCGCCCGCAGCCGCGGCATCGGCCGCCGGCTCCTGGAGGCGCTGATCGCCTCCACCGAGGCCGCCGGGATCTGGACCATCCAGTCCGGCATCTTCCCCGAGAACACCGCCAGCCTGACCCTGCACCAGGCCGCCGGGTTCCGCGTCGTCGGCACCCGGGAGCGCATCGGCCAGCACCACGGCCGCTGGCGCGACGTCATCCTGATCGAACGCCGCAGCGCGGCGGTGTTAACCGCTCCCGGCCAGGACCGGCCGCAGCAGCCGTGCGCTGAGACCCAGCCGGCCGACGCTAGCGGTCACGGCCACGGCCACTGCCCACCTGGCCGCCGGATCAGCGGCCAGCACGCCGATGATCATGAAGGCATCCAGCGCGGCCGTGCCGATGCACCCGGCTGCGCCCGCCCGGCCGATAGGCCGGTACCGGGTACTGCGCGCAGCGAACGCCAGCAGCGCCACGACCGCCACCAGCGCCAGGCCGGGCAGGATGCCGGCCGCCGCAGGGACCGGCCAGGTCCATGCGCGGCCGGTGACCAGCGCCACTGCCCAGCACGACCCCACCACCGGCCCAGCCGCGAGCAGCCGCCGGGCGGCCCGGCGGGCCGGGTGCGCGCGGGTGAACTCCGCCGCGATCAGCTCCGGGTCGCCGAACTCGGCCACGGCGGACTGCGCCGCCGCGTCCGGGGCCAGGCCCAGGCCCAGGTGCCGGCGGTAGGTCTCCTCCAGCCCGTCGGCCAACTCCTCCACCACCTGGCCCGGCAGCTGCCTGGACAGCGTATCGAGATAGCCTGCGATCAGGCCGGGTCCGGGCATGGACCGCCCTCCAGCACCGCGCTGACCGTGGCCGCGAACTCCCGCCAGGCCGCCCGCCGGCCCGCCAGCGCCCGCTGGCCAGCCGCGGTGAGCCGGTAGCACCGCCGCCGCCTCCCGGCCACCACCGACCACGATCCGGCGATCAGCCCGGCCTGCTCCAGCCGGCGCAGCGCCGGGTAGATGGTCCCGGTCGGCAGGTCCAGCCGCCCGCCAGTGTCCTGCCGCAGCGTCTCGATCACCGCGTACCCGTGCCGCGGGCCGCCTTCCAGCGTGGCCAGCAGCAGCGCGTCCAGGTGCCCCTTCAGCTCCTCGGCCCTCATATGTAGCAATGCTACTTTAACCCTTCCCTCCAGGCAATACACCCGGTACCCTCATGCTAATATGTAGCGTTGCTACATATAGGTTCGGAGAGTATGAGGTGAGCCGCCGATGGCCACCGCCAGCCGCATCCTGGGTGACCAGGTGGGCTCCACCGCCCCCGCCTTCCTGGCCATCCTCGCCGTTCACGTCATCGCCGGCCTGACCGCCGTCATCACCGGCGCGGCCGCCGCCCTGGCCCGCAAGGGCAGCCCCCGGCACATCCGGGCCGGTCGCTGGTACTACCGCGCCCTCACCACCGTGTTCGCCACCGCCGCCGCGCTGGCCGCCATGCGCTGGAGCCAGGACTGGTACCTGTTCATCCTCGGCGCGGTGGCGTTTACCGCCGCTACTGCCGGCGTTCTGCACCGCCGCCGCCATCGCCCCGGGGACACCGGGCACATCGCCGGGATGGGTATCGCCTACACCGCCATGCTCACCGCGTTCTACGTCGACAACGGGCCGCACCTACCGCTGTGGGACCGGCTGCCCACCCTCGCGTTCTGGCTCCTGCCCGCCGCCATCGCCGCCCCCCTCATCGCCCGCGCGATCATCCGCGCGAGAAAGAACCCGCAGCCCTCTGGCCCCGGAGATGCCACCGGCAGCGGGGGTTAGCTGGTCGCGGCCAGGCGCGGCGCGAGATGCCCGACGCGGAGCGTGAGCTCAGCTCAGGCTCCGCGTTCACCCCGGACCCGCCGCGATGTGCATAGAGCCTGGCCGGCCAGTACCACGGCCGCTCGGCGCCAGGGATCACCTGCGGTCCTGTCGGGCGCCGGAGTCGCTGGCCGCGGCCGGGCCGGGTGCCCGGCCGGGCAGCAGCATGCAGGCTGGCGTGGCCGCTTCGTGCTGTGGCAGCCCGGCCGCTGACTCGTGCTGCGACACGGCGGCGGAGGCGGTCGGCGGCTTCAGCGAAGGGCTCTACCGCGAGGGCGAGACCGACGGGCTGCCCGAGGAAGCGGTCCTGGCCAGCCTGGGCTGCGACAACCCGATCGCGGTCGCGGAGCTGCACGAGGGCGAGCGGGTGCTGGACCTGGGCTCGGGCGGCGGCATCGACGTGCTGCTGTCGGCCCGGCGGGTCGGCCCGGCGGGGTTCGCCTACGGCGTCGACATGACCGACGACATGCTGGAGCTGGCCCGCGCCAACACCACCAGGGCCGGGGGCGGCCAACGTGGAGTTCCGCCAGGGCCAGATCGAGGACCTGCCGCTGCCGGACGCGTCGGTGGACGTGGTGATCTCCAACTGCGTGATCGACCTGTCGGTCGACGAGCCCGCGGTGCTCGCGGAGACGTTCCGGGTCCTCGTGCCCGGCGGCAGGATCGGGATCTCCGACATCGTGGCCGAGGACCACATGAGCCTGGCTGACCGGGCCGCCGCCGGGTCCTATGCCGGGTGCATCGCCGGGGCGCTGTCCCGGGCCGAGTACCTGGATGGGCTCACGGCGGCCGGGTTCGCCGGCGCATCAGTCACGTTCACCACCGAGGCGGCTCCGGGCCTGCACTCGGCGATCATCCGGGCCGTCAAGCCCGCCGCGTAACCGGCGAGGTCAGGAGACGGCGGCCAGGCGTGGTGCCAGGCGCGCGACGCGGTCGGCGAGCTGGGCCAGGGCTGCGTCGAAGCTGCCCGGGTCGCCGGCCGGTACCGGGTCGGGGATGGACCAGTGCACCGCTGAGGCCTCGGCGAGTTCCTCATGAGCCAGGTCGCAGACCGTGACGACGAGATCGCCCTGGTGCCGGACGTCGCTGATGTGGCGGGGCCGCAGCCGCGGCAGCGGCAGGCTGTGGCGCCCCGCGGCGGCGATGGCGCGGGGGTCGATCGCCGTCGCCGGGTGCGTTCCGGCTGATACCGCCGGGACGGTGCTGGCCTGGCGCCACAGCGCGGCAGCCAGGTGCGAGCGCGCGGAGTTGGCGGTGCACACGAACAGCATCCGCAGCGCCGCGCGGCCAGGCGGGGGCGCCAGCGAGTCCAGCGCGCCGGGGATCAGCTGCAGGTAGGTGCGGCGGCGGTCGCCCTCGGAGCGGCGGCGGGTGATGATCCCGGCCTGCTCCAGCGTGTGGAGGTGGTGGGCGATCAGGTTCGACGGCATGGCCAGCATGGCAGCCAGCTCCGAGGGGGACGCGTCCCCGATCAGCAGCGTGTCGGTGATCCGCAGCCGGGCCGGATCGGCAAGCGCAGCATGCATGACCGCACGACGCTCCAGCTCAGACGTTCCATCACCATTCATTGAGTCAATATTGACTGAGCTACCGTCCTCTGTCAAGATGGCCGCGTGACCACCGGACCCGTGCTGCTGTGGCGGCGGCTGACCGCCGAGTTCCTCGGCAGCGCATTCCTGGCCGCGGTGGTGATCGGCTCCGGCATCGCCGCGCAGCGGCTGTCGCCGGGACAGACCGGGCTGCAGCTGCTGGAGAACGCGGCGGCGACCGCGGCCGGGCTGTACGCGATCATCTTGATGTTCGGCCCGGTCTCCGGCGGCCACTTCAACCCGGTCGTCTCGTTCGTGGATGCATGCTTCGGTGGGCTGTCCTGGCGGGACGCCGCGGCGTATCTTCCGGCGCAGGTGGCCGGGTGCATCGCCGGGGCGGTAGCGGCGAACCTGATGTTCGCGCTGCCCGCGGTCACCATCTCCGCCAAACACCGGGCCAGCCCCGCGCACTTCCTGTCCGAGATCATCGCTACCCTCGGGCTGCTGCTGGTGATCTTCGCGCTGGCCCGGTCCGGCCGGGCCCGGTCCGCCCCGGCGGCGGTGGGCGCCTATCTCGGCGCGGCGTACTGGTTCACCTCCTCCACCAGCTTCGCCAACCCGGCGATCACCATCGGCCGGATGTTCTCGAATACGTTCGCGGGCATCGCCCCGTCCTCGGTGCTGCCCTTCATCGCCGCGCAGATCCTCGGCGGCATCGTGGCCGTCGGTGCGATCAAGGCGCTGTACCCCGCCATCACGCCGGCCGACGCCGCCGAGATCATCGTCCCCCCCCACAGCGCAGAGCGCGCGGCCACCCGAGCTGGATACGACGGCACGTTGCCGACCGCGGACCGGCCGTCCGGCTCGGCCCAGTCTCCGTGAACAGCAATCAGAGGGAGCCCTGCCATGCACCTGGTCATGATCGGCGGCAGCGACGCCGGGATCAGCGCCGCCCTGCGCGCCCGGGAACTCGACCCGGCCGCCGACGTCACGGTGGTGCTGGAGGACGCCTACCCGAACTTCTCCATCTGCGGCATCCCCTACTACGTCTCCGGCGAGGTCACGCACTGGCGCAACCTGGCCCACCGCACCGTCGCCGACCTGGAGGCAACCGGGATGCGGCTGCGGCTGGACACCACCGCCCGCCGGATCGACGTGCCCGGCCGCAAGCTCGCGGTTACCTCACCGGGCAAGGGCGAGGAGGTGCTCAGCTACGACAAGCTCATCGTCGGTACCGGGGCGGTCCCGGTCCGGCCCCGCATCCAGGGTGTGGCCGGGTCCGGTGGCCTGGGCCCGGAAGATGGGGTGCACCTGCTGCACTCGATGGGTGACACGTTCGCCGTGATGCGCACCCTGGACCAGGCTGGCCCGGCCAGCGCGGTCATCGTCGGCGCCGGGTACATCGGCCTGGAAATGGCCGACGCGCTGACCGTCCGCGGCCTGCGGGTGACGCAGATGGAGCAGCTGCCCGAGGTGCTGCCCACCGTCGACCCGGAGCTGGGCGCGCTGGTCCATGGCGAACTGGCCGCCCGCGGCGTCCAGGTGCTGACCGGCACCACCGTCCAGGCCATCCGCAAGACCCGGCCCGGGCAGGCCGGGCGGCTGGAGGTCCAGGCCACCGCGGCCGACGGCACCGCGGTGACCCGCGCGGCGGACATGGTGCTGGTTGTCGTCGGGGTGCGGCCCGAGACCGCCCTGGCCGCCGAGGCCGGGGCCGAGCTGGGTGTCAAGGGCGCGGTCGCGGTCGATCCCGGGATGCGCACGAACCTGCCGGACGTGTTCGCCGCCGGGGACTGCGTGATCACCCATCACCGGCTGCTCGGCGTGACCTACCTGCCGCTGGGCACCACCGCGCACAAGCAGGGCCGGGTCGCCGGGGAGAACGCCCTCGGCGGCAACCGGCACTTCGCCGGGAGCCTGGGCACCCAAGTGGTGAAGGTCTTCGACCAGGCCGCCGCCCGCACCGGGCTGCGCGACCACGAAGCCGCACCAGCCGGATTCGACCCGGTCACCGTCGAAACCCAAGCCGATGACCACAAGGCCTACTACCCCGGCAGCCACCGCATCACCATGCGGGTGACCGGCGACCGGGCCACCGGGCGGCTGCTCGGCATGCAGTTGTTCGGCCACAAGGACGCCGAGATCGCCAAGCGGATCGACATCGCCGCCGCTGCCATCTTCACCCACATGACCGTCGATGCGGTCAGCGACCTGGACCTGTCCTACACCCCGCCGCTGGGCAGCCCGTGGGATGCGGTCCAGGCAGGTGCCCAGGCCTGGACCCGGGCCCTCCAGCAGCGCTAACCCGCTCCGATTTCCTCAGAGGAGCAGCCATGTCAGGCCACCATCCAGCCCGCTCCGCCATCTGGACCGCCGCCGTGGCGATCATCGTCCTTGCCTCGGTGCCTGCTCCAGCGCGACCAGCACCAGTACCTCGGCATCGGCGGTAGCCAGCATCGGTCCGGCCGGCCATAAGCCCACCCTGTCCGGCGCCGGGTCGACGTTCGACGCGCCGTTCTTCGCCGCCGCCTTCGCCCGCTACCAGCACGCACGACGGCCAGGCCTCCGCCGCTGCCAACGGCTACGTCCCCCTCCCGGCCCAGGTCCAGCAGCTTGCCCGCACCATGCTCCAGCAGATCACTGACCCCGCCGGAACGCACCTCCTCAGCTAGCCCGGAAACGGCCGTGCTTACGGCGCGGGGGACCCCACCGGCCCGCCGCGCGGAATCGGGCCCGGTCGTGATGATGAGCCTGACGCGATGACCATCGCGGCGGCCAGGACATGAACGCCGCCAGCGGGGAGACGGCGGGTGGGGCTCGAACCCACGAACGGCGGATTATGAGAAGTACGGCCCCGAGCACGGAGCGCGCTGGCTGCACAGATGACACGAATCATCGCATTGACGGCTCTCGCCGCGCTGGGATTACCCGGCGCGCCGGTCCACGAACCAGTCCACGCATGGCGGCAGGCAATACCCCACGACCGTAACCCAGCGTGACATGATCAATATCCGCCTAGACTGCGAGCTCACGAGGCTCGGCGCGGCGCATCGCACCCCATGCATAAACGCAATTCATAAGCCCGAGCATGACTTTAATATGGCGGCCGTAATTTTTCACAGCAGGTGCATGTTCTCAGCTCGACGGCGCCTGCCCCCGGACCGGCGGGAACCGGGCTATCTCCTCCAGATCACCCAGGTCCATGTGGTTGCGGATGTAGCGCCGAGCCGCGTCGTAAGGCGGGGAGAAATCCCACGGGGTCTGCACGCCGGTGCCGAGCGCCCGGGCGACGGCCAGCCGCCGCTGCTGGCTCAGGCGGACCTCGTGGTCCAGCGCCACTAGGTCCCAGCGGGCGGTGACCTCCTGCCGGAAGCGGCTGGCGAGCGCGGCCCACACCGGATCGTTCGCCAGGTTGATCCGCTCCTGCGGGTCGGATTGCAGGTCGAAGAGCTGGTCGGGATCGGCCGGTGAGTGGATGAACTTGTAGCTTCCGCGCCGGATCATCACGATCGGCGCGATGGCGCCCTCGGCCAGGTATTCCGCGACCACCTCGTCGCGGTCCGGTACGCCGGACAGATGCGGCAGCAGGCTCCGCCCGTCAAGCAGGCCGACTACGTCAAGCGGATCGACCACGCTGCCTGGGTGCACGAGGCCGACCAGCGTTGGCAGCAGATCCATAGTGGAAACGGGGGCCGCCACCCGGCCGGGCTCGAACATGCTAGGCGCGCGGACGATCAGCGGCACCCGGGCCGAGCCCTCGTAGAAGCTCATCTTGTACCAGGCACCGCGTTCACCGAGCATCTCGCCGTGGTCGCTGGTGACGATGATGACCGTGCAGTCGAGGCGGCCCGTGTCCCTGAGCACGCTGATCAGCCGAGATATGTGATCGTCGACGTAGGAGATCGCGCCGTAGTAAGCCCGGCGGGCCGCCCGGATGTGATGCTCGGTGACCTCGGCGCCGTTCATCGCGCAGACCGCGCGGAGCCGACGCTCGTGAGGATGCAGCGAGGCCTCGTCGTAGCCGTGGGAGGGCATTGGGATGTCCTCGTCGCGGTAGAGGTCCCACCATTTCCGCGAGATTGCGAACGGGTCGTGCGGATGGCTGAACGAGACCACGTAGCAGAACGGGCGTTTATCACCTGAGCGCAGATGGCCGAAGAGCGACCGTTCGGCGGCGAACGCGACCTCGTCGTCGAAATCAAGCTGGTTGGACCGGACGCAGAGCCCGGCATGGAGCACCGATGACATGTCGTGGTACCAGGTGGGCCGGTCATGCGGACGACCCCAGTCGGGTGTCCACCCGTAGTCCGCAGGATAGATGTCGGTGGTAAGCCGCTCCTCGAACCCGTGCAGCTGGTCTGGACCGCAGAAGTGCATCTTGCCGGACAGGACGGTCCGATAGCCGGCACTGCGCACGTAGTGGGCGAACGTGGGAATGGCCGAGCTGAACTCGGCCGCATTGTCGAAGACGCGCGTGTGGGAAGGCAGCAGGCCGGTCATGAACGACGCCCGCGCGGGCGAGCACAGCGGGCTGGCCGTGTACGCCGCGTCGAAGACGACCCCGGACTCGGCCAGCCACGACATGGCCGGGACTTTCGTCACCGGGTGGCCGTGAAACGGCAGCGCGGACGGCGCCATCTGGTCGGCCATGATGATCAGGATGTCCGGACGGCGGTCAGCGGGCATCTGGCTGAGCCCCGGCGACGTCGGCCGGCGGCTCGCCGACACCGGCTTCGGAGCTGGCCGTCTCCAGTGAGGGGGTGTCGGAGAGCAGCTGACGCGTGTAGGGCTGCTGGGGATCAATGAGCACCTGCGCGGTGTCGCCGAGCTCGACGATGTTGCCCTTGCTCAGCACGGCGACGCGCTGCGCGATGGACCGCACCAGCGGCAGGTTGTGGGTGATGAAGAGCATCGAAAGCCCGAGGTCGCGTTGGAGGTTGCCGAGGAGCTCCACGATCGCGGCCTGGACGCTGACGTCCAGCGCCGAGGTGACCTCGTCGCAGATCAGCACGGTGGGGTCGCAGACCAGGGCGCGGGCTATCGCGACCCGCTGCCGCTCCCCGCCGGAGAGCTGGTCCGGGTAGCGGCGGGCGTACGCCGCGGTCAGCGATACCCGCTCGAGCATGTCCGCGATCCGGCGGTCGGCCTCCCGGCCGCTGGCGGTGCCGAATACCCTGAGCGGCTGCTCGATGATCTGGCCGATCGTCTGCCGGGGGTTCAGCGAGCCGTACGGGTTCTGGAAGATGTACTGGATCTGCCGCCGCGCTTCGCTGCTGCGCTGGCGCGCGGCGGGCGGCAGCTCGGTGCCGCTCAGCGCGATGGTGCCGGTCCAGTCGCGGTGCAGGCCGGCGATCGCCCGGGCGACGGTCGTCTTGCCCGAGCCCGACTCACCGACCAGCGCCAGGCATTCGTGGGCGGCCAGGCTCAGGCTCACCGAGTGGAGGATCTCGTTCCGCCCGTACGAAGCGATCACGTCCGTGAGGCGCAACGCGGGCCGCTCGGTCTCATCGGCCGTCGGCATGTCGACCGGGTCGCCGACCCGGCTCTGCGCCTCGGAGAGGACCAGCTCGGCCCGGATGCAACGGACCGCGTGGCCGGGCCCGACCGGTAGCAGCGGCGGCAGCGCCGTCTCGCACTGGTCGATGCGCAGGGTGCAGCGCGGTGCGAAGCTGCAGCCGGGAGGGCGGCGGCCGGGGGACACTGCGTGCCCGGGGATGCCGACCAGTGACCGGCCGCCGGTCAGCCGGGGGATCGCACCGACCAGTCGCCGGGTGTAGGGATGGCCTGCGGACCTGAAAAGCTCCTCCGCGCCGCCGATCTCAACCACGCGTCCGGCGTACATGACCGCGACCCGCTCGGCCAGGGTCGCCACCACCGCCAGGTCGTGGCTCACGTACAGGGCGGCGACGTCGTGCAGCGTCGCGAGCTCGCGGACCGTCGACAGCACGTGCGCCTGGGTCGTGACGTCCAGGCCGGTGGTCGGTTCGTCCAGCACGATGAGGCGAGGCCGGTTCGCGAAGGCCATCGCGAGCCCGACCCGCTGCTGCTGGCCGCCGGAGAGCTCGTGCGGGTAGCGCTTGAGGAAGGCGCGGTCGTCTGGGAGCGCGACCTCCCGCATCATCTCCGCGACGCGCTCGGCGACGGCGCTGCCCGGCTGGTTCCCGTGCGCCTCGATGACCTCCCGGAGCTGGGTGCCGATCCGCAGCGCCGGGTTCAGCGACGAGGCCGGGTCCTGCGGGACGTAGGAGACGAGCGAGCCCCGCAGCCGCCGGAGCTGCTCCTCACTGAGCGCGAGGATGTCGCGGTCACCGAGCAGCACCGATCCGCCCGCGATCCGCAGGCCGCGCCGGGCGTGGCCGAGCAGCGCCAGGCCGACCGTGGTCTTGCCGGACCCGGACTCCCCCACCACCCCGAGGATCTCGCCCCGGGCGATGCCGAACGACACCTCGCTGATGACCGGCGTGCCGGTGGCTTCGATCACGACCTGCAGGTCACGGACGGCGACCGCGGCCACCGCCGGTTCGGCCGTCTGCCCGGCCAGCGCGGCCGTGCTCATTCTTCACCCCGGGCCCGGTCGATGCCGGCCGCGGTCCGCGCGATGCCGTCGCCGATCAGGCCGGTTCCCATCGTCAGCAGGGCGATGGCGATGATCGGCGCGACCGCCCCCCAGGGCTGGACCACCAGCACGAGCTGGTTCTGCTTGATCATGGTGCCCCAGTTCGCGCCGTTAACATTGGGGGAGAGCCCGAGGTAAGCCAGTCCGGCGATCAAGCCGATGGAGTAGGTCAGCCGCAGGCTGGCCTCCACCATGAGCGGCCCGAGGGTGTTCGGCAGCAGCTCGCCCGACAGGATGCGCCAGCGCGGCACGCCCATCGCCTCCGAGGCGGCGATGAAATCGCGCTCGACGACGGGCTGCGCGGCGCCGCGCGCCACCCGTGCTACTCGCGGTGCGGTGGTGAGGGCGATGGCGGCCACGATGACCCAGGCGCGGGGGCCGACGATGGCTACGGCGACCAGCGCCAGCAGAATCGACGGGAGCGCCATGATCACGTCCATGCCGCGCATCAGGACGTCGTCGAGCGCGTTACGGGAGTACGCGGCCACCAGGCCGACCGCCGCGCCGCCGATCAGCCCGAGCGCGGTCGCGATGACGGCCATCACGAGGATGCTGCGACCGCCGTACAGAACCCGGCTCAGCACGTCCTGCCCGAGGTAGTCCGTCCCGAGCACCGCCTTGCCGCCGGGAATGGAGTTGGGCGCCCCGACCGGGGTGCTCGGGCCGTAAGGGGCGACGTACGGCCCTATGATCGCCAGCAGGACGATCAGGCCGACCAGTGCCACGCCGATGCGCGTCCGCCACAGCCGCAGCGAACGGCGCAGCAGGGACGCGCCGCGGACCGGGGACGGCGCCACCTCGGCGTCGGGGATCGCGACGTCGCTCACCTGACTCATAGCCGGGTCCTTAGTCTCGGCGTGACCAGGATGGTGGCCACGTCGGCCAGCAGGTTGAGTACCACGTACACCGCCGCGATCAGCATGGCCAGGGCCTGGATAACGGGCAGGTCATGGTTGACGACTGCTTCTGCTGTCGCGCCGCCGATGCCGGAGTAGTTGAAGACGAACTCGACGATGATGATGCCACCGGCCAGGTAGGCCAGGTTCAGCGCGATCACCTGGAACACCGGCCCGAGGGCGTTCGGCAGCGCGTGCCGGTTCAGGACGGTGCGCTCTGGCAAGCCCTTGAGCCGGGCCATCTCGACGTAGTCGCTCTCCAGGACCTCGATCATCGAGGCCCGCATGATCCGGGAGACGTACGGCGCGACCGCGATCACCAGGGTGATGGTCGGCAGGACCAGCGCCACCCAGTTATTCCACGGCCGGGACCCGGGCGGGACGGTGCTGATGGCGGGAAGGACGTGGAACACGGTCGTCGCGAACACGATGACGAGCACCAGGGCGACCACGAACTCGGGCAGCGCCGCCAGGACCAGCATGAGGTTCGAGCTGGTCTGGTCGAAGACCTTCTCCCGCTTGAGCGCCGCCCACGCGCCGATCGCGATCGACAGTGGTATCGACAGCACCGCCGCGAGCACCACCAGCACGGCGGAGTTCACCAGCTTGGGGGCCAGCAACGTGCTCACCGGCTCCTGGGCCTCCAGCGATGTCCCGAGGTTGCCGTGCAGCAGGCCGGTCACCCAGGTCAGGTACTGGTCGGCCACCGGCCGGTCCAGATGCAACTGGTGGCGCAGGGCGGCCAGGCTGGCCGGGTTGGCGTTCCGGCCGAGGATGGCGCGGGCGGGGTCACCGGGCAGGGCCTGGGTGGCCAGGAACACCAGGACCGAGACCAGGATCAGGACGAGGATCCCCAGCAGCAGCCGCCGGAGGATGAACCCCCATACCCCGCCGGGTCGCAACCTGTTCACGACGGTCCCTCCAGTCGGCGCTAGCCGAACCAGATAGTCCGGAAGCCGTGGCCGAAGCTATCCAGGTTGAGGGTGCCCTTGCTCGGCTTGAGCCCCTTGACCTTGGCCGAGTAGCCGTCGATGAGACCGCCGAAGAAGGGGATGATGTACCCGCCGGCGTTGTACTCGGCTTGCTGCATCTCCTGCTCGATCTGGGTACGCGTGGCCTGGTTGGTGGTGGCCGCGGCCTGGTTGTACAGCGCCACGAAGTTGGACCCGGTGCCCGACTTGGGCGGCCAGTGGGTCTCGTTGTACGGGGCGTTCGGCAGCGAGCCCTGCTGCACCTGGTTGAGGTACGCGCGGGTGCCCCAGAAGTCGATCGAGAAGGCCAGCTTGAGGTACTGGGTCCCGTAGAAGTTCGGGTCGTTGATCACGTTGATCTTGACGCCCGCGGCCGAGGCCTGGTTCGCGAAGACCGTCGCCGTATCCACCATGCCGGCCGCGCCGTCGGTGGTGTGCAGGTCCACGCTCAGGTTCGCGTGGCCGGCCGCCTTGAGCAGGGACTTGGCCTGCGCGATGTCCTGCTGCCGCTGCGGCAGCGAGTGATCGTAGCCGGGGTCGAAGGGGGCGTAGAGGTCGTTGCCGATGAACCCGTAGCCGGAGTTGACCTGCTCGAGCATCCCCTGCCGGTCGACGATCAGCCGCATCGCCTGGCGGACCCGCACATCGTCGAACGGGGGCATGTCGACCGCCATGCAGATCGGCAGCCAGCCGCCGGTCTTAGAGATCAGCACCCCCACGTTCTGGGCCTGCAGGACCTTCACCTGCGCAGGCGGCACGTCGGTCATCGCGTCGATCTGGCCGCCGAGCAGCCCGTTCACCTGCGCGGTCGGGGAGCTGAAGTCGGTGATCGTCACCGTGTCGAAGTACGGCTGGCCGCTGCGCCAGTAGTTCGGGTTGCGCTCGTGGACGCTCTGCTGGCCGGGCGAGAACGACTTGAGCTTGTAGGCGCCGGTGCCGTTCTGCGGAGCCGGGTACGCCTTGTACCCGGTGGGCACGATGGTGAACGTATAGCTGCCGAGGGTCTGCGGGACCGTCGCGTCCGGGGTCTTCAGCGGGAGCCGGACCGTGTACTTGTCCAGCTTCTTAATGCCCGCGATATCCATGGTGGCCGTGGCGGCGTACCCGGTGAGGCCGTACGCCTTGGTCCCGATGCGCTGGAGCGAGTAGACGACGTCGTCGGCCGTCATCGTCTTGCCGTTCTGGAACTCGATGCCCTGGCGCAGCTTGATCGTGTACTGCTTCGGGGTGTCCTGCGTGACGCTCTCGGCCAGGCCGTTGGTGGTGAGCTGGTAGTTCTCGTCGAAGAGCAGCAGCGTCTCGAAGGCGCTCACCAGCCGGGCCTGGTCGGGCTTGGTGATGATGTTCTGGCCGTCCATGATGTCCTTGGCGCCGCCGCCGGTAACTCCGAGCCGGAAGTTCCCGCCTCGCTTGGGCTGGCCAGCGGCCTGCGTCGAGCTGGTGGACGGCGACGAGGTGCCACTGCTGCCGCAGGCGGCCAGGCTACCGGTGAGAGCGACGCCTGCAGCGCCCGCGAACAACTGCCGACGTGAAATATCCGCCATATCAGAACCCCTTCTGTTCGTCGGCGCCGACGCTGAGCGCGGGCCGGTGGGGCAGGTGCGGATGCAAGGGGCAAGCCTTGCATCACGCGATGTAGACCGTTTCCTAGTCCTGCGTGAGCGGGCTTGTCAACGGACTGGCGAATGTTGGGTCTGTGCTGTTATGGGATTGAGTCGAGCGGCCAGCTCATGCCGGGAGCCGGATTTACCTGCTGGAACCCTGGACACGAACCTGCGTCCTGCCCATACTGGGTCACGATGGTATCAGAACGTTCATAACGTGAACAGCCCTGGAGGTCGCGATGGCGGGCCCGCAGAAGGTAATCATCACGTGCGCGCTGACGGGTTCCGGCCATACGCCATCCATGTCCCCGTACCTGCCGTACACCGTCGAAGACGTCGTGGAGCAAGGCGTGGCGGCGTCCGAGGCCGGCGCGGCGGTCCTGCACCTGCATGCCCGCGATCCGAAGGACGGCAGCCCGTCCGCCGATCCGAAGATCTTCGCGGAGTACGCATCGGGCATCAGGCAGCGCAGCGACGTCGTGATCAGCATCTCCACTGGCGGCGGCACCGGCATGTCGGTTCAGGACCGGCTGGCGGGGGTGCTCGAGCTCAAGCCCGAATTGTGCACCCTGAACCTCGGGACCATGAACTACGGCAGCTTCCCGATGATCGACAGGTACCGGGGCCGCTTCAAGTTCGACTGGGAGGAGCCGTACCTGGAGAGCACCCGGGCGGAACCGTTCGTGAGCACCTACGCCGACATCGAGTACATGCTCACCCAGGTGGGCCCGGCGACCGGCACGCGGTTCGAGGCCGAAGCGTACGACGTCTCGCACCTGTACACGCTGGCCTACTACCTGGACAAGGGCCTGGTCCAGCCGCCGATCCTGATCCAGACGATCTTCGGGACCATGGG
>Ga0306923_10001143_pt1 | contig 22998 bp, 18 predicted proteins | sample sta12Can44000108_FD_203841 | JGI IMG/M metagenome (GOLD analysis project Ga0306923, IMG submission 203841) | Lab enrichment of tropical soil microbial communities from Luquillo Experimental Forest, Puerto Rico - statanox.12C.anox.44.000.108 (v2)... | ecosystem: Environmental > Terrestrial >... | reverse complement strand
AGCCATCAGACGCCCGCGAGAGGCAGTCAAGAACCGGGTTGTGGGATGAGCACGGCGACAGGAGCGAGATGAGCCTCTGCGTCAATGTCCAAAACGCCCGCTGTCGTGTTTCCTGTTCGACGTCGACAATACGCTTATCGCTACGTGTTTATCGACGACAAGCTGAGCATCCTGGCCGCCGTGAAAAAGATCTGGAGTGAGCGGGTTACCACGGTATTCCCGAAGCAGGGCCACTATGCATTTGATCCAGATATTCTGGCCGGGAGTCCGCCAGCGGATGTTGAGCTTGGCAGGATCGGCGATCTGCTTAACTGCGACCTGGCGACCTTTCTGAAGAAGTAGGTGCGCGTGATGAGTGGCACACGCGCTGAAATTGCGACGGGCGCTGGCTCAACGGAAGAGCTCAGGACGGCTTTGAGCCTGCACGATGTCGGCCCCGCGCAGCAGCGCGGGGAGGGAGCAAGCCCCGCGTCGTGAAGTCGATGTCGACTCCTGCAACCATGCCGCTGCGGCCCGTTACGGCAGAGTTCTCGCCTGCCCCGGCGAGCCTTCACGGGCTTGACGGTGTCAATTTCTTTCTTGCCGGGATTTTGGCGGGCTTCGGTCCGTATGTGGCCGTTTATCTGGCCGATCAGAAATGGACGCAGGACAAGATCGGCTTGGTTCTGAGCGCAGGTGCGCTCGCCGGCTTGCTCAGTCAGGTGCCCGGAGGCGAGCTCCTGGATACGGTCCGCTCCAAGCGGCCACTGGTTGCGCTGGGCGCCGCAATGGTTGCCATCAGTGCGATGATCATTGAATTTTGGCCGAGCTTTCCGCTGGTTCTGATTGCCCAGGGGCTGCAGGGAATCACCGGCGGGTTACTGGGGCCGGCGATCGCTGCGATCAGTCTTGGGTTGGTCGGTCATGCGGCTTTGCCTGAACGGCTGGGGCGCAATCAGCGCTTTGCCTCCACAGGAAGTCTTGTGGCAGCCGCACTTATGGGTCTGGTGGGATATGCTTTCTCCTACCACGCGATATTTCTGCTGGTCATCGCCCTCGCCCTTCCGCTGTTTGTTGCTCTCGCGCGCATCCATGCAGCCGATATTCACTTCGGTCGCTCCTGCGGAGCTCCCCATCACCACACCTCCGCTCGGCCTCCGAGGGCTGGCCGCGCGACCCTGTGGAAGAGTCCGGCCTTGCTTGTTTTTGGCGCCTGCTTGTTCCTGTTTCAGCTCGCCAACGCGTCGATGTTGCCGCTTGCGGGAGAGTCGCTCATATATCAGGGAGAAAGCCGCTCCTCGCTCGTCGTCTCGGCACTGATTGTCCTGCCGCAGATCGTTGTTGCGGCGATAGCTCCATGGATTGGACGACAGGCGAACCAGTTGGGTCGACGGCCGCTTCTCCTCATCGGATTGGGCGCATTGCCAATCCGTGCGCTGCTGTTCGCGCTGACCACCGATGCGCCGCTCCTGCTTGTTTATCAGTTACTGGATGGTATCAGTGGGGCAGTAGTTGGCGTGCTGACACCGCTCGTCATTGCCGATGCAACGAACGGTACCGGTCGCTTCAACCTCGGGCAAGGTCTGGTCGGAACAGCATCCGGGATCGGTGCTTCGCTGAGCACTGCGCTGTTTGGTTTCATAGCTGCGAGCTTTGGAAGCACCGTTGTATTTCTGAGCATTGCATCGGTGGGTCTCGTCGCCGTGTTGATCCTGTGGTTCTTGATGCCGGAAACGAGACCTACAATCCAACCTGTTGGTTAACTCGGACTTCCCAAGGGGAAAACTTGAGGCAGGACCGTCCCGCATAGGGATGTCGCTCCCCATATGGTCGGCTTGCTCCGATGATGGTTCAATCGCCGGAACGGTCAGGCGGAGCGTGTTCCAGTTGGGCGCACGAAGTGTCCAGAGCAGACGCGGGTCAAGCCCGCGTGACGGCAGAGGAGGGAATCATGGATGAATCCTATGCGCGCTTCTCGCGATTGCTGATCGAGCGGCCGCATCCACGGGTGCTGCGGGTCATCATGAACCGGCCGGAGAAGCTCAATGCTGCGGACGGCGACATGCACGCCGACCTCACCAATATCTGGCGGGTAATCGATGCCGACCCGACCGTGAACGCGGTGCTGCTTACGGGCGCCGGCAAGGCATTCTCGGCGGGGGGCGATCTCGATCTCATCGACCGGATGATCGCGGACTTCGACACGCGCATGCGTGTTTGGAAGGAGGCGCGCGAGATGGTCTACAACGTGATCAATTGCAGCAAGCCCATCGTCTCCGCCATCAATGGCGCGGCTGTAGGTGCGGGACTGGTGCTTGCCATCCTTGCCGATGTTTCCATTGCCGCCCGTTCGGCGAGACTGATCGATGGCCATACCAAGCTCGGTGTGGCGGCTGGCGATCATGCTGCCATCATCTGGCCGCTGCTGTGCGGAATGGCCAAGGCCAAGTATCACCTGCTGCTGTGCGAGCCGGTCAGCGGCGAGGAGGCCGAGCGCATCGGTCTCGTTTCGGTTGCAGTAGCCGACACGGAGCTTCAGGCGCGCGCCCTCGATATTGCCGTGCGGCTTGCGGAAGGGGCGCCAAACGCGATCCGCTGGACGAAATACGCGCTCAACAACTGGCTGCGTGCGGCCGGTCCCATTTTCGATGCATCGCTTGGCATGGAGTTCCTCGGCTTCTCCGGGCCCGAGCTGCCGGAGGGTGCGGCTGCATTGCGCGAGAAACGCGCGCCGCGTTTCCCCAACGAGGGTATCGCCTGAGCTCTCAAAGCATGACCGTTCCGCCATCGACGGCGATGGTTTGCCCGGTGACCAGATGGCTTCCGTCGGAGACGAGCCACTCTATCGTGCCCACGAGATCGGAGGGCACGAGATTGCGCGCAATCGCCTGCCCCTTCTGGATGGCATCGAGCGCCTTCTCCGCCTTTTCCGCGAAGAATTCGCGTGCTCCCTCGGTGAGCACCGCGCTTGGCGCAACGGCATTCACGCGGATGTTGTCGCGCCCGAGCTCGCGCGCAAGACCGCGGGTAAGACCAATCACGGCCGCTTTCGATGTCGTGTAGTGCAGCCCATATGGCATCCCGTAAGTGGCGGCAAGCGAGGCGATATTGACGATGCTGCCGCCGCCGGCCGCGCGCATCGCGGGCACAACGGCCTTGCAGCAATTCCAGATGCCCTTGACGTTCACGGCCATGGCGGCATCCCACTCGGTTTCGCTGATCGCGTCGAAACGGCCGCCTTTGAGGGCGCCGAACAAGGCCGCATTGTTTATGAGCGCGTCAATGCGCGCGAACGCATCGAGTGCCGTGCGTGCCATGTCCGATGCGGACGAGGCCGCGGCGACATCGACCTTCGTCGCAACGGCGCTCGCTCCCGCGGCCTTGACCAGGTCGAGCGTGTTGGAGCAGTCGTTGATGTCGGCGATCACGATGCGTGCGCCCTGGCCGCTGAGATAGCGCGCATATTCCTGTCCGATGCCGCGGGCGGCCCCGGTGATGATAATGACCTTGCCTTCGATGTTCATGTGATCTCCTCGGGAGCAGAATCGTCCGCTTGTTAACGCGCTGTCAACCAGGCATGGGCACCACTGTCTGCTTGGGGGGCGGATGGCGTCACGGCTCGAGCGCACGCAGTTTGCGGCCTGGTGGTGGACGGTCGACCGCCTTTTGCTGGCCGCGCTGTTCGCGCTCGTTCTCGGCGGCATCGTGCTCTCGCTCGCCGCAAGCCCGCCCGTTGCGTCGCGGCTGGGGCTCGACCCGTTCCATTTTGTTCTGCGACACATGCTTTATGTGTTTCCCGCCACCGCGGTCATGCTGGCGACATCCTTACTGCCTCCGCGCTATATCCGGCGGCTGGCACTCTGGGTCTTCGTGCTCAGCGTCCTGCTTGTTGCCGCTACCCTCGAGTTCGGCGCCGAAGTAAAGGGAGCACGGCGCTGGCTGGTCTTGTTCGGGGTCAATGTCCAGCCGTCCGAGTTCCTGAAACCCTCTCTGGTCATTCTGATCGCCTGGCTGTTTGGAGAGTCCGCGCACCGGCCTGAGATGCCCGCCAACAGCATTGCGCTGCTGCTCCTCACAATTGCGCTCACCGGCCTCGTGCTGCAGCCCGATTTCGGACAAACCATGCTGATTGCGCTGGTCTGGAGCGCGCTTTTTTTCCTCTCCGGCATGCGCATCGTCTGGGTCGCCGGTCTTGCCGGCGCAGCCGCGGCCGGTCTCGCGAGTGCCTATTTGCTGATCCCACACGTGGCGCGCCGTATCGAACGCTTCCTCGATCCTGCATCCGGGGACAGTTTCAACGTCGAGCAGGCGCTGGAATCGTTCCAGCGCGGGGGCTGGTTCGGGCGCGGGCCGGGGGAAGGCACGGTCAAGCGCATCCTGCCGGAGAGCCACACCGATTTCGTCTTTGCCGTCGCGGCGGAGGAGTTCGGTATCGTGCTTTGTCTGCTGCTAGTGCTCCTATTTGCCTTTATTGTGCTGCGTGCCCTGCGGCATGCGACGTCCAGCGAGGATGCCTTCACGCGCTTTGCGGCGGCCGGCCTTGCAATTCTTTTCGGACTTCAGGCCGCGATCAATATGGCCGTGAACCTGCACCTCATGCCGGCAAAGGGAATGACGCTGCCGTTTATCTCCTTCGGCGGCTCGTCCATGATCTCGGTCGCCTATGCAATGGGAATGCTGCTCGCGCTGACCCGGCAGCGCCCGCGTGCGGTGCTCTTGACGAGCGATGGCGCGACGCGCCAAAGCACGCTCGCCGCGGCGTGAGCTTGCGCTCCGCCGCGCGGAATTTACGGCGGGCGATTGGATGGCTCCGCGCTCAGGAACCGGAAAGCCGCTATCGTCAATGAAGCGCCGGGGAGCACGGGAATGAGTGCGGGCACGGAGCAGGCCTCGACGGAGCCTGTGGTGCTGCTCGCAGCAGGTGGCACCGGAGGCCATCTCTTTCCGGCGCAGGCGTTGGCGGAGGAACTGGCGCGGCGCGGCGTGATCGTCGACCTTGCAACCGACCACCGCGCCGAGCACTACGGCGGCCAATTTCCTGCTCGAACGATCCATGTTGTCGCGAGCGAGACGCTGCGGGGGCGCAATCCATTCTCCGTCGCCCGCGCTGCGCTGATGCTGGGTATCGGAACCATGCAGGCATTGGCTCTGCTTGCCCGGGTCAGACCGGCGGCGGTTGTGGGCTTTGGCGGCTATCCGACCATACCTCCTGTGCTGGCAGCGACGCTCCGCAATGTTCCGACCGTGATCCATGAGCAGAACGCCGTCATGGGACGCGCCAACCGCCTGCTGGCGCCGCGCGTACGCGCGATTGCGACCAGCTTTGGCGGCATGCTCGATCATGATTCCCGCCTTGAGGGGAAGGCGGCACGGACCGGCAACCCGGTGCGGGCGATGGTGGTCGCGGCGGCGGGAATTGGTTACGACGCGCCGAATTCCGCGAACGTGCTTCGTGTTCTGGTGTTCGGCGGCAGCCAGGGCGCACGCATCATGGCGGACGTGGTCCCCGCGGCTGTCAAGCAGCTTGATCCGTTGCTGCAGGGCCGCCTCGCTGTCGTGCAGCAGGCTCGCGAGGAGGACGTTGCGCGGGTCAGGCAAGCGTATGCCGGCACGCGCGCAGCCGCCGAGATTGCCCCCTTCTTTCCGGATCTTCCGGCACGGATCGCCGCGGCGCATCTTGTCATTGCGCGCTCAGGCGCCTCCACGGTCGCCGAGCTTGCCGCCATTGGACGGCCAGCCATCCTGGTCCCACTGCCACACGCGCTGGACCATGATCAGTTCGCCAATGCGGGGTTTCTGGAGCGCTCCGGCGGCGCGCTGCGGCTGCAGCAGAAGGATTTCACCCGGCAACGGTTGGCCGACGAAATCTCTGCCCTTGCCAGCGCTCCGCAGAAGCTCGTAGCAATGGCTGCGGCGGCACGCTCGCAAGGAGCGATTGATGCCGCCGAGCGGCTTGCGGATCTCGTAGCGGAGGTAATGGCGAAGGCCCAACGATGAAGCTGCCAAGAGAGATCGGACCGATTCATTTTGTCGGCATCGGAGGCATCGGGATGAGCGGCATCGCCGAGGTGCTGATCAATCTCGGCTACACGGTGCAAGGCAGCGATGCTTACGACAGCTTCAACATCAAGCGTCTGCGCGACAAGGGGGCAAGGATATCCATCGGCCATTCCGCCAACGCTGTGGGGGACGCCGCCGTGGTCGTGGTGTCGACTGCCATCAAGCGCGACAACCCGGAGCTTGCGGCCGCACGCGCCAAGCGCCTGCCGGTCGTGCGGCGCGCGGAGATGCTGGCTGAACTGATGCGCCTCAAGAGTTGCGTTGCCATTGCGGGGACGCATGGCAAGACGACCACCACCTCCCTTGTCGCCGCTCTCATCGATGCCGGCGGGTTTGATCCAACGGTCATCAATGGCGGAATCATCAACGCGTACGGCACCAATGCGCGGCTCGGTGCCGGCGACTGGATGGTGGTCGAAGCCGACGAATCCGATGGCACTTTCCTCAAGCTGCCGGCCGATGTCGCCGTCGTGACCAATGTCGATCCCGAGCATCTCGATCATTTCGTGACGTTCGAGGCGGTGCAGGCCGCGTTCCGCGCCTTCGTCGACAACGTGCCCTTCTACGGCTTCGCGGTGATGTGCACGGACCACCCTGTGGTGCAGGTCCTGGTCGGTCAGATCACCGATCGCCGCATCATTACCTATGGCGAGAATCCGCAGGCCGACGTCCGGCTCCTCGACCTCGATCATTCCGACGGGCACTCGCGCTTCTCGATTGTGTTCCGTGATCGCACCGGTGCCACGAGGCACGAGATCGGCAAACTAAGGCTGCCGATGCCAGGGCGGCACAACGCGCTCAACGCCACGGCGGCGATTGCGGTCGCGCACGAGCTCGGCGTGCGTGACGAGCTCATTCGCAAGGCGCTCGCGGAGTTCGGAGGCGTGCGCCGGCGCTTCACCCGCACCGGCGAATGGAATGGCGTGCCCATCATCGACGATTATGGCCATCACCCGGTCGAGATCGCGGCCGTGCTGCGCGCCGCGCGTGAGACCAGCATTGGCCGCGTGATCGCAATCGTGCAGCCGCACCGCTATAGCCGGCTCGCCTCGCTGTTCGAGCAGTTCTCAACCTGCTTCAACGATGCGGACACTGTGATCGTGTCCCATGTGTACCCGGCCGGCGAAGTACCGATCGCGGGCGCCGACCGCGATGCATTGGTGCAAGGGCTGCGGTCGCACGGTCACCGACAGGTTATTGCGCTCGATGGGCCACAGGATCTTGCACGCATGGTCAAGCGGCTGGCCGGACCGGGCGACATCGTCGTGTGCTTGGGCGCGGGCAACATCACGCAATGGGCCTATGCACTGCCGGGGGAGCTGGACGCGCTCGGAGCGGTGGCATGAGGGCGATAACGCGCCTGGCATGATGTTTGAGGATCTCACTGTCGATTTGCGCGCACGCATGCCAGCGTTGCGGGGGCGGCTCCTCTTCAACCAGTCGCTCGCCGAGTTCACCTGGTTTCGCGTCGGCGGAGCGGCGCAAGCCCTGTTCGTGCCTGAGGACGAGCCGGACCTTGCCTATTTTCTTCGGACTCTGCCAGGCAACGTTCCGGTCACGGTGGTCGGTCTCGGCTCCAACCTGATCGTGCGCGATGGCGGGGTGCCGGGCATCGTTATTCGGCTCGGCCGTGGTTTCGGCGATCTGAAGGTCGAGCCCGGGCATCGCATCCGCGCGGGTGCGGCAGTTCCTGATCTGAAGGTCGCCCGCACGGCGCAGGAGGCGGCGATTGCGGGTCTTGCATTCTTGCGCGGAATTCCAGGTGCGGTCGGCGGGGCGTTGCGAATGAACGGCGGCGCTTATGGGCGCGAAACGAAGGATGTCGTTGTCGAGGCGCGTGGTGTCGACCGCCATGGTGGCGTCCACGTCTTCGGAAACGCCGACATGAAATACGCCTATCGGCACTGCGGGCTTTCCGAGGACGTCATCTTCACCGAGGCGCTCCTTCAAGGAATGGCGGGTGACGCGCAGCTGATCGCTGCGGAAATGGACAAGATCACCGAGGCGCGCGAGACCACACAGCCCATAAAGAGCCGCACCGGCGGCTCGACGTTCAAGAACCCGCCTGGTCACAAGGCATGGCAGCTGATTGACGCCGCTGGATGCCGTGGCCTGCGCCTCGGCAAGGCCCAAGTCTCGGAGCTGCATTGCAACTTCCTCATCAACCTGGGCGGCGCCACCGCCGCCGAGATCGAAGACTTGGGCGAAATCGTGCGCAGGCGCGTCAAGCAACAATCCGGCATCGAGCTGGATTGGGAGATCAAGCGGATCGGAGTTCCTACCGGATAATATTCTCGACGGACCGCCTAATCTCGATTCTATTGAAGTCACAACGAATCAGCGGCTCGAGCCCGCATGAGCAAGCATGTCGCCGTTCTGATGGGAGGCTGGTCGGCCGAGCGGGAGATCTCGCTGCGCTCCGGCAAGGCCTGCGCCGACGCCCTTTCCCGGCTGGGCTATCAGGTCACCCGCATTGATGTGGGGCGCGACATTGCCTCCGTGCTCGGCACCGTCAAGCCTGATGTCGCGCTCAATGTGCTGCACGGCAGTCCGGGTGAGGATGGCACGCTACAGGGCATCCTCGAGATTCTTGCCATTCCCTATACCCATTCCGGGGTGATGGCATCGGCAATGGCCATGCAGAAAGAGATTGCCAAGACCCTCTTTCGTGCCGCCGGGGTGCAGGTGCCGGAAGGGCTCGTGGTCCCACGGCTCGAGGCAGCACGGCGCCACCTCATCGAGCCGCCCTATGTGATTAAGCCGCTGGCGGAAGGCTCAAGTGTCGGCGTCTACATCGTGACCGCCGACCATGCCCACCCGCCGCAGGAGCTCACCCGGCATGACTGGTCCTACGGTGAGCGGGTTATCGTGGAAAAGTTCATTCCCGGCAAGGAGTTGACCTGTGCAGTGATGGGCGACCAGGCGCTTGGGGTGATCGAGATCGTGCCTACGACCAAGTTCTACGATTACGACGCCAAATATGCGCCAGGGGGCTCAAAACATCTGCTTCCGGCGGAAATTTCATCGTTTGTTTACCAAGAGGTCCGCAAAGTGGCCTTGGCGGCGCACAATGCGCTTGCGTGCCGGGGCGTGAGCCGTGCGGATTTCCGCTACGACGACCGGGTTGATGGGCTCGGGGGGGTGTTTTGTCTCGAGGTCAATACCCAGCCTGGCATGACGCAAACGTCGTTGGTGCCCGAACTCGCCGCGCATGCGGGGATTACGTTTGATGAGCTGGTGCGATGGATGATCGAGGACGCCTCGCTCAATCGCTGATCGGAATGATGCGCTGGCCGGCGCGGCTTTTCAATCACGCTTGCCGCATGCCTATTCGCAGCTGCGATGCACCCGAGCGGCGCGCGCGTCCGATGGAATTGCTGGATCGCTGGGCATTGCTGCTCGATCGCCGGTTAATGACGCGAGCAGCGGGATCGATGGCCGCTGCCATCCTCATCCTGTCGAGCCTTGCCTACGGCATCGTGAAAGGTGATCACCTGGCGATCGTCTGCGGCTATCTGCAAGGCGCCGGCGACTGGGTCGCCAATGGAGCCGGCCTGCGGATCGCCTCCATCGCGCTTACCGGTAATGCCCGCGTCAGCCGGGAGGAGGTCCTTGCCACTGCCGGAGTTAACGGCACGACCTCCCTTATCTTTATCGATGCCGATGGGGCGCGACAGCGACTCAAGAGCAACCCGTGGATAGCGGACGCGACGGTGCTCAAGCTCTATCCACGGGACCTGCAGATCCGCATCAGCGAGCGTGTCGCATTCGCGCTCTGGCAAAAAGATCGAGCTGTCTCGGTGATTGCGGAGGATGGAACCGTGCTCGAGCCTTATGTCGAGCCCGGCCTGATCCGGCTTCCGCTGGTCGTCGGCGCCGGCGCCCAGCTCAGGGCGAAGGAGTTGCATGCACTGCTCGATCGGCACCCCGAGCTGCGGGACATGGTCCGCGCCTCGATTCTCGTGAGCGAGAGGCGCTGGAATCTGCGCTTGAAGAACGGCATTGAGGTTCTGTTGCCCGAAACAGGTACCGCGTCTGCGCTGGAGACGCTCACCGGGCTCGCCCGCAAGCAAAATCTGATCACTCGCGACGTCGTCATGATCGACCTGCGGCTTTCGGATCGCGTGACCGTCCGATTGTCGGATGCCGCAGCGCAAGGACGCATGGACGCGCACAAGGAGCAGCCGAAGAAAAAGGCCGGTAACGCATGAGCGCGCTCCAATCCGGTCTTACGCCGAAGATGAAGCCGCTGCGGCCGAGGCGCTCGAGCCTCGTCGCGGTGCTGGATGTCGGCACAAGCAAGATCGTTTGCCTGATCGGTCGCCTGCGGCCGCGCGAGCCCGACGACGTGCTGCGCCAGCGCAGCCACGGCATCGGGGTGCTCGGGTTCGGGCATACGCTTGCACGAGGCGTGAAAGCCGGGTGTGTCATCAACCTTGCGCAGGCCGAGGCCGCAATCCGGCAATGCGCCGACCAAGCGGAGCGCATGGCCCGCATGCAGCTCGACTCGGTGATACTCGCAGTGTCGGCTGGTCGCCCGACCAGCGAGCTCATTTCCGCTTCGGTTGATGTTGCCGCCGCCAGCATCGGCGAGCGGGACATCGCGCGGGTGCTCACTGCGGGCAGCCGGCATTCGGTGCGGGAAGGGCGAGTCGTTTTGCATTCGCTGCCGCTTGGATTTGTCGTGGACGGGGCATCGGGGATAGCGGACCCGCGCGGGATGCTGGCGCGCCGGTTCGGCATCGACATGCACGTGGTGACTACGGACATGTCGGTTGTGCGCAATCTCATGCTCACGGTCGAGCGCTGCCATCTCAAGGTGGAGGCGATGGTGACCTCGCCCTACATGGCCGGACTGTCGGTTCTTGCCGACGATGAGGCCGAGCTCGGGGCCGCCGTCATCGACATGGGTGCAGGCACGACCACGATCGCAGTCTTCTGCGGCGGCCAGTTCGTACATGCGGACGGCTTTGCGCTCGGCGGTCGGCACGTGACCATGGACCTCGCGCGCGGCCTGCACGCCCGTGTTCCCGATGCCGAGCGCATCAAGACTCTTTATGGGAGCGTGCTGGTCGGCGGCTTGGACGAGCGCGACATGATCGCTGTTCCGCCGGTCGACGGCGATGAGATGGAGGCGCCGCAGTTCGTGTCGCGGGCGAGCCTGGTGCGTTTCATCAAGCCGCGCGTGGAGGAAATATTCGAGATGGTGCGCGATCGGCTGGCCGCATCGCCATTTGTCGCAGAGCCGCGCGGACGCGTGGTTCTGACCGGGGGCGCGAGCCAGCTCGCCGGCCTGTCCGGGTTGGCGGCTCAGGTGCTCGGACGTCCGGTCCGGATCGGGCGTCCGCTCGGAATTTCCGGGCTGCCGGAGGAGGCAAGGGTACCGGCCTTCGCGGCGGCGGCGGGAATGCTGGTGTATCCGCAGGTGGCCCATCTTGAGCATTTTGAACCGCGGCGAACGCGGCACTCGCTAACAGGCGGCGGCTATATCGCACGGGTCGGACGATGGCTTCGCGAGAGCTTCTGATGACTCGATCCACATCCCATCGGTCGGTGGCGGACCGACCCGACCCGGCGGTGACTTCCGCGCACAAGAGGCAAACATGAGCATCAATCTGAAGATTCCCGATATCCGTGAGCTCAAGCCGCGGATCACCGTGTTCGGGACCGGTGGCGCCGGCGGCAATGCCGTCAACAACATGATTGCGAGCGGGTTGCAGGGCGTCGATTTCGTTGTCGCAAATACCGACGCACAGGCGCTGACCTTGTCCAAGGCCGAGCGCATCATCCAGATGGGTGTTGCGGTCACCGAGGGACTTGGTGCCGGCTCGCAGCCCGAGGTCGGCCGCGCCGCCGCCGAGGAAGCCATCGACGAGATCCGCGACCATCTCCAGGGCGCGCACATGGTTTTCGTGACCGCCGGGATGGGAGGCGGAACGGGCACCGGGGCAGCACCGGTGGTGGCGCGCTGCGCCAAGGAGGCAGGCATCCTCACCGTGGGGGTCGTGACCAAGCCGTTCCAGTTCGAAGGCGTGCGCAGGATGCGGGTTGCTGAGGGCGGCATCGCCGAGCTGCACAAGGTGGTCGATACGCTTCTCATCATCCCGAACCAGAACCTGTTCCGCGTAGCGAATGAGAAGACCACGTTTGCAGACGCCTTCGCGATGGCTGACCAGGTACTCTATTCGGGCGTGGCCTGCATTACCGACCTTATGGTCAAGGAAGGATTGATCAATCTGGACTTTGCCGATGTGCGCGCGGTGATGCGCGAGATGGGCAAGGCCATGATGGGCACTGGCGAAGCCTCTGGTGAGAAGCGGGCGCTGACCGCGGCGGAATCTGCAATCTCGAACCCACTGATCGATGATGCCTCGATGAAGGGCGCCAAGGGCCTGCTCATCTCGATCACCGGCGGCAAGGACCTCACCCTCTATGAGGTCGATGAAGCCGCGACCCGGATTCGGGAGGAGGTGGATCAGGACGCCAATATCATAGTCGGGGCGACCTTTGATGAGACCCTGGAAGGCATCATCCGGGTCTCGGTGGTTGCGACCGGTATCGACCAGGCCGCCCTGCGGCCGATCACGGCGCCGGAGGCGCGCATTGCGGAGCTTACCCAAAAGCTGCGGGCCGATCAGATTCGCGAAGAGCAGCACCGTCCTGCGGCTGACCGCGGTGAGCGCAGGGAAGCTCGGCTGCCCGAGCACGCAATGGCTGCCAAGTCGCCGCACTCGAGCGCCGAGGCCATTGAAAGCGCGGCCAAGGCCGCGGTTGCGCGTGCGGTTCTGCCCATGATCGAGGATGTGACCATCCGCCCGATTCCGCCGAAGCCGTCTCTGTTTCCGGAGCAGCCAGCCGTTGCGATGGCGGTCGAGCCTACCCCGCCGAAGGCCTTCATTCCCCCGCCGCCGGAGCGCACTCCTGGCAAGCCGAGACGGATGCCCGAGATCGATGAGCTGCCGCGGCCGGCGCAAGCCGAACTGCGCGCCCAAAGGGGGGAGCAACCCGATGCGGAGTCGGGGGAGAAGCGAAAAGGAGGACTGCTTCGCAGGCTTGCTGCAGTTGGCCTCGGCAGACGCGAGGAGGAACCAGAGGAGAAACTCCCGGCAAATGTCCGACCCGTGCGCGCGGCAGCCCGCCCGGCCGATCGGGCGCCGGCTCCCGCTCCCCGTCCTGCACCGCTCCCATCGAGCGGCCGCACCGGCGAGCCAGTCTCCGATTACGCCAAGCGCCCGGCGCACCAAGCGCTCGATCCACTTGGGCGCCAAGCTCCTGTGCATAACGAGGAGGACCAGCTCGATATCCCCGCTTTTCTGCGCCGCCAGGCCAATTGATGGATACTCATCACCGGAGAGCCACGCGGGCCCTATCCCGCGGCTCCCCATCCTGAGCCGCAGGGTTCCGAATTCGATAAAGGTCTGGACGCCAACTCACTGATATCCTGTCGCGTTTGCGTCTGCTGGGCAAGCCGGGGGGTTGGCGGCTGCAGGGCTGCGCAACGGGCTCGTTGGGAGGGTTCGAGTGCCCATGCCGTGACATCTGCTGGCGGGACTGCCGTCAGGATCATGGTAACAGTCGGTAAAAAAGCGTGAGTTGGCGTCCATCCCAACCGAAGGTAAGGTTGCCGTCCTAGAGGGGTTCTGTTTCGGGGGACGGTGCGGCTGAAAATCTTGCCCGCAGGCATCTGCGAACCGCTAACGGCAGGAAACGGCCGGTGTCGTCCGCATGTTCCGTTGCGTCCCGGTAAGGCGCGGCGTTCGGGAGTGTGTGGGACGAGAGCATGAGAGCTGCTGGCCAGACCACGCTTTGCGGTCACACCACCTTGTTCGGGGTGGGGGTCCATTCAGGGTTAGCGGCCACTCTCACCATTCATCCGGCGGATGCCGGTACCGGATTGAGGTTCATTCGCACCCGCATCGACGGCTGCCGGCATCGCGAAATCCCCGCTGAGATGGGAGCGGTGACCGCAACTGAATTCGCGACCGTGCTCGGAGACGAGAACGGGCCTCTGGTTTCCACATCGGAGCATGTGCTGGCAGCCCTTGCGGGCCTTGGCGTCGACAATGCTTTGGTGGAAATCGATGGCCCCGAGGCTCCGATCATGGACGGGAGCGCCGCACCGTTCGTCGCCGCAATCGATCAGGTCGGACTTGAGACGCTCAATGCACCCCGCCGCTACGTGAGGGTGCTCAAGCGGGTGCAGGTTGCTCTGGGAGATGCGTTCGGGGAGATCCTGCCCAATCCCCGCGGCTTCCGCATCGAAGCTGAGGTCAACTTCAATCATGCCCTCATTGGAAAACAGGCATTCGCGATTGACGTGAAACCTGAGACGTTCCGCCAGGAAGTTGCGCGCGCCCGCACGTTCGGATTCATGCGTGATGTCACCACGCTGTGGAATTCGGGCTACGCGCTGGGCGCTTCACTTGAGAATACGCTGGTCGTTACTGATGACCGCATCCTCAATCCGGGAGGTACCCGCTTCGCGGATGAATTCGTGCGACACAAGGTCCTTGACGCGATCGGCGACCTCGCATTGGCCGGAGGGCCACTGCTTGCCACTTATCGCTCGGTGCGCGGCGGTCATAAGCTCAACTATGCGGTGCTTTGCGCCCTGATGTCCAACCCGAGCGCCTGGACGTGGTCGGACGGCGAGTTTCCGCGGTCTCGAGGTCATGTCGAGGTGCCTGTGCGGATGGCACCGGCGCTCAGCCCCGAGATCTCCTGAACATCCACATTTCCCGCAGCAGGGGTCCCTCGGCCGCCACATTCCGGGCGGAATGTGCCCCTAGTTTTTTGTGCCTCGGCAGGGGTTTAGAGCAGGGGCAACCGGGGGCAAGGCGCTCCGCGCCGACGACCCTCGTCAAAGGGGCGGGAAACCCATCGGATCCATGGACCGGCGTTGCGTCCGCATGAGCATGTTCGAGCGCGGGGTGCGTGCGCTCAAGCGTGTTCTTCCGCTGTGCGCGCTCGCGGCGGCGCTTTGCGCCTGCAGCATGTTCGACAAGGACACCGTCGTTCCGGATGAGCCCGCAGACAAGCTCTACAACGAGGGGCTGTACCTGCTCAATCAAAAGAAGGATCCGAAGGAGGCGGCGAAAAAGTTCGAGGAGGTGGATCGCCAGCATCCGTATTCCGAATGGGCGCGCAAATCGTTGATCATGTCGGCCTACGCCTATTACGAGTCGGGCTCATACGACGATTGCATCAGTGCGGCGCAGCGCTATGTGACGCTGCATCCGGGCAGCCCCGATGCCGCCTACGCCCAGTTCCTCATCGGCTCGTCGTATTTCGACCAGATTCCAGAAATTTCGCGCGATCAGAGCCGCACGGAAAAAGCGGTCGAAAGCCTTGACGAGGTAGTCCGCCGTTATCCGAGCTCGGAATACGCGGTCGCTGCCAAGCGCAAGATAGAAATGGCCCGCGATCAGCTGGCTGGCAAGGAGATGGAGGTCGGCCGCTGGCACTTGCAGCGACGCGAGTTCACCGGCGCGATCAATCGCTTCAAGGTGGTCGTGACCAGATATCAGAGGACGCGCCATGTCGAGGAGGCGCTGATGCGGCTCACCGAGGCCTACATGGCGCTCGGCATCGTGGACGAGGCGCAGACCTCGGCCGCCGTCCTGGGTCACAATTTCCCCGAAAGCCGCTGGTACAAGGACGCCTACGCTCTGATGCAGTCGCGAGGCTTGCAGCCAAGCGAGAACAAGGGCTCCTGGATCAGCCGGGCATTCAAGCTTGGATGAGTGCCGTCCCCGCCTCTTTCCCGCTTTTGCCGAATCACTAGCCGAGCGTACACACCCTGCCTAGATTTGGCGGTGCCACGCTCGTGACAATCCCGCTTGCCCGCGGAGCTGTCACGTGCGGATCCCGGTTTGGCGCGGGTCTCCCACGAGGAGCCACTCATGCTGGTGCGGCTTTCCATTCGCGACATAGTCCTGATCGAGCGTCTCGATCTTGACTTTGCTGCCGGGCTCTCCGTCCTCACCGGCGAGACGGGGGCAGGGAAATCGATTCTGCTTGACGCTTTTGCGCTTGCACTTGGGTCGCGCGGTGACGCAGCGCTCGTGCGCCACGGCATCCAGCAGGGGCAGGTTACGGCGGTGTTCGAGCCGCCGCCCGCGCATCCGGCGTGGGAGCTTGTGGCAGCGAATGGGCTGCCATCGGAGGATCAGTTGATCCTGCGGCGCGTTCAGCTTGCCGACGGGCGGACCCGGGCGTTCGTCAATGACGCCCCGGTAAGCGCGCAGACTCTCCGGAGCCTGGGAGCTGCGCTCGTAGAGATCCATGGGCAGCACGACGAGCGCGCGCTGGTGGACGCTAGATTCCACCGCCAGTTGCTCGATGCCTTTGCCGGTCTTGAGGTCGATGCGGCAACGGTCGGCCGGCTGTGGGAGGAGCACCGCGCCGCAGAGCAAGAGGTCGTCAGGCAGGGCGAGGCAGTTGAGCGCGCCGAACGCGAGACCGATTGGCTGCGGCACGCGGTCGACGAGCTGACGCGGCTTGATCCGCAGCCCTCTGAAGAATCCTCGCTCGCGCAAAAGCGCGCCTTGATGATGCAGGCTGAGAAAGTTGTCGCCGATTTGCGTGAGGCGCAGGAGGCGATATCGGGCGGACATTCTCCGCTCCCGTTGCTCTCTGCCGCGGCGCGACGACTGGAGCGCCGGGCGACCCAGGCGCCGACCCTGATTGAGCCGGTGGTGAAGGCTTTCGAGGCGGCGCTGCACGCGATCGAGGAGGTCCGCGGCCAGGTGGCTGCGGCGCTGGCGGCGGGCGATAGCGATCCGCAGGAGCTTGAGCGCGCCGAGGAGCGACTGTTCGCATTGCGCGCCGCCGCACGCAAGTACGGCGTGCCCGTGGATGAGCTCAACGCACTGGCGACGCGTTATGCTGCCGATCTGTGCGCCATGGATGCAAGCGCCGCACGGCTTCGCGATCTGGAAAGTGCCGCCCGCGAAGCGGCCGCTCGCTACCGGGATGCGGCCGAAACGCTGTCGGCAGCGCGCCGGGACGCCGCCCAGAAGCTGGAACGCTCCGTCAATTCCGAGCTTCGCCCGTTGCGGCTGGAGCGCGCCGCGTTCTCGGTCGAGATAGCCAGTGAGGGTGATAACGGGGGACCACATGGCGTCGATCGCGTTGAGTTCTGGGTGCAGACCAATCCCGGCACGCGACCAGGGCCTCTTATGAAGATCGCCTCGGGCGGCGAGCTTGCCCGATTCCTGCTGGCGTTGAAGGTGGTCCTGGCCAATCGCGGCTCAGCGCCCACGCTGGTTTTCGACGAGGTCGATACCGGGGCAGGGGGCGCGGTGGCGGATGCAATCGGAGTGCGACTGGCACGGCTCGCGAGCCGTGCCCAGGTGATTGCGGTGACGCACGCGCCACAGGTGGCCGCACGCGCCGACCGGCATTACCTGATCAGCAAGAGCACGGTGGAAAAAGGCAGACGGGTCGCCACCCGGGTCATCGAAGTGGCGGCCGAGAAGCGGCGCGAGGAGATTGCACGCATGCTCGCGGGCGCCGAGATCACCGCCGAGGCGCGTGCCGCCGCCGAGCGTCTGATCCAGACCGCCGGATAAGAGCTTGGCCGATACCAGCAGCATTCCCGTCGAGAAGCTCAGCGCGATCCAGGCCAGGGCCGAGCTTGAGCGACTTGCCGCCGAGATCGCCGATCACGACCGGCGCTACTACCAGGACGATGCGCCGATCGTCTCCGACGCCGCCTATGACGCGCTGCGGCAGCGCAATGATGCAATCGAGCGACGATTTCCGGAATTGATGCGAGCGGATTCGCCTTCGACGCGAGTCGGAGCTGCGCCCGCGCAGAAATTCGCCAAAGTGCGCCACGCCGTACCGATGCTCTCGCTCGGCAATGCATTTTCGGAGGGCAATGTTGCGGAATTTGTCGAACGGGTGCGCCGTTTCCTGCGGCTGGCGCCGAATGAGAGCATCGCGTTCGTGGCCGAACCCAAGATCGATGGGCTTTCCTGCTCACTGCGTTACGAGAAAACGCGCCTTGCCAACGGCGCAACCCGCGGCGACGGCTTCGAGGGTGAAGACGTCACCGCTAATGTTGCCACCATCAAGGATGTTCCCCAGCGGCTCGGCGGCGCCGATGTCCCCGAAGTTTGTGAGATCCGCGGCGAGGTCTACATGAGCCACGCCGATTTTGCCGCACTGAACGCGCGCCAGGCCAAGGACGGCAGGCAGATCTTTGCCAATCCACGCAATGCCGCGGCCGGTTCTCTCCGGCAGCTCGATCCCTCCATTACCGCCTCCCGACCGCTGCGCTTTTTTTCCTACTCCTATGGCGAGATGACGCGCGTGCCGGCGCAGACGCAGTCCGGCATGCTGAAATGGTTCGAGAGCGTGGGCTTTGTTACCAACCCTCTCACGCGGCTGTGCCACAACGTGGAAGAGTTGCTTTCCTTCCATCACGACATGGAAACGCGTCGCGCGACTCTCGGCTACGATATCGATGGCGTGGTCTACAAGATCGACCGGCTGGACTGGCAACGCCGCCTCGGCTTCGTGTCGCGCAATCCGCGCTGGGCGGTGGCGCACAAGTTTCCGGCCGAGAAGGCAACCACGATCGTCAACGCGATCGAAGTGCAGGTTGGCCGCACCGGCGCGCTCACACCGATCGCCCGGCTTGAGCCGGTGACAGTGGGCGGAGTGGTCGTGTCGAACGCAACACTGCACAACGAGGACGAGATCGCGCGCCTCGGCGTGCGCGTTGGCGACACCGTGATCATCCAGCGCGCGGGTGATGTCATTCCACAGGTGCTGGGGGTGGTGGAGGATAGGCCGAGAGGGCCAAAGCCTTATCGCTTTCCCACGACCTGTCCGTGCGAGCTGAAGACACCTGTCGTGCGCGAGGCGATCAGCGGTGGGCAGGAAGGGGCGCGCTCGCACTGTACGGGCGAGCTCGCGTGCCCGTTCCAGCGTATCGAGCATTTGAAGCACTTCGTCTCGCGGCGCGCCTTCGACATCGAGGGCCTGGGCGAGAAGCAAATCGAGCTGTTTTATAATCAGGAGTGGGTACGCGAGCCCGCCGACATCTTCACGCTGGAGAACCGCAACGCCAAGATCCACCTGGAGGACCACGAAGGCTTCGGCGCGGTCTCGGTGCGCAACCTCTTCAATGCCATCCGCCAGCGGCGGCGCATCTCGCTCGAGCGATTCGTCTATGCCCTGGGCATGCGGCACGTGGGCGAGACGACGGCGCGCGCTCTCGCGCGCGCCTACGGCTCGTGGGACGCGTTTCACACTGCCGCACTCGCCGCCGCCAAGGGCGATGCCGATACGCGGGCGGAGATGGACAACATCGACCAGATCGGCGACACCGTGATCGATGCAGTCGCGGCCTATTTCGGCGAGAAGCATAACCGCCAAATCGTCGAGCGACTCACTATGGAGCTCGACGGGATCGAAGATGCCGAGCGGCCCGCATCAGAGTCCGCAGTCGCAGGCAAGACGGTGGTCTTCACCGGATCGCTGGAGAGGATGACGCGCGAGGAGGCCAAGGCCATGGCCGAGCGCCTAGGGGCCAAGGTGACCAACTCGGTATCGAAACGGACCGACTATGTCGTGGCCGGTCCCGGGGCGGGCTCGAAGCTGGGAAAGGCGCGGGAGGCAGGGGTGACCGTTCTGAACGAGGACGAGTGGCTCGAGCTCGTTGGCGAACGACATTGAGGTCGTGCAGGCAAGGCACTCGCCAAGTCGGACGGGTGCGGCCGAATTCAGATGCGACCGATGAGAGCAAGCACAATGATAATCAGCAGAATTAATCCGATGCCGCCCCCCGGCCCATATCCCCAGCCGCGGCTGTAGCCCCAATGCGGCAGAGCGCCGATCAACGCAAGGATCAGAATAATGATGAGAATCGTTGTCAGCATCGATATGGCCTCGTTGGCACGCGGATCGTGACCAAGAACGCCATAGTACGCCTTAGGTTCCCTATGAGTTACGCCAGCGTCCTCTCACCAGAACGGCAGCAGCTGTCGCGGTCGCAAGGCCGAAGATCAGGATCAGCAGCAGCATCGGGATGGCGTTCGATGCGCGCGCGACCAGATATCCCGAGAGCTGGGCAGCACCGGCGCAGATCGCCATCTGGATGAAGCCTGTCATGCCCGAGGCAGTGCCCGCGACCTGCGGACGGATGCTCACCGCGCCTGCCACCGCAGTTGGCAGCAGCAGGCCGTTGCCGATACCGACGACAATCTGCGGAAGGAAGATGGTCGCCATCTCCCAGCCGGGAAGCGCGATGTAGACAATCACGTTAAGCAGGGCGCCAGCGATGGTGAACGTGATACCCCACCAGATCATCATATCGATGCCGAGCCGCGTCGCGACGCGCGATACGATAAAATTCCCGGCCATGAATCCGAGTGACGGAATAAAGAACCAAAGGCCGTATTCCGCCGATGTGCGTCCGAGCATGCTGATCACTACATGCGGGGCCCCGCCCAGAAAGCTGAAGAACGGGGCTGAGCCAAGCCCCGCGCACAGTGCATAGCCAAAGAACCGGGGGCTCGCTGCAAGCGCGCGCAGATCGGATCTGAAGCGGTTTCGCTCGCCAGTCCCCTTGTGCGTCTCCGGCAGCGCCAGCGCCGCCCACGCGAGCACCAGAACCGAGAGAGCGGCAGAGAAAACAAAAACCGCTTCCCAGCCAAGCAGCGTATCGAGTATTCCGCCGATGAGCGGTGCCGCCATTGGCATCAGCACCACCACCGAGGTGACGAGGCCGATCATGGAGGCGGCGCGATCGCGCTCATAGAGATCGCGGATGATCGCCCGGCCAATGGTTTGCCCGCTGGAGGCGCCCAGTGACTGGAGGACGCGCCAGGCGACAAGGCTTGCGATCCCTCCGGCAAAGATGGCCGATGTGCTGGCGACGGTCGCCAACGCAAGCCCCGCGAGCACGACGCGCCGGCGACCGAAGCGATCGGAGAGGGGGCCGAATATGAGCTGCGCTGCTGCAAGCCCCAAGATGTAGAGTGATACGGTGAGCTCGACGTGAGCGGGATCCGCGTCGAATTTCATCGCCAGGCTCGGGAGCGCCGGCACCAGGATGTTGAGCGAGAGCGAGCCCACGCCGCTCATCGCTACAAGCAGCGCAAGCAGCCGCACCCGGTTGCGCTGCGTCGCGGGCTGCTCCGTTTTGTGTTGCGATTGCTCGAGCAAGCAGCCGACCGGCGGCTCAGCGCAGCCGAAGCGGTTCCGTGGCCGCTATGAGCCACGCAGTGGTCGCCGAATCGAGAAGGGGCGACAGCGTTGCACACACGCGCGTATGATATCCGTTGAGCCAGTCGATCTCCTCGGTGCTCAGCATCTCAGCCATCACCAGTCGACGATCGATCGGAACGAGCGTGAGCGTCTCGAACCCGTTGAGCAGCTTCTCCGCCCCGGCGACCTCGGGCGCCTCGATCACAAGCACAAGGCTTTCAGTACGGATGCCATAGGCGCCCGTCCTGTAGTAGCCGGGTTCGTTGGAGAGGATCATGCCCCGCTTGAGAGGGGTGGTGCCGAGCTTCGAAATGCGCGCGGGACCCTCGTGCACCGAAAGATAGCTGCCGACTCCGTGGCCGGTGCCGTGATCGAAGTCGAGGCCCGCCCCCCACAGGAACTGCCGCGCAAACGAGTCCAGCTGTGCACCAGTTGTGCCGTCAGGAAACACTGAGCGCGCAATCGCAATGTGACCCTTGAGCACGAGCGTGAAACGCGCGCGCATTTCCGCAGTCGGCTCGCCGACCGCAATGGTGCGCGTGATATCGGTGGTGCCGTCCTCGTACTGGCCGCCGGAATCGATCAGGAACAGCTCGCCCGGCGAGATCGTCCGGTTGGTACCCATGCTGACGCGATAATGCACGACGGCACCGTCGGGACCGGCACCTGCTATGGTCGGAAACGAGATGTCCTTGAGCAGCCCGCCTTCGCGCCGGAAACTTTCGAGGGCCTCGACGGCTTCGATCTCGCTGAGCTTTCCGCTTGCCGATCGAGCATCGAGCCAGGCGAGGAAACGCACTACGGCGGCACCGTCACGGACATGGGCGGCGCGAGCGCCTGCAATCTCTGCCTCGTTCTTGACCGACTTCATCAGGGCGACCGGATCGGGCCCCGGCAATGCCGTGCCGCCGGCCGACTCAATGAGCCTGGCAAGCGCGTCGGCTGCGGTGGCCTGATCAATGCGTACGCGGCGCTTCTGCCGTCCGAGCGTGGCCAGCCCCTCATCGAGCTCACCCGGAGCGCGCACCTCTGCCAGCCTCTCGAGATGACTGCGCACCTCGTTGGAAAGCTTGCGTGCATCGATGTAGATCAACGGACGAGCCTGCAGGGGAACGATCGCAAATGACAGCGGCAGCGGAGTATGGGGCACGTCCGCTCCGCGAATGTTGAAGGTCCAGGCCACCGCGTGCGGATCGGAGATGACGAGCGCATCGGCGCGCAGCTTTGCGAGCTCCGCTGCGATCCGTTCGAGCTTGTGCTCTGCCGGCTCCCCGGCGAAACGCAAGGCATGCACGGTTACGGCTCCGAGCGGAGGGGAGGGGCGGTCGCGCCAGATTTCGTCGATCGGGTTGCGTTCGACCGCAACCAGCGTGACACCTGCTGCGGCGGATGCTTTGCGCATGCGCTCAGCGCCCTCCACAGTATGCAGCCAGGGATCGTAGCCGAGCCGATCGCTGCTCGTGAGAGTCGACTCGAGCCAACGATCGGGAGGGCTCTCGATCAGATGCTCGATCCCGAGGAGAGAGCTATCCACCTGCTGACGCGCCTGGATCGTGTAGCGCCCATCGACGAACAGAGCCGCGCGATCAAGGAGCACGATGGCCATGCCGGCCGTGCCAGTAAAGCCAGTCAGCCACGCGAGGCGCTCTTCACACGCCGGCAGGTATTCGTCCTGGTGGCGGTCGGCGCGCGGGACGATGAAGCCGGTGAGCTTGTCGCGCGCGAGCACGGCGCGCA
>Ga0306923_10001136_pt1 | contig 23066 bp, 21 predicted proteins | sample sta12Can44000108_FD_203841 | JGI IMG/M metagenome (GOLD analysis project Ga0306923, IMG submission 203841) | Lab enrichment of tropical soil microbial communities from Luquillo Experimental Forest, Puerto Rico - statanox.12C.anox.44.000.108 (v2)... | ecosystem: Environmental > Terrestrial >... | reverse complement strand
CGAAACCCTGACGCGCGACAATTCCCGAATAACTCTGACGATGGCCTTGTCCTATGGCGGGCGCGCTGAAATCGTTGCGGCGGTGCGGGCGATAGCCGCGCAGGCGGCATGCGGGGCGCTTGCCGCCGAGAAAGTCGACGAGGACTGCATCGCCCGCCATCTCTTCACGGCGGATATTCCAGACCCGGACCTGGTAATCCGCACCAGTGGCGAGCAGCGCATCAGCAACTTTCTGCTGTGGCAATGCGCCTATTCCGAGCTGGTCTTCACCAAGACGCTGTGGCCCGATTTCTCGAAGTCCGACTTGGAGCGGGCGATCGATGAATTCTGCGGCCGGGAACGCCGATACGGTGCTTCGGTTGGCTCACGCTGAATACGGCTCGCTACGGCCGCGTGTGCTGTCGGCGATCACGCTTGCCCCGCTGCCGATCGCCGCGATTTGGTTCGGGTCGCCTTGGCTTCCGTTGCTGACCGCACTGGCCGGCACCGTAATGGCCTGGGAATGGGGACGGTTGTGTCGTCGGGGTCGCTTTGGCGCGACAGGGATCGTACTCGTAGGAGTCGTTCTCGCAACGATTGCGACGGCCACGCTAACCACCCTCGGATTAGCCGTTGGATTCGCCCTTCTCGGTGCTGGCATCGTCTTCTGGTCCGCTCGAGGGCGACCGGATCTTCATCCGGAATGGACCGCGTTCGGTGCGCTCTGGGTAACCCTTCCTTGCATTTGCCTGCTGTGGCTCGCGCGAGGCGGCCCGAACGGCCGTGCGACACTATTATGGGTCCTTGCCGTCGTGTGGGCGACCGATATTGGCGCTTACGTAATCGGCAGGACTTTCGGCGGTCCGCGGCTCGCACCCCGCTGGAGCCCGCGCAAAACCTGGGCGGGACTCGCCGGCGGCGCGGCATGTGCCGCGCTCGCCGGCTGGGCAACCGCGGTATGGCTCGGGATTTCTCCGGCCTTGCCGCTCGTGCTCCTCAGTGCGGGCCTTGCGATTGTCGAGCAGTTCGGCGATCTTGCCGAATCCTTGGCAAAGCGCAGGTTCGGCGTGAAAGACTCGAGCGGTCTCATTCCCGGCCATGGTGGTCTCCTCGACAGGCTCGACGGTCTGCTCGCCGTGATTCCGGTCGTGGCGCTGCTGACCCTGATTGACGGCCGCAGCGTCGTGACATGGCAATGACCGCGCCCGATCACGTCGGCGCCCGCAACGAAGGGGTGCGGCGCGTAACGATTCTCGGCTCTACTGGCTCCGTCGGGCAGAACACCGTCGATCTGCTGTTGCGCAACCCGGAGGCTTTCGAAGTCGAGGGCCTTACCGCCAACCGGAACCCGGCCCGTTTGGCCGAGCAGGCGCGTGCGTTGCGGGCGCGGTTCGCTGCGGTCGCCGACCCCTTCCATTATCCGGTGCTGAAGGAGTCGCTCGCTGGAACCGGAATCGAGACGGCCTGCGGCGCGAAGGCCATTGTCGAGGCGGCGGTGCGCCCGACCGACTGGGTGATGGCGGCAATCGTCGGGGCGGCCGGGTTGGCACCAACGTTGGCAGCGATCCAGCGCGGGGCCATCGTCGCTTTGGCCAACAAAGAAGCTCTCGTGTGCGCCGGCGCCCTTGTCATGCAGGAAGTGGCCCGCTGCCAGGCGACGTTGCTACCCGTTGACAGCGAACACAATGCGATCTGGCAATGTTTTGATCTCGCCCGCGTCGACACAATCGAACGGATAATTCTGACGGCGAGCGGCGGCCCGTTCCGTGAGCGAAACTTCGAGGACATGCGGGGCGTCACGCCGCAGCAGGCGGTCGCGCATCCGAATTGGAGCATGGGAGCGAAGATCTCGGTCGATTCGGCAACAATGATGAACAAGGGGCTCGAACTCATCGAGGCCCATCATCTCTTCCAGCTGCCGCTGGATCGTGTCGAAGTCGTGGTCCATCCTCAGTCCATTGTCCACGGCGCGGTGGTCTACCGCGATGGCTCGGTGCTGGCGCAACTCGGGTCACCCGACATGCGCACACCGATCGCCTATGCGCTTGCTTGGCCGAACCGTATCGAGACGCCGACCAAACGGCTCGACCTAGCGGCGGTCGGGCGCCTTACCTTCGAGCCGCCCGACGAGCAACGTTTCCCTGCTTTGCGCGTCGCACGAGAGGCGCTAATCCGCGGCGGCGGTAGTCCGACCGTCTTGAATGCGGCGAATGAAACGGCGGTGCACGCCTTTCTGGAGGGTCGCATCGGGTTCCTCGAAATCGTCGAAATAGTTGAGCGGACCCTCGAGAGGCTGCCGGGTGGCAAGCTTGAATCCCTCGACGACGTCTATAATTTCGACACAACGGCGAGGGAAGTTGCCGCCAGGCTTTCAGGCGTCCACGCCTCCCACGCGCCCCTGCGCTAACGGATCTGCGATGATAGAGTTCCTGCATCACGGCCTGACTTACATCGTCCCGTTTTTGCTGATTCTCACCGTGCTCGTCTTTGTTCACGAGTTCGGACACTACATAATTGCGCGCTGGAATGGAGTTCGGGTCGAGGTTTTCTCGATTGGCTTCGGCTCGGAGTTATTCGGCTGGTGGGACAGCGCCGGAACGCGGTGGAAATTCAGCACGATCCCGCTCGGCGGATACGTCAAGATGTTTGGCGACGCCGATGCGAGCTCCGGCCTTCCCGCTGCGGGGCTTGCACGACTTGCTCAAGCCGAGCGGGACGTCTCGTTTCATTACAAGAGACTCGGCCAACGTGTGGCGATCGTCGCTGCCGGGCCGGCGGCGAATTTCGTATTTGCGATTGTGGTCTTGGCCATTCTTTTCATGACTTTTGGCCAACCCTTTACACCGGCGGAAGTTGGACAGGTGCAGCCGGGCAGCGCGGCCGAAAAGGGCGGCATCCAACCTGGCGACCTGATGCTGAGCATCGACGGACGACCCGTCGTGCGTTTCGAGGATGTACAGCAGGCGGTTCGCCTTAATCCCGGAATGCCGATGGTCATCGTGGTCAGGCGTGACGGTCGAGAGATCGAACTTCACATCACGCCGACACGGACCGAGATGACCGATCGTTTCGGCAATCGTTACGAAATCGGCTTACTCGGCATCGCTCGCAACGGGATGGAGTACGTAAAGCGGGACCCGCTGACCGCGATTTTCCAGGCCGTTAACGAGACCTGGAACCTATCGACTTCGACGCTGCAAGCGATGTGGCAGATGGTGAAGGGCACGCGCACCACCGACGAACTCGGGGGACCGTTGCGCATTGCTCAGATGTCCGGAGAGGTCGCCCAGGGCGGGATGGTCGCGATACTCTGGTTTATGGCGGTGTTGTCGATCAATCTCGGATTGATAAATCTGTTCCCGGTTCCCGTCCTTGATGGCGGACATCTGCTGTTCTATGCGGCGGAGGCGGTGCGCGGCAAACCCTTGGGGCAGCGGGCACAGGAATACGGCTTTCGCATCGGACTGGCCGTGGTGCTGACGTTGATGGTGTTCGCCACCTGGAATGATCTCGTCCATCTCCGGATCGTGGAGTTTGTCAAAGGCCTTGTGACCTAAGGCGATCAAAGACCCAGGGGGCGAATGACAACCGGGTGGGGGTGTTTTGCGTTGCATTCGCTTAACGTCCGTATGGTGGGTAATGCTCGGCGCGATCCTTTTGATCGCGGCCGCAGCGCCGCGACTGGTGGCGGCGCAGACCGCGGCTCGTGGCCCTGCGCTCGCTCAAATGGGCGGGGGAACGGTCGGCGACATCCGAATCGAGGGGGTGCAGCGGATCGAACCTGAAACAGTTCGCTCCTATCTGCTGATCCAACCGGGAGATGCGTGGGACGATGAACGCGTGGACAAGTCCCTTAAGGCGCTGTTCGCTACCGGTCTGTTTGCCGATGTCAATTTAAGCCGGGTCGGCAACACCCTGGTCGTCAAGGTGGTCGAAAACCCAATCATCAATCGTATCGCCTTCGAAGGCAACCGCAAGCTCGACGATAAGGATCTCAATGCCGAGATTCAGTTGCGCCCGCGCGTCGTCTATACCCGTTCTCGGGTGCAGAACGATGTCAAGCGCATCCTCGATCTCTACCGCCGACACGGACGGTTCGGAGCAACCGTCGAACCAAAGGTCATTCAACTCTCTGAAAACAGAGTTGATCTCGTGTTCGAGATCAACGAGGGCGAGTTTACGGGCGTACGCGGCATTAATTTCATTGGAAATCATCAGTTTGGCGAAGGCAAACTGCGAGGGGTTATCCAAACAAAAGAAAGCCGTTGGTATAGGTTTCTATCGACTGATGACACCTACGATCCGGATCGCTTGACTTATGACCGGGAGCTGTTACGAAAGTTCTATCTGACGGAAGGGTATGCGGATTTTCGGGTGGTTTCGGCGGTTGCCGAGCTGACCCCGGATCGTGACGGCTTTATCGTTACCTTCACCCTCGACGAGGGCGAGCGATATCGCTTTGGCAAGGTCGACGTCGATATCAAGCTCAAGGATTTGCCGCCGGAGGCGGTGCTCCCGCTTTTGACGGTCCACTCGGGCGATTGGTACAATGCCGACGCCGTCGAAAAGTCGATCTCGATTCTGACTGAGGCGCTCGGCAACCGAGGCTATGCCTTTGTCGAGGTCAAGCCCAACATCACGCGAAATCGTGAAGACCACACGGTCGACATTACTTTCGGCGTGCAGGAGGGTCCGCAGGTTTATGTCGAGCGAATCGACATCGTTGGCAACGTCCGCACCCTCGACAAGGTGATACGCCGCGAGTTCCAGCTGGTCGAGGGCGATGCCTTCAACACCACCAAGATGCAACGCTCGCAGCAGCGCATCAAGAACCTCGGCTTCTTCAAGAAGGTTGAGGTGACCAATGCCCAGGGATCGGCGCCGGACAAGACGGTAGTGACCGCCGAGGTTGAAGAACAGTCGACGGGGGAACTTTCCCTGGGGCTCGGCTTCTCGACCACCGACGGTCCGCTCGGCGATGTCAACATTCGCGAACGCAATTTCCTTGGACGCGGCCAAGATTTGCGGATTGGGGCCGTGGTTTCATTGCGCTCTCAGCAGGTCGACCTCAGCTTTACAGAGCCTTATTTTTTGGACAAGAACATCGCAGCCGGCGTCGATATCTTTGAAGTCAAGACTAGCCCCACTGCGAATTTCTTTAGCGGAGTAACGCCTCCCTACCAGCAATTCTCCTATGGCGGGGCGCTTCGTGCCGGCTACCAGATCACGGACAACCTGCGGCAGACGTTTAAATACACAGCGCGATCCGACGATATTATAAATCTTCAGAACAACACATCGTTGTTCATCGTGCTCGAATCCGGGCAGCACCTGACCTCGGAAATAGGACAGGTCCTGCTATACGATCACCGGGATGATCGGCTCGAACCGACAAGCGGCTATTACGCGTCGATTGGTAACGACTTTGCCGGCGTCGGCTTTGGCGTGGACTACGTGCGCAATAAAGCGAATTTTGGCTATTATTACTCGGTGGCACCAGAATGGGTGCTGAGCCTTACCGGGGAAGCGGGCGATATCACAGGTTGGAATGGGCAAAAGGTGCTTCTTCAGGATCGGTTCTTTGTCGGCGGCGACAATCTGCGCGGCTTTCAAAGCGCCGGCATCGGGCCGCGCGACTCGATCAGCGGCGACGCCCTCGGAGGCCAAAAATATTATATCGGGTCCGTCACCTTGGGTGTGCCGCTTGGCCTACCCAAGGAGCTCGGGTTGAGCGGACGTGTTTTTACCGATTTCGGCACACTGTACCAAATCGAACCGACGAATATCGTGCTCACTCCTGCCCAGTTGGCCCAAACGGGGGGCGTTCAGCCGCAAGTCGAACAGAGCCCGGCAATTCGCCTGAGCGCCGGGGTCGGGGTGTCATGGAAGTCCCCGGTCGGTCCTATCCGACTGGATCTCGCCTATCCAATCCGGAAGGAAGGTTTCGACAAGACCCAAATTTTTAGAGTCAGCTTTGGGACGAAGTTCTGATGTTGCTGTGGTATTCTCGCCCCTCGGCGCTGTTGTTGCCATTCTTGTGCTCTTTCGCGGGCAGCGTCCTGGCGCAAGCGCCACCGGCGCCCTCACCGCCAACGCAGGCCCCCCCACCGCCGGCGCAGGCGCCCCCGCCCGTAGCGCCGTTGCCCACGTCTCAGAACCTGACGGTGATGGTCGTCGATGTTCAGGCGCTCTTGCAAAATTCGAAGGCGGCCAAGATGGTCCGTAGCCAGATCGAACAAAAACGCGGCGAGTACACTAAGGAGATTTCGCACCAGGAGGAGTCTCTGCGCGCCGAACGCGACGCGCTGCAACGCCAGCAAGCATCGCTTTCGCCGGAATCATTGAATCAGAAGGGGCGCGACTTTCAACAGAAAGTCAATGATCTTGAGCGGAATGTTCAAGGCAAACGCCAAGCTCTCGAAAAGTCAAATGGCGATGCGCTTCAGAAAATCCAGGAGGAGATGCTAAAAATCATCGCTGATATTGCAAAACAGCGAAAGGCGAACCTGGTGTTTCAGCGGACCGATCTCGTGCTTTTCGACCAGGCGTTCGATGTTACGGACGAGGTCCTGCAAAAGCTGGACGAGCAGATGCCGACCCTCACGGTCAATTTCGTCGCTCCGGTGCCTCCTAGCGCGAGTGCCTCGCCCCCGGCCCCTGCTGCGCCGAGCGGCCCCGCGGCCCCCAACCCCAACCCCAAGCCCAAGAAGAAGTGATGCAGCGCCGGACTGACCCGGCGGAGGACAGATGGCCGATCCGCGCTTCTTCGACCGGGCCGGGCCCTTCACGCTCGAATCGCTCGCGTCGCTGAGCGGCGCGCGGCTGCTGCATCCGCAGGGTGATGCGCGGCTATTTCGCGATGTGGGTCCGCTCGAAACGGCCGGCCCGGAAGATGTGAGCTTTCTCGAAAATCGTAAATATCTAGAGACGTTCATCCGCTCTCGAGCAGGAGCGGCTTTTATCGACGAGCAGGTCGCCGGACGCGCGCCGCCCGGGATGGCGCTGCTTGTAAGCAACGAACCTTACAGGGCTTATGCGCTCGCCGCGCAGGCCTTCTACCCCGCGAGGCCGATTATTCCTCGCCGTGCGCCGTCGGCGGTGATCGATCCGACGGCAATCGTCCCCGACGATTGCGATGTCGGACCAAATGTTGTGATCGAGCAGGGTGCGCGGCTAGGGCAGCGCTGCCGGGTCGGGGCGAACACAGTAATCGCCGCCGGGGTAGAAGTCGGCGACGACTGCCGAATTGGCGCTAATGTCACACTCAGTCATTGCGTAATCGGATCGCGAGTCGTGCTGCACCCGGGCGTGCGGATCGGTCAGGAAGGGTTCGGTTTCGCGCCCGACCCAGCGGGTCCGATCAAAGTCCCTCAGCTCGGACGAGTCGTGATCGGCGATGATGTGGACATAGGCGCCAACACCACGATCGATCGGGGGTCGGGGCCCGACACCGTGATCGGTCCAGGCTCGATGATTGATAATCTGGTCCAGATCGGGCACAACGTCATTCTCGGGCGATGCTGCATTCTCGCCGGTCAGGTCGGGATATCCGGGAGCACTAGGCTCGACGATTTTGTCATGGTTGGGGGACAAGGTGGGCTCGCCGGCCATTTGCATATTGGGAGCGGAGTACGTATTGCGGCCAAGAGCGGGATCATGCGCGACATACGAGCTGGAGAGACGGTGTGCGGCAGTCCCGCGGTTCCGCTAACGGAATTCATGAGGCAGACGGCTGTGCTGCAGCGTCTCGCCAGGAAGAAAGACAAGTGATGATCGACCCGGCTTTCGCCGAGGAGCAAATCACGCAAGTCGATGTTCAGCGGATCATGGAAATGATCCCGCATCGCCATCCATTTTTAATGATCGACAAGGTCGTCGACATGGTGGCGAACGAGCGGGCGACCGGCATCAAGAGCGTGTCGATCAACGAAAGTTTTTTTCAGGGCCATTTCCCGGCGCGGCCCGTGATGCCGGGAGTGCTGATCATCGAGGCGATGGCGCAAACCGCCGCGGTCCTGGTAGTTCATACGCTGGGGCCCGAATCGGAAGGCAAGCTGGTCTATTTCATGAGCGTCGACAATGCCCGGTTTCGGCGCCCAGTGTTTCCCGGCGATCGGCTCGATGTGCACGTCACCAAGCAGCGTCATCGCGGTAATGTGTGGAAGTTCGAGGGCAGGGCGAAGGTCGGGGACAATTTGATGGCCGAAGCCGTGTTTGCGGCGATGATCCTGAACGAGTAGACAGCCCACAGATGCCGCGGATCCACCCTACGGCCATCGTCGCGCCGGGGGCGATGCTGGCTCAGGATGTCGTCATCGGGCCCTTTTGCGTCGTCGGCGAGCATGTCACCCTCGGCGCGGGGGTCGCGCTTCGCTCGCACGTGGTGGTCGAAGGCCGCACAACGATCGGGGCGGGCACGCGCATTTTCCCGTTCGCCTCGATCGGCCTCGAGCCGCAGGATCTCAAATATCGCGGGGAGGAATCTGCGCTCGTCATCGGGCGCAACAACAGGATCCGCGAGTACGTAACGATGAACCCGGGGACGGCCGGAGGCGGGATGATCACCCGCGTCGGCGACAGCTGCCTGTTCATGGTCGGGGTGCATATTGCGCACGACTGCCAGATCGCCGACCACGTGATCATGGCGAACAATGCTACTCTCGCGGGCCACGTCGTCATCGATGACTATGCTGTTCTCGGCGGACTCTGCGCCATCCACCAGTACGTCCGGATCGGCAGGCACGCGATGATCGGCGGCATGTCGGGCGTTGAGCGCGATGTCATTCCTTACGGCCAGGTGATGGGGGACCGGGCGAGGCTTTGCGGTCTGAACATTATCGGCATTCAGCGCCGCGGCTTCAGTCGTGAGGATATCCAAGGACTCCGCAACGCCTACCAATTCTTGTTCTCCTCGGATGGCACGCTGAGCGATCGTGTAAACGAAACCGCCGAACGCTTCAGTGGCATCGCACCCGTCGACGACATTCTTGACTTCATCCGCGCGGACTCCAGCCGTGCCATCTGTCAGCCGAAAGGGGCAAATGACGGGTAGGCTCGGTATCGTGGCCGGAGGCGGCCGGCTGCCGCAGCGTCTCGTCGAATCCTGCCGAGCCGCCGGTCGCGATGTCTTTGTCTTGGCTCTAGAGGGAGCTACCGAGCCGGAAACGGTACGCGGCGTACCGCACGCCTGGTGTCGCATCGGCGCGGCGGTCACAGGTCTTTCCTTGTTGCGCGAAAACAATGTGACGGAACTCGTCTTAGCCGGCAGCGTCCGCCGCCCATCGCTTGGCACACTGCGCCCGGATTGGCGGGCGGCCAAGCTGTTCGCCCGAATCGGTTACCGTGCAATTGGCGATGACGGCCTGCTGTCGGCCATTGTAAGCGAACTCGAGCAAGAGGGTTTTCGGGTGCTCGGCGTCGATCAGCTTCTCGATGGGGAATTTGTCGCCGAAGGTCCGCTCGGCAAGATCCATCCCGATCTACAATCCGAGGCGGATATCGAGCGTGGGCTGCACGTTGCACGGGCGATCGGCGCCCTTGATATCGGCCAGGCAGTCGTCGTTCAACAGGGCCTCGTCCTTGGCATCGAAGCTATAGAAGGTACCGACGAACTCCTGCGTCGATGCGCAATACTTCGCCGCGAAGGGCCGGGCGGCGTGCTGGTCAAGGTTGAAAAGCCGGGTCAGGAACGCCGCGCTGACCGGCCGACAATCGGGCCGCGTACCGTGGCGCTCGCGACAGAAGCCGGGTTGCGCGGCATCGCGGTTGAGGCTGAGGTTACGATCGTGCTCGATCGGGAAGAGGTCATCCATCGCGCCGACCGCGCGGGAATGTTCGTGGTCGGCCTCCGCCGGCGTGACTGAACACCGAGCGCTCTTCATCTTTTTTGTCACCGGCGAACCCTCCGGCGACGCGCTCGGTGGTAAGCTGATCGCGGCGCTTCGGCAGCGCACCGGCGGAGACCTCCGGATCGCCGGTATTGGCGGCGAGCGCATGCAGGATGAGGGTCTCGAGAGCCTCGTTCCGCTCGGCGATCTTGCGGTCATGGGAGTAGCCGAAGTGCTTCCGCGGGCGCCGCTTATCTTGCGGCGAGTGAGCGAAACTGTAGCAGCGATCCGAGCGCTTCGACCCGACGCTGTCGTAACGATCGACAGCTCGGGGTTCAGCTGGCGGGTCGCGCAACGATTACGTCGCTGTGGCGAAACCTTGCCGCTTATTCATTACGTCGCCCCGATGGTCTGGGCGTGGCGCGCTGGGCGGGCCCGACGCATGGCACGCTGGTACGACCATCTGATGACCTTGTTGCCGTTCGAGCCGCCCTATTTCGAGCGGGTCGGGCTGTCTTGCTGCTATGTCGGCCACCCCATTCTCGAAAGCGGTGCGGACCACGGTGATGGTGGCCGGTTCCGGGCAACACACGGGCTCACAGAGGACGATCTCTTAATCACGACGCTGCCGGGCAGCAGGGGCGCGGAGGTGGCGCGCCTGCTACCGATCTTCGGCGCCGCGCTGAACCGCTTGGAGAGCCTGATTGGCCGTTTCCGCGTGGTTGTGCCGACCGTTGAGACGGTTGCGGCGCAGGTCGCCAAGACCGTGCGCGGCTGGCCGGGAACTCCGATCATGGTGCAGCGGACCGATGAGAAGTACGACGCTTTTGCCGCAAGCTGCGTCGCGCTCGCCGCGTCGGGCTCGGTCGCACTTGAACTGGCCTTGGCCAAGTTGCCGATGGTCATCGGCTATCGTCTCAACCCGTTGACCGAGGCACTGTTGGACCGGATCCTCAAAGTACGGCACGTCAATCTCGTCAACCTCCTTCTCGGGAAATCGCTGGTTTGTGAGCTCCTCGGACGAAATTGTACCCCCGAGCGCGCCGCTGCCTCGCTCGCCGAGCTTGTTCGGGACGAACGGGTTCGCGCCGCACACCGCCAAGGGTATGATGAGGTGAGGCGGCGGCTCGAGGCTGGCGATATATCGCCGAGCCTGCGAGCCGCCGATCAGATCCTCGACATAGTCGCCGCACGCAGGTGTGGTGGTCGGGCACTCGCAACCACGATCTAGGAACCTACCATGACGATGACCGAAACAGCCGCAGCCGTTAAGGCGATAGCCGGCACCGACAAGTTCCGCTTCTTGCACACGATGATCCGGGTCCGCGATCTCGACGCGTCTTTGCAGTTCTACACCGACCTGCTCGGGATGAAACTGCTGCGCAAACGCGACTACCCGAGCGGGAAGTTTACCCTCGCCTTTGTCGGTTACGGCGACGAGAGCAGCAACACGGTGATCGAGCTAACCCATAACTGGGGCCAAGCCGAGCCCTATGACTTGGGCAGCGCCTTTGGTCATCTGGCGGTCGGTGTTCCCGACGTCTACAAGACCTGCGAGCGCCTAGCCGCCGCAGGTGTCAAGATCCCACGGCCCGCTGGTCCGATGGCGCATGGCGGCTCGGTCATCGCCTTCATCGAAGATCCGGACGGCTATCGGATCGAGCTGGTCCAGCGCCCGTAATTTTCGGCACCCCTCCGACCTCCCCACCTGCAGCCAGCGGGGAGGGCGGGCAGGCGTCAGGCCCGCCGCTCAACCGGCACAAAATGGCGCGAGGCGGAACCCGTGAAGAGCTGGCGCGGACGCGCGATCTTCATATCCGGATCCTCGATCATCTCGGTCCATTGCGCGACCCACCCGACCGTGCGGGCAATCGCGAAAAGCGCGGTGAACATCGAGGGCGGGAAGCCCATCGCCCGGTATATGATCCCCGAATAGAAGTCGACATTCGGGTAGAGCTTTCGCTTGATAAAATAATCGTCGTTAAGAGCAATCTTTTCGAGCTCCATCGCGAGGTCGAGCAACGGCTCGTTCTTGATGCCGAGCTCGTCGAGCACCTCGTGGCAGCTTTCACGTAACACGTGCGCGCGGGGATCGTAATTCTTATAGACGCGGTGACCGAAACCGAACAGCAATTCGTGATCGTTCTTGTCCTTGACGTGGCTCAAAAACTCTCTGATCCCGGATTTGTCGCCGATCCTGGCGAGCATCTTGAGCACCGCCTCATTGGCGCCGCCATGTGCGGGCCCCCACAGCGAGGCGATGCCGGCAGCGATGCAGGCGAACGGGTTGGCGCCGCTCGATCCGGCGTTGCGCACCGTCGCGGCCGACGCGTTCTGCTCGTGATCGGCATGCAGGATGAAGAGGCGGTCCATGGCCCGAGCCAAGACCGGGTTGACCTTGTATTCCTCACAAGGCACGGCAAAAGCCATATGGAGGAAGTTCTCGGCGTAGCCGAGTGAATTTTGCGGATAGATGAAGGGCTGGCCCATGTCGTATTTGAAGGCCATCGCTGCAATCGTCGGCATTTTGGCGATCAGGCGGTAGGAGGCGACCATCCGCTGATAGGGGTCATGGATGTCGGTCGAGTCATGATAAAAGGCCGAGAGCGCGCCGACGACCCCGCACATGACCGCCATCGGGTGCGCATCCCGACGGAAGCCGCGGAAGAAAGTCGTAAGCTGCTCGTGCACCATCGTGTGGTGGGTGATGTCGTAGACAAACTGCTGCTTCTCCTTTGCGGTCGGCAACTCGCCGTTCAAGAGGAGGTAGGCGACCTCGAGAAAATCGCTCTTGTCTGCCAGCTCCTCGATCGGATAACCGCGATAGAGAAGCACCCCTTCGTCCCCGTCGATGTAGGTGATGCTCGAGCGACAGGCGGCGGTAGACATGAACCCTGGATCGTACGTGAAGTGCCCGGTTTGCGCGTAGAGCTTCCGAATATCGATGACACGTGGGCCGATCGTCCCGCCCAGCACCGGAAGCTCGACGGACTTGCCGGTTTCGTTGTCGGTCAACGTCATCGTTCCGGTCGTCGTATTGTTCCCGTCCATCGATCCACCTCTGCCTTTGTGCCCGCAAGCCGTTGCCGGATTTCGCGTCGAAAATAGGCTTCTTGGGCAGGATTAGCAAACTCGCGCATTACGTTGCTGCTGGGAGATTTACAGCATCGGCGATCCGACCCAGGGTTTCCTCACGCCCTAGTATCTCCATCACCTCGAAAATGCCCGGAGATGCGGTCGAGCCGGTCAGGGCGGCGCGCAGAGGTTGTGCCACCGAAGCGAGATTTATCCGGTGTTCGGCCGCGAACTCGCGGATGCTTGCTTCTAGAGCAGCGCTCTGCCACACAGTGCGATCGAGCAGTTGAAGCAGGGCGGCAAGGCGTCGTCGGGTCTCGGATGTAAGTAGTTTCGAGGCCCGCTCGTCGGCACGAATGGGCCGCGGCTTGACGAGGAAAACCGCGTTGGCGGCGAGATCGGCCAGCGTCTTGGGACGCAGCTTCAGTTCGGGCATAGCCCGCAAGAGGCGGGCACGATGAGACCCCGATAACGGCTGGCCCAATATCTTTTCTAACCGCTGGGCGACAAGATCACACAGGCGCTCGTCCGCGGCGATACGGATGTAGTGGCCACTGAGATTGTCCAGCTTGGCGAAATCGAACCGGGCAGGCGCCCGGCCGACGGCGTCCAGGTCGAACCATTGGATCGCCTCTTCGGTGGATATGATCTCGTCATCGCCGTGGCTCCAGCCGAGGCGCATCAGGTAGTTGCGCACTGCCTCGGGCAGATAGCCGAGATCGCGATAGGCATCGATGCCGACCGCACCGTGCCGCTTCGACATTTTGGTGCCGTCCGGCCCGTGGATCAGCGGCACATGGGCAAATTCGGGGATCGTCCACTCGAGGGCATGATAGATCTGGGTCTGTCGAAAGGCGTTGTTGAGGTGATCATCGCCGCGGATCACATGGGTAACTGCCATATCATGGTCGTCGACCACGACGGATAGATTGTAAGTCGGGCTGCCGTCGGCTCGCAGGATGATCAGATCGTCGAGTTCGCTATTCGTGACCGTGACATCGCCTTGAACATGATCGCGGATCGTCGTCGAGCCTTGCTGGGGCGCCTTCAGCCTGATGACGGGCGGCACGCCAGACGGGGCCTCGGACGAGGCGCGGTCGCGCCAAGTTCCGTCATACCGTACCGAGCGCTTCTCGGCGCGGGCCTTCTGGCGCATCGCCTCCAGCTCCGCCGGCGTGCAATAGCATTTGTAGGCACGACCCGCCGCGAACAACTGCCACGCGATCTCGGCGTGCCGCGCGGCGCGGCCGGACTGGTAGACGATCTCGTCATCCCACGAGAGGCCGAGCCACTCCAGTCCGTCGATGATCGCGGCGACTGCCTCGGGCGTCGATCGCGCGCGGTCGGTGTCTTCGATGCGCAGCCGAAAGGTGCCGCCGTGATGCCGCGCGAATAGCCAGTTGAACAGCGCGGTGCGCGCGCCGCCGATGTGAAGAAAGCCGGTGGGCGAGGGGGCGAAACGGACGACGACTCTCATTCCCCGAGGATGGGGAGCAACCGCATGGATATCAACGATCGGGCAGCTTGTGGTCGCGAAACATCTCGCGCAAGCGGGTCTTCATCAGCTTGCCGGTCGCGGTGTGAGGCAGCCCCGGGACGATCGCCACATCGTCGGGCAGCATCCAGGGCGGGTCGATTGTCGCGACGTCGCTTGTATGGAACCGTCCGCCCTTCTCCACTGCGGCGGCGCTCGCGTCGGCATCTTCAAAATAGCCGCTGACGATCTACGGACCGCGCACCAGCAATTCGCCCATCGACTTGCCGCCGCGCGGCTGCTCCCGCCCGGCATCGTCGACAACCTTGATCTCGACGCCGAAAACGGGCCGACCTTGCTTCTCCTTGACTACCGTCTGAGCCTTGCGGTCGAGGCGCAGATGCTTGGCCTTCGACGCCGCCGTGGTGCGGAGCGGGCTCATCTCGGTCATCCCCCAGCCTTGGCGCGCGTCGATGCCGTGACGCGCGAAGGCCTCGATCATCGCAGGCGCACCGCCGCACCGCCGGACAGGATTCGCCGCAAAGTCGAACAGCGCGCGCCGGCGCCGGACAGACACGCCTCGAAGCCGAGCCACAAGGTCGGCACGCCCAAGCCATAAGTCACGCCCTCGGCCTCACCCCCAGCATCGTCTCCGCCGCAGCGCCTAATCATCGACCAGTAGATCCGGGCCCGACTGCCCCGCAAGAGAGCAGATCGGCGGCGGGAAAGCTCAGAAGCGCCGCATCAGCGCCACAAGACGCCCCTGAACTTTGACGCGGTCAGGTCCGAAGATCCGGGTCTCGTACGTCTTGTTGGCCGGTTCGAGAGCGATCGATGCGCCACGGCGGCGCAACCGTTTCAAAGTGACCTCTTCATTATCGACGAGTGCGACGACAACGGCGCCGTTTTCGGCGGTATCGCTGCGCTGGATGATGACCGTGTCGCCGTCGAGGATGCCGGCATCGATCATGCTGTCACCCGCCACCTCGAGCGCATAGTGCTCGCTGCCGCGGCTGAGCATACTCGCCGGCACCCCGACCGTCGTGCTCTGGTCGCGCAACGCCTCGATCGGTGTGCCGGCGGCAATCCGGCCATAAAGCGGCAGCTCGACGGCCGCGACATCCGGGGCGACCGGCGCACCTGGCAGCGAGCCCGTAAAATCTCCGCGGATCACGGTCGGCGAGAAGCGGCTGCGCTCGCTGGCCGCCCCCGCTGCGCTCCCCTCTGGCAACCTCACCACCTCCAAGGCCCGGGCACGATGCGGCAGCCGCCTGATGAACCCGCGCTCCTCAAGCCCGCTGACGAGGCGATGAATACCGGATTTCGATTTGAGGCTCAGGGCGTCCTTCATCTCGTCGAACGACGGCGAAATGCCCGTCGCGGTCAGTCGCTGGTTGATGAACAGCAGCAGCTCGCGCTGCTTCTTGGTCAACATGGGACCCCCAATTCTGCGATGCGGAACGAATCCTAAACGCCGGAGGTCTGTTCTACTTGCGTTCGCGCCTACCGTCAAGCACCGTAAATCGGGTCAGATCGGCAATACCGCGTCAGGAAACCGAATGATCGGCACGATTGTCCCGGCCGCGACAGCGGGGGCGTGCGGCTGGCGGACCACCAGGCAATCGGCCGCGGCGAGCAACCGCATCATCGAGCTGTCCTGCACCTCGAACGGGAACACCTCGAGTGTCCCGTCGGCAGCACGCACGAGTCTCGACCGAAGATAATCCTGCCGCCTGTCATTCTTGGACAATGCCACGCCCAGCCGCGCGGTCGACCGGGCTTCTGTCTCTGCAAGGGCACCACTCAGCCGGTCGAGCGCGGGCTTGAGAAAAAGCAGCGCGCAGACCAAAGTCGAAACCGGATTGCCGGGAAGGCCGATCAATGGCGTTCCACGGTAGCGTCCAACCATCAGCGGCTTACCCGGCCGCATCGCGATCTGCCAGAAATCGAGCTCGAACCCGTCGACCGCGAGGGCCTCACGCACCAGATCGTGCTCGCCGACCGAAACCCCGCCGGTCGTCACCAGGAGGTCGACCCCACTCGTCGCCGCGGCGACCCGACGAAGCGCGGCCGGATCGTCCGGGGCGTTGCCGGCCGATACCGGCACACCGCCGCAGGCCGTGACAACGGCCGCGAGTGAGAGGCTGTTCGAGCTGACGATCTGGTGCGGCCCGATCGGGTCGCCGGGCATCACGATCTCGTCGCCGGTCGACAGGATACCGATGCGGGGGCGGCGATGGACGAAGAGCCAGGGCCGGTTCATCGCCGCCAAGAGGCCGATGTCGCGCGCGGTGAGCCGCCGACCCGACCGCAGCAAGACCTCGCCTTCGGCGAAGTCGAGACCCTCGCGCCGGACGTATCGGCCGCGCGGCGCGCCTTCGAGCACGCGGACCCGATCGCCGTTGCGCTGCGTATCCTCCTGGATGACGATCGTGTCTGTCCCCGCCGGGAGAGGAGCCCCGGTGAAGATGCGCGCCGCTTCACCGGCACCGACGTGCCCGCCGAACCCGGCACCGGCCGGCACCTCGGCGACGATGCGCAATTCGACCGGGATCGCTACCAGATCTTCGGAGCGGACGGCATACCCGTCCATGGCAGAGACCGCGAAGGGCGGCTGCGTCCGGCGTGCCGCAACGTCCTCGGCGAGAACGCGGCCCAGTCCGTCGACCAGCGAGATCTGCTCGGGCGGCAACGCCGCAAGCGGTTCGAGTAGACGCGCCAGTGCTTCTTCGACGGAAATCACGGCTCTGCCTCCCAATCCCCGGACCGCCCGCCCGATTTGCGCAGCAGACGCAAATCGGTGATCACCATCCCGCGGTCGACGGCTTTGCACATGTCGTAGACCGTCAATGCGGCTACACTCGCAGCGGTCAGCGCCTCCATCTCGACCCCGGTACGCCCGCGCAGTTTGCAAGTCGCGGTGATCTCGACCGCCGAACGCTCGGGCACGCAGGCCAGCTCCACGCCGACCGAAGTGAGGGCGAGCGGGTGGCACAGCGGGATCAGCTCGGCGGTGCGCTTTGCGGCCATGATCCCGGCGAGGCGCGCGACGGCGAGCACATCGCCCTTTGCGACATCTCCGGAGCGGATGCGCTCGAGCGTCTCTTGGCGCATCACGACGCGGGCACCGGCGGCCGCTACCCGGTCGGTCTCCGCCTTGTCGGAGACATCGACCATCCGCGCCCGACCTTCTGCGTCGAGATGGGTGAAAGCCCCCTCCCTACCCTCCCCCGTAGGCGGGGGAGGGTAGGGAGGGGGCGGAAGGCGCAGCAGGTGCCGGGTCGCCGTGGCGACATTGGGCTCGCGCATCAAGGTTTCGCCGATCAGAAAACAGCGCGCGCCGGCGGCGGCGAGGCGATCGAGATCTTCGGGGCGGCGAATCCCGCTCTCCGCGACGACGATGCGGTCGGCCGGCACTTCGGGGGCCAGCCGCTCGGTGGCGGAGAGATCGGTCTCGAGCGTCTTCAGATTGCGGTTGTTGATACCGATCATTCGCGCCCCGAGCCTCAGCGCTCGATCGAGCTCCGCCCCGTCATGCACCTCGGCCAAAACATCGAGACCGAGCTCGGCCGCCGCCGCTGCAAGCTCGCAGGCCAGAGGGTCAGACAGCGCGGCCATGATCAGCAACAAGCAGTCCGCGCCTATGTGGCGGCTTTCAAGGATCTGATAGGGATCGATAATGAAGTCCTTGCGCAGCACCGGCAGATCGACTGCGCGGCGGGCAGCAACGAGGTCGTCGTCGCTGCCCCGAAAATAGGGGGTGTCGGTTAGCACGGAGAGGCAGCTCGCGCCGCCCGCCGCGTAGGCGCGCGCCAAAGAGGGCGGGTCGAAGTCGCCGCGGATCAGCCCGGCGCTCGGCGAGGCCTTCTTGATCTCGGCGATCAGGCCATAGCGCCCTTTTGCGAGCTGCCGTTCGAGGGCCGCTGCGAATGGCCGCAATGGCGGCGCCGCGGCAAGCGCGCCAAGCAGCACGGCCTCGGAAAGCGCGGCCTTCGCACGTGCCACATGGGCGCACTTCTCGGCGCAAATCTCGGCGAGCACGTCCCTCATCAGGCGGTCGCCACGGCCTCGGCCGGGGCATTGGTGTGCGCGACGAGGTCCTCCAGCACCTGCCGTGCAGCGCCCGAATCAAGCGACCGGGCGGCGAGTTCGATGCCGGTTGCGAGGTCCGCCGCCCGCCCGGCCACGACCAGCGCGGCTCCGCTGTTGAGCAGCACCACATCGCGCAACGGCCCGCCGGCGCCGGCCAGGAGGTCCTGCATTAACCGGGCGTTGTGGTGCGGCTCGCCGCCCCGCAGGTCCTCGAGCCGCGCCGGCGGCAGCCCGACGTCCTCGGCGACGACTTCGAAGGTCTCGACCCTACCGTTTTCGAGCGCCGCGACTGTGGTCACGCCGGCGGTCGTCAGCTCGTCGAGACCGGAGCCGTGCACGACCCAGGCGCGCTCGAGGCCAAGCCGCCCCAGTACCTCCGCCATCGGCCGCACCCATTCGGGCGCGAACACTCCAACGAGCTGGCGCGGCGCCTTGGCCGGGCTCGACAGCGGACCGAGCAAGTTAAAGATCGTCCTCGTGCCGAGCTCGATTCGGGCCGGGGCCACGTGGCGAGTGGCGCTGTGGTGGCGCGGCGCCATCAAGAAACCGAGACCGATCTCCCACAGGCATCGACGGACGATCGCAAAGTCGGCATCGATGTTGACGCCGAGTGCTCTCAGCACGTCGGCCGAGCCTGATTTCGACGAGAGCGCGCGGTTGCCGTGCTTGGCGACGGGAACCCCGCAACCGGCGACGACCAGAGCGCTCGCGGTCGAGATGTTGAAGCTGCCGGAGGAATCCCCGCCGGTGCCGCAAGTGTCGATCGTCCCGGCTGGGGCATCGACCGCGATGGCTTTGGCTCGCATGATCCGCGCCGCGCCCGCAATTTCTTCGACGGTTTCGCCGCGCACCCTGAGCGCCATCAGAAACGCGCCGATCTGCGAGGGTGTGGCATTGCCGCTCATGATGATGTCGAACGCCGCTTCGGCCTGGGCCTCGCTCAGGCTGCGGCCCGCGGCGACATGCGCGAGCAGCGGTTTGAGATCGGCGGTATCGATCGGTGGCATGGGACCCTTATACCAGCCTGCGGCACCGGACGGAAACGGCGCGTCTCGCTCCCTGAGAGCAGGGAGAAAATTCCCATACGCATTCAAGGATCGACCGGCCGGACACATATTATAAAATTATATCAGAGACTTATTAGATCAGCGCGGGCAATTCCCGAGGCGCCAGCAGGGAGGCTCTGAGGGAAGTAAAACCAGGGTCTGAGGGAGCCGGCAGCGGAATTCGGAGCTGCTTCTCCGCTCCCTGATCGAACGGGTAAATATACGCCGCGATCGTGGCGCCAACATGGCGACGTGGCACCACCCGCCGGTTTCGGGCGTTGCGTTGCCGGCGAGTTTGCGATCGAATCATTGGTCCTTGACGGTAGGGGGCCGATGGCGGCGGATTTTCGCGTCTTCCTCTCGGCGGTGACAAGCGAGTTCGGCACGGCGCGCGACGCGGTGGCCAACGACCTCCAAGCGCGCGACCTGCAATTACGGGTACAGCGCAGCTTCCGCCAGGAGCCGGGTGCCGACACGTTGCTGCGGCTGTTGCACGACTACATCCGCGATTGCAGCGCCGTTGTCTGCGTGATCGGCACGCGCAGCGGTGCCTGCCCGTCACCGGCCGCGGCGGCAGAATTCGCGAATCTGTTGCCGGCCGGGATCACCGAGGCGTCCTATACGCAGTGGGAATTCTTCTTCGCCCGCGCCCACAAGTGTCGGCTATCGCTTTACATCGCCGCCGCCGACTATCAGCCGGACCGGGACATGCCGAGCGGCGACGATTTCCCTGAATTGCAGATGGCCTTCAACCGGCACATTGAGGCCGCGGGGCTGCACTACACCCCGTTCTCCAACCGCGGCGACCTGCGCGCCGAAGTGCTGAAAGAGCCATGGCCGGAGAAGCCGCGGGCCAAGCCGATCGTGCTGCCCTATGCCAGCCTCGGCAATCTGTTCAAGGGCCGCGAGGCGTTTTTGCGCCGATTGCGCGAGAGCCTGACGCGCTTGGATGGCGGTGCGACGGCGATCGTCAGCAAGGCGCTCTATGGGATGGGCGGCATCGGCAAGACGCGGGCGGCGGTCGAATATGCCTGGGCCTATCGCGAGGACTACACGGCTCTGTTGTTCGCGCAGGCCGATTTACCCGAGGAATTGCGGCGTAACCTGGCGGCCCTCGCCGAACCGCTGCTCTTGCCCGAACGCGAGGAGGCCGAGGAGGAGGTGCGGCTCAACGCCGTGCTCCGCTGGCTCGGTGCCAATCCGGGCTGGCTTCTGATCCTCGACAACATCGACTCGCCGGCCGCCCTCGCGGAAGTGGACCGGCTGATGGGCCGGCTCGCCGCCGGTCATCTCGTTCTGACCAGCCGACTCGACCGTTTCGCGCGGCAGGTCGAGCCGCTGGAGGTGGATGTGCTGACCCCGGCCGCCGCCGCCGCCTTTCTGCTGGAGGCGACCGATTCGAGGCGGCGCAGGGTGAGAGATGACGATGCGGCGGCAGATGAACTAGCGGAGGAGCTAGGCCGACTGGCATTGGCCTTGGAACAGGCTGCGGCGACCATCGACAAGCTGCGCTGCGGCTTCCGCCATTATCTCGGAATCTGGCGGAGCAACCGCGACAGGGTGGTCGGCTGGGCGCAGCCGGAGATCACCGGCTATCACCGCGCGGTCGCTGCCACCTGGCAGACCTCGGTAGATCAATTGAGCGAGGCAGGGCGGCGTCTGCTCGAACGGCTGGCCTTCCTCGCCCCCGACCCGGTACCGATGCTCCTGTTGGACGTGGCAGTCCCCGGTACGGATGCCGAGGATTTGTACGACGGGCTGGTCGATCTGACAGCCGTCTCGTTGGCGATGCGCGATCCTGAAGGCGAGCAGTTCGCGTTGCATCGTCTGGTGCAGGACGTGACCCGGCGCAGCCTCGATGCAACGCAATCGCGGCAGCGGGTGTCCGAGGCGCTCGGCTGGGTACACGCCGCCTTCGATGGCGACCCCGGGGATGTGCGCAGCTGGCCGCGGCTCGATCCGCTCGCTCCGCATGCGCAAAGCGTGAGTCAATGGGCGGATCGGGAGGGGATCGCGGAGCCGACTGCGCTCCTGATGAACCAGCTTGGGGTGCTGCTTGACGCGAAGTCGCTGCACGCGCAGGCCGAACCGCTGATACGCCGGGCATTGGCGATCGACGAGGCGAGCTTCGGGCCAGAGCATCCGACCGTCGCCAGAGTCCTCAACAATCTTGGCGGATTTCTGCGAGCGACCGGCCGGCTGGTTGAGGCAGAACCGTTGGTTCGCCGGGCTCTTGCGATCGCCGAGGCGAACTACGGGGCGGATCATCCCACCGTCGCGATCGGTCTTAACAACCTCGCCGAGGTTCTGCGAGCCACCGACCGGCTGGACGAGGCAGAGCCGCTCTATCGTCGGGCGCTGTCAATCGACGAGGCGAGCTACGGACCGGACCACGCGAGGGTCGCGACAGACCTCAACAACCTCGGCATATTGCTTCAAACCACCAATCGGCTGGCCGAGGCCGAACCCTTGATGCGCCGGGCTCTCTCGATCGCCGAGGCGAGCTTTGGACTAGAGCATCCAAACGTGGCGAATTGCCTCGGCAACCTCGCCGAGTTACTGCGAGCCACCAACCGGCTGGGAGAGGCAGAGCCGCTGATGCGCCGGGCATTGGCGATCGACGACGCGAGTTTCGGGCCGGGCCATCCCACCGTCGCGATCCGCCTCAACAACCTCGCCGGATTGCTGTGCGCCACCGCGCGGCTGACCGAAGCCGAACCGCTCTATCGCAGTGCTCTGGCAATCGACGAGGTGAGCTTCGGGCGGGACCACCCCAATGTCGCGAGAGGCCTCGACAATCTCGCCGAGTTTCTGCGAGCCACCAACCGGCTGACTGAAGCGGAGCCGCTGATGCGCCGGACATTGGCGATCGAGGAGGCGAGCGTCGGGCCGGAGCACCCCGCCGTCGCGACCCGCCTTGCAAACCTCGCTGAATTGCTGCGAGCCACTGGTCGACTGACCGAGGCCGAACCACTGCTGCGCCGGGCGCTGGCGATCGACGAGGCGAGGTTTGTGGCCGACCGTCCAAAGATCGCAACAGCCCTCGGCAACCTCGCCGCACTACTGTACGGCACCAACCGGCTGCCCGAGGCGGAACCGCTGATGCGCCGGGCGCTGGCGATCGACGAGGCGAGCCTCGGGCTAGACCACCCCGACGTCGCGAGAGACCTCAACAATCTCGCCACATTGCTATACGCGACCAACCGGCTGTCCGAGGCAGAGCCGTTGATGCGCCGGCACCTCGCCATCCTCATCAATTTCGAGCGCAAAAGCGGGCACCCGCACCCGCATCGCGATCAGGCGGTAGCTAACTATTCCGGCCTGCTGGCGGCGATGGGAAACAGCGAGGCCGAGATCGAAGCCGTGATCCCCAGCCTAACTGACGAGGATGGCCCCCGAGACCCGCATTAGTCGTACCGTCTTCCCCGACCTTTTCGTCGTCCCAGCGTAAGCGGGAACCCATATGTGGACGGCCCCCGCCTCGCAAGGGCGGTGCAGCGCGGATGACGGTTTCTGGTCGATTGCGGTCATATGTCCGGCCTTTGCACGCGGCATGGATAGCCGCTGGCCCAG
>Ga0306923_10001130_pt1 | contig 23084 bp, 19 predicted proteins | sample sta12Can44000108_FD_203841 | JGI IMG/M metagenome (GOLD analysis project Ga0306923, IMG submission 203841) | Lab enrichment of tropical soil microbial communities from Luquillo Experimental Forest, Puerto Rico - statanox.12C.anox.44.000.108 (v2)... | ecosystem: Environmental > Terrestrial >... | reverse complement strand
CAGCAGCTTGGCACCGTGCTTGATCAGTCCGCCGTATTCCTGGTTGGTGCCGGGCAGAAAGCCCGGCACGTCGACGAAAGTTACGATCGGAATGCCGAATGCGTCGCAGAAGCGCACAAAACGCGCGGCCTTGCGCGAGGCATCGATGTCGAGGACGCCGGCAAGCACCATCGGCTGGTTTGCGACAAAGCCCACGCTGCGTCCTGCGATGCGACCCAACCCGATCACGATATTTTTCGCAAATGCATCCTGCAGCTCGAAGAAGTCGCCTTCATCGACCACCTTGAATATCAGCTCCCGGATGTCGTAGGGCCGGTTCGGATTGCCGGGCACGAGCGTGTCGAGCGATTTCTCCTCACGCTCGATGTCATCGTAGCACGGCCATTCCGGCACGCCGGTCTCATTGTTGGCGGGGAGAAAATCGAGAAGCCGGCGCATCTGCAGCAGGCATTCGACGTCGTTGTCGTAGGAGCCGTCAGCAATGCCGGATTTTGCGGCGTGCACGGACGCGCCGCCCAGCTCTTCGGCCGTCACCACCTCATTGGTCACGGTCTTGACCACATCCGGACCGGTCACGAACATGTAGCTTGTCTCGCGCACCATGAAGATGAAATCGGTCATGGCCGGCGAGTACACATCGCCCCCGGCGCACGGACCCATGATGACCGAAATCTGCGGGATCACCCCCGAGGCAAGCACGTTGCGCTTGAACACCTCGCCGTAGCCGCCGAGCGCAGCGACGCCCTCTTGAATGCGGGCGCCTCCTGCATCGAACAGGCCAATGACGGGTGCGCGCGCCTTCATGGCCATGTCCTGGATCTTGATGATCTTCTGGGCGTGCGCCTCGGAAAGCGAGCCGCCGAACACGGTGAAATCCTTCGCGAAGGCAAAGACCGTGCGTCCGTTGACAGTGCCCCACCCGGTGACCACGCCATCTCCGGGAATCCTGCTCTTCTCCATGCCGAACTCAGCCGAGCGGTGCTCGACAAACATGTCGAATTCCTCGAAGGAGCCTTTGTCGGTGAGGAGCTCGAGGCGTTCGCGCGCCGTGAGCTTGCCGCGCTGATGCTGCGCCGCGATGCGCGCCGCGCCGCCGCCGGCGCGCGCGCGTTCACGGCGCTCCTCGAGCTTTTCCAGGATATCTTTCATGCGCTGCCCTGTCCGTGCGTGCGGAGGAAAATCCATAGCACGCACGGGCATTTGAGGGTAAGCTTTGCGGCCTTTCCTCCGCCTGGGGGCATTCGAGGGAACAAGACATGTTGTATGCGTTTCGCGCCTGTGCAGGAGCATTCGCTCTCGTGATCGCAGCCATGGCGCCTGCGGCGGGGCAATTTCCCCCGGGGCCCGATGATCAGACCGGCCAACCTGGCGCTGCGCCTCAGGGCAGGAAATCGCCTCCCCCGGCAGCCGGTCCCAGTATCAACGGAAGCTGGAGCGGAGAGCTTACCCAGGTGGGCAGTCAAACACCCTACCGATTCGAGCTCGCAATCAACGCCGGTAAAGCAGAGACAAGATATCCGGACCTTGACTGCACCGGGAAGCTCACGCGCGTCGGCGGGTCGAAATCCTACACTTTTTTTGTCGAGGTCATCACCAAGGGGCAGGCCGACAAGGGTGGCCGCTGTCCCGACGGAACCATCACGGTGGCACGACAAGGCGACGAGCTCGCTCTCGGGTGGTTTGGGAGCGTGCAGGGAAATACCATCGTGGCCTACGGGACATTGAGAAAGAAATGATCGCAGACCCAGAGCAGGGTTGAGAATGCTCTAAGGACGATACTTTCCGTCAGCAAAAGGCGCGCAACACTTCCGCCGCCGCCTGCATTTCCACGAAGCGGCAGGCGCGGCGCTCCATGGCAAGCTCGTCACGGCCCCACTGCTCCATGTTCCAGTCCTCGTCGACATGCGCGGCCGACCAGGCCTGCGCAAGCGACATGACCCTGCTCGCGAGGGCAAGCGCGATAAGCGCTGACCCGGTCAGCGTGGTGATCGCATGGACCGCTCCAAGCTGCCAGGGGTCGCGGGGGATGGCATTGCGCGCGGCATGCAACGCTTGCGGTGATTGGGCGACATGCGTCATTTCATGCGCTACGCGCAAGCGAGCGCCCAGTGCCGCCTGCGACCAGTCCAGCACCGGATCCCACGCTGCGGCTTGCCGTTCGACCAGACCTTGCGGGTGACCGGCGCGATAGAGCACGAGGTCGCAGCCGAGATAGCTCTCCACCTGCGCCGCGACCTGTGGCAGCGAACGATCCACGCCGTCGATGATGGTGTTGGCCAGCCTGCTCAGCGGCATGCTGGAAGGGTCGATGACATCGCGCTGTGCCTCCCATTCGGCGGCAAGTGCCGCGGCCAAGGCCTGCTTGGGCGCAGCGAGCGGCCGGCGTCCCGGAGTCTGCGCCACGCGGCCATCAAGCGCGACGCGGAACTCACCTGCGCCGGTCTCGACCGTAACCTGATTGTAAACCCGCCGACGCAATTGCGGCCGCATGGCGCGTCGGGCCGCTTCGGTCGCATCGGGTGGCTGATTTGGAAGAAACGCTCCCTCGAGCAGATCGCGCATGCGCCTCAACATGGTCGGCGGCCGCTATCGTTGCAACCCACGAGGCGGCTCGCCCCTGTCGATCCCGTAGCCCAAGTTGAGCGGCAAGCGAGGCCCGGGTCGTCCCGGATTGCGTTGCACGCAATCCGGGCTGCGAATGACGACATGCAGCTGCGCCAGAATTTGGCCTCAGTGGCTCGTCATCACGAGCCCCCTGCGGAGGATACCCCTCGCATATCTCCCATTTCCCTCTCGCATGTCGTTCTTGCATCGCAGCATCAGCAATCGGCAAAATAGCTTGTATTTTTCAAAAGGTTACACATGTTATTTGCATGCCACCACGAACCTGGAGCGAGCTGGTGTCGTTGTCCGGAAGCACCGCACGGATTGTTGAAGGTTAATGAGGTAAATCGCTGGTATGACGAACGTATCGGTGGAATTCCGAGGGGGGCTCCACTAGTATCCGCGCCGGATTCGGCCCCAGCTCTTGCAGCGGGAGCGCCGGACTTGGCCGACGCAGGTTCGTGCCGGGGGGAAAACAAGAAGGCGAAGCCGGCGTACGCGCAGAGAAGTAGATGAAACCCACCGACATTTCGGCCCCCGACTATTTCCACAAGGTCGTGGATTGTCAGTGGGCTTGCCCGGCTCACACGCCGGTTCCCGAATATATCCGATTGATCGCAGCCGGCCGCTACAGCGATGCCTACATGGTCAATTGGAAGTCGAATGTGTTTCCCGGCATTCTCGGGCGCACGTGCGATCGGCCATGCGAGCCGGCCTGCCGGCGCGGACGCGTTGAGAAGGACCCGGTTGCGATCTGCCGTCTCAAGCGCGTCGCCGCCGACTTCAAAGACGACATCCGCAGCCGCCTGCCGCGTCCCGCGACCGTCAAGAACGGCAAACGCATCGCGCTCGTGGGCGGCGGACCCGCGTCGCTCACCGTAGCGCGCGACCTTGCTCCGCTTGGCTATCATTGCGTCGTCTTCGACCAAGATCCGAAGGCAGGCGGCATGATCCGCACGCAGATCCCCAGATTCCGCCTGCCGGAGTCCATTATCGACGAGGAATGCAATTATATCCTCGACTTGGGAATCGAGTTTCGCGGCGGCACACGCATCGAGAGCCTCAAATCGCTGCTTGCCGGGGACTGGGACGCGATCTTCGTCGGTTCGGGCGCCCCGCGCGGTCGTGACCTCGATATCCCGGGCCGCAAGGAAGCCGCTGCCAACATCCATATCGGAATCGATTGGCTGTCCTCGGTCTCCTTCGGGCACGTCACCAAGATCGGCAGGCGGGTCATCGTGCTTGGCGGCGGCAACACCGCCATGGACTGCTGCCGGTCCTCCCGCCGGCTCGGCGGGCAGGACGTCAAGGTGATCGTGCGCTCCGGTTTCGACGAGATGAAGGCGTCTCCGTGGGAGAAGGAGGACGCCCTGCACGAGGACATCCCGATCCTCAATTTCCTGGTGCCGAAGGCGTTCACCCACGAGAGCGGCCGTCTCACCGGCGTGGTGTTCGAGAAGGTCAGGGCCGAATACGATGCAAAGGGCCGGCGCAGCCTTGTTCCAGCCGGCGAGCCCGACCAGCATGTGCCATGCGATGACGTGCTGGTTGCCGTCGGCCAGGAGAATGCGTTCCCCTGGATCGAGCGCGATATCGGGATCGAGTTCGACAAGTGGGACATGCCCAAGGTCGATGCCAGGACCATGGCCTCGACCCATCACAAGGTGTTCTTCGGCGGCGATGCTGCGTTCGGGCCCAAGAACATCATCTGGGCGGTGGCGCACGGGCACGATGCGGCGCTGTCCATCGACAAGCTGTGCTCCGGCACCGACATCAATGATCGTCCCGCGCCTATGGTCGAGATCATCAGCCAGAAGATGGGCATCCACGAATGGAGCTATGACAACGACATAGCTCCGGACCGGCGCTACCGGGTTCCGCTGCGCGACAAGGTGATTGCGCTGCGCGACATCAAGGCCGAGGTCGAGCTCGGCTACGATCTCGATCTCGCGCTCAAGGAGGCGCATCGCTGTCTCAATTGCGACGTGCAGACCATCTTCACCTCATCGCTCTGCATCGAATGCGATGCCTGCGTCGACATCTGTCCGATGGACTGCATCACGTTTACCGCGAACGGCGAGGAGGCCGATCTGCGCACGCGGCTGAAGGCGCCGGCCAGCAACGCGACGCAAGATCTATACGTTGCCAACGATCTCAAGACCGGCCGCGTCATGGTGAAAGACGAGGACGTGTGCCTGCACTGCGGGCTTTGTGCCGAGCGCTGTCCGACCGGTGCCTGGGACATGAAAAAATATCTTATCGACATGACTCATGCGGATGACCTATGCCGAGTAGCAGCCCGATCAGCAGCGTAAACGACTTCGTCATTCGATTCGCCAACGTAAACGGATCGGGCTCCGCCAGCGCCAACGAGCTGTTTGCGCGCGCTATCCTGCGCATGGGCGTGCCGGTGGCGCCGCGCAACATATTTCCGTCCAACATCCAGGGCCTGCCGACTTGGTACGAGGTGCGCGTCTCCGAAGCTGGCCACCTCGGTGCTCGCGGCGGCACCGATTTCATGGTCGCGATGAACCCGCAGACCTGGGACAAGGATGTCGCCATCATCGAGCCCGGCGGCTATCTGCTGTATGACAGCACCAGACCGATGCCGCGGGCGAAATTCCGCGACGACATTACGATCATCGGGGTGCCGCTTACCGAAATCTGCAACCGCGAATACAGCGACCCGCGACAGCGCCAGCTCTTCAAGAACATCATCTATGTCGGCGTCCTCTCCGCTCTTATCGAGATCGATGTCGGGGTGATCGAGCAGCTCATCGGCGAGCAGTTCAAGTCGAAGGAGAAACTGATCGGGGCCAACGTGCATGCGCTCCACCTCGGTCGCGACTGGGCGCTGAGGAACCTCGACTGCCCGATCGGCTTGCGGTTGCGCCGGGCAGACTGCGTGGGCGACCGCATCTTCATCGAGGGCAACTCGGCGGCAGCGCTGGGGGCAGTCTATGGCGGGGCCACCGTATGTGCCTGGTACCCGATCACGCCGTCGTCCTCGCTGGCCGACGCTTTTACCGGGCATTGCCGACGCCTGCGCGTCGATCCGGTGACAAAAAAGAGCAAGGTTGCGATCCTACAGGCCGAGGACGAGCTTGCCTCGATCGGCATGGTGATCGGCGCCGCCTGGAACGGCGCGCGCGCCTTCACCGCAACCTCGGGTCCCGGCATTTCGCTGATGCAGGAATTCCTCGGGCTTGCCTATTTCGCCGAAATTCCCGCAGTGATATTCGACGTGCAGCGTGCAGGTCCCTCGACCGGCATGCCGACCCGAACGCAGCAATGCGATCTGATTTCGTGCGCCTATGCGTCGCATGGCGACACCAAGCACGTGCTGCTGTTTCCGGAGGACCCGGCCGAGTCCTTCGAGTTCGCGGCGGGCGCGTTCGACCTCGCTGACCGCCTGCAGACGCCGGTGTTCGTGATGCTCGACCTGGACATCGGCATGAACCATCGCCTGTGCCGCCCATTGCGCTGGGACGACAGCCGCAAATACGACCGCGGCAAGCTGATGACGCAGGCCGATCTCGATGCCGGCAAGGACTTCGGCCGCTATCTCGATGTCGATGGCGACGGCATCCCATACCGCACCTTGCCGGGCACCCACCCCAGCAAGGGCGCCTTCTTCACCCGCGGCACCTCACGCGACCGCTATGCGCGCTATACCGAAGAGGGCGCGGCCTATGCCGACAACATGCAGCGCCTCATCCGCAAGTTCGAGACCGCCAAGGATCTCGTGCCGCGGCCGCTGCAAGCCAATGCCGGCAAATCGACCAAATACGGCGTCATCTACTACGGATCGACCTCCCCGGCGATGGACGAGGCGATCCATCTGATCGAAGCCCGGGGTCTCTCGCTCGACCGCCTGCGCGTGCGTGCCTTTCCGTTCCACTCGAGCGTCACCAGCTTCATCGGCGACCATGATTTCGTGTTCGTGGTCGAGCAGAACCGCGATGCGCAGCTTCGCTCCCTGATTGTCAACGAATGCGGCATCGACCCGATCCGGCTGGTGCCGATCCTGCATTATGACGGTACTCCGATCACCGCGCGCTTCATTGCGCGGGCAATCGTTGAGCATCTCGACGCACTCAAAGTGACCCCGCTGCGCAAGGTCGTATCATGACCTACATTGCCAAACCGAAGTTCCATCATCCGGCGCTGCCGAAGAATGCGCTCGGATACACGCATCGCGACTACGAGGGGTCGGTGTCCACGCTGTGCGCGGGCTGCGGGCACGATTCCATCTCGGGTGCGATCATCGAGGCCTGTTTCGAGCTCGATATCGCGCCACATCGCGTCGCCAAGCTTTCCGGGATCGGCTGCTCGTCCAAGACCCCGACCTACTTCCTGGGCAATTCGCACGGGTTCAACTCGGTGCACGGGCGCATGCCTTCGGTGCTTACCGGAGCAAACCTTGCCAATCGCGATCTCATCTATCTCGGCGTGTCGGGCGACGGCGATTCCGCCTCGATCGGGCTCGGCCAATTTGCGCACGCGCTGCGACGCGGCGTCAACATGGTCTACATCGTCGAGAACAACGGCGTGTATGGCCTCACCAAGGGTCAATTCTCGGCCACCGCCGACCGCGGCTCGAAATCGAAACGCGGCCTGACCAATACCGACAATGCCATCGATCTGGTCGCAATGGCGCTGCAGCTGGGCGCCACCTTCGTCGCGCGCTCGTTCTCCGGCGACAAGGCCCAGCTGGTTCCGCTGATCAAGGCCGCGATCGAGCACCAGGGCGCCGCCTTCCTGGACGTGATCTCGCCTTGCGTTGCATTCAACAATCACGCGGGATCGACCAAGAGCTTTGACTACGTGCGTGAGCACAATGAGGCGGTGAACCGGCTGGACTTCATCACCGGCCGCGCGCCCATCACCGTGACCTATGAGCCGGGCTCGGTCGAAGTGGTCGAGCAGCACGACGGGACGAAGCTCATGCTCAAGAAGGTCGCCGCCGACTACAGTCCGCATGACCGCGTGGGCGCGATGGGCTTTCTTGCGCGCCACGCGGCGCTCGGACAGATCGTGACCGGGCTCCTTTACGTCGACCGCGAGCCGGAAGACCTGCACCGCCTCTTCAACACGGTCGACGTTCCCCTCAATACCCTGTCCGAGAAAGACCTTTGCCCCGGGGCAGCGGCGCTCGACAGGATCAATGCGAGCTTGCGGTAGCGGCGACTTACATCTTGCTCCGGTCAGAACTCCTCCTTCGAACAGCTCTGTCCGCCAGCAGAGGCGAATGCTCGCCGCATGCAAATCCCACCTAGTGTCTGCTAACTGAAGAGAACCGGCCGTTGATTTTGCCGGTGCGGTAATCTCGGGTTTTGACCCGAAGCGGCCAATCGGTACTTAAGTTTGCTGTGATGCACAACGCAGCTCCCGCGTGGCCTGATATTGACGTGCTGGTCACTTGGACGGTGGTAGGAGGAACAGCTGCAAAAAATACGTGACTGCGACACCGTGTGTGTTCCTCGCTGTGGGTGCGCCGGTAGACATCGGATTGGTAGCAGGCCTAAACCATCGGGGTGGCAACATGGCAGGCGTTACATTTGAAGCGGCGACCGGAAACATACGCCAAGCGCCTTCAAATTCTAACTGAGATAATAATACCGAATTTAGAACGGGTCGCCGTTCTTCGGACCATCGGCGACCCCAACGTAACCTTTGCAATGAAATCTGTTGAGCGACCGGCTCCAACAGTAAGTATCCCCGGCGGAGCCGGGGGAACTCCCGTTTTAGTTTAGCAGCGATACCTGCCGTTCTTGGTGCAGTTGTAACCGCGGCCATTGGGCCACGCCGAGGCCGAGTCGATCATCGTGACGGCGATTAGCGAACCGATGCCAAGCGTCAGAAAGAGCGCAACCACATACTTCATCTGGACCCTCTTGCCCAAAATTTCAGGCCCACACCATTGTGAGCACTCGGTTATAGCATTACTCTAATGAAGTGTCCATGAACTGGGAATCGTCTAAAGGTTTACACACCTCCTGTACATTTTGTGTGAGCGGAAATTATTTTCGGGCGCGTCCCGCAGTTTTCTCCACGCACATTGCTGCACCTGCTCAGGTCTCCTTGTGGCACTGACCAGCGGTCGTTTGGGCTCAGATTTATGCCCGGTATCGGAGGTGCTGCAGACAGCGCGGGCGGGGCTCGACAGCGCAGGATTTCGGTCGGGCCTCCGTCTGTTGTGGATCAAAGGCGGCGGTCTAACGCGCCGAGGGCAGCAAGTGCGGAGCAAAACGGTTCCCGCCGGCCGTTGCCGTTTGGCTCGAAGCAATGGCCGACGCTCGTTACACCGGGACCAGGGGCCGACCTCGCTCGCGGATATGCAGTAAAGTCTTTCTTTCCGATTCGGAAACCGCTGCCTCCTGCTACGCTTGCTCATATGGAAAGGAAGGAACAATGAAAGCCCATTGCACCGTGGCAATATCAGTGCTGACAGGCATCGCGCTCGGCGCCGCTGCTGTCCAAACACTTCACGCGCAGGCCAAGTCAGCCGTCTACATGATCGCGATCAACGAGGTCAGCAATCAGGAGGGATATGCAAACGAGTACGTTCCACCGGCTCAGCAGTCGGTCAAAGATCATGGTGGGGTATACGTAGCGGCTGGACCCGGAACGCAGGTTACTGGAAATCTGCCAAATGGGCCCGTCATCATCCTGCGTTGGGAGAGCATGGAGGCGCTACAGAGCTGGCATAATTCTCCAGACTTTAAGGCTGCGCTCACGATCGGGCAGAAATACGCGAAATTCAATATTATTGGCGTCAGCGGCATAAGACGGTAGTTGCATCCTTTGGCCTCCACGAAGCTGTTGGTGCTGCCAACGAGGTGATCGAATAGGTCGTTCTTTGCTGCACTGCTGGAATCGCGAGTATTGGTGCGGAAATGCGTGCGCGCCCAACGGCAATGGCTGCGCTGCAGATGCTGATGCCCTGGCTTCGCGTGACGATCCCGGCCGACGCGCAACCGGCGCCCTACCGCTGCGCGATCCGTTTAGTTTACTCGACCACCGCGATCATCTCGATCTCAACCATTGCCTCTGGCTGAGCGAGACCGCCGATCTGGATCGTCGTGCTGGTCGGACTGGCTACCCCGAAGTAGCGCATGCGCACGTCGGAGCACTGCGAGAACGCTTGGTAGTCCGTGACGAAGGTGTTTGTCTTGACAACATCGGCCCAAGTCGCGCCAGCGGCCTTGAGGCAGGCGTCGAGGTTCTTGAACGTCTGTTCGAGCTGCGCCCGCATGTCGCCCGGGCCGACGATTTTGCCCTCTGCGTCGCGTGCCAGTTGGCCGGCGATGTAGATCGTCTTACCCGGGCCTGTGACAGTGACGACGTGTGAATAGGCGGGCTTCCCCTGCTGCATGCGGACGTTCATGCCCGCAGGCTGGATCCGGTCGATCTTCATGGCCATACTCTTCCACCTAGCAGATGTTCATCGGCGCCGAGGATGCCGCTACGATCCCGGCGTTGCAATCGGGCAAAGCTCTCAGACTCAGTCAGATTTTCCCGGCGGAGCCACCTGGACCCCAACAATAGCCGAGGGGCGTGGACCAAGGGGAATTATCCCAGCGCCTGCAAGGATGGGAGGCGGCTGCGCTTAGACGCCGCGCCAGAGAAAGTAAATGGTAAGCGTGGTGCCGAGTATGACAACAAAACCCTTGATCAGCCGCTGGTCGAGTCGCTGCGCCCAGTGCGCGGCCACGTAGGAGCCCACCGCCGAGCTTACGAGCATCGGCAGGGTCTGCGGCCAGCGCACGACATTTGCTACGATGAACGCGGCGATCGCGGCGATCGTCATTATGCCGACCAGCGCCATCTTCAGGCCATTCATCGTGTTGATGTCGCGCATACCGAACAGCGTAAAAGCGGCCAGCATCAGAAACCCGATACCTCCACCGAAATAGCCCCCATAGATCGCGAGGATGAAGAGCGTCACCAGGGCGTTGCGCGGGCCAAGCTGGATACGTTGTATCGCCTCCAACGGCGCGAAATTCCCGATCGCAAACACGATCGTTGCGAACAGAATCAACCATGGCACGAGCCCGGCGAAAATGGCGGTCGGGGTCCACAAAAGCAGAAGCGCCCCAATCAGCCCGCCAGTGAGGCTTAGCAGGAAAAAACCTGTGACGCTGAATTCGCGGACTGCGAGAATGCTGGGGCGATAGGCCCAGGCGCCAGCGAACGTTCCGGAAAAGAGAGCAACGACGCTTGATGCATTCGCATCGATGGGATCAAGCCCGGCAAACAGCAGGGCTGGAAACGTAACCAGCGTTCCGCCGCCGGCGAGCGAGTTCAAGGCTCCGCCCAGAAACGCGGCGGCAATGAGGACGACGATGGTCACAGGTTGCGGATGTCGTTGCGGCGTGGAGGTTGAAAATGCGCCATTGTAGCATGTCAGGGTAATGTCAGGCCCGGGAATCGTGATTTGGGCGCCCCCGAGAGGCTCTGTCTGAGAAAACCGTGCGATCCATCGAGTCAAGCTCATCCTGGATCGTTGCGAGCGTCGTGCTCCTGGTCCTGACGCTGGCGTTCGGCGCGCCCTGGATTCTCGTCGTCGCGCTCAAGACTATCGCCGCGGAAAACGGCGGACTAGGCACTGTGCCGGGCCCTGGCAAGCTCGCTTGCCTGGTTCGGCCTGGCCTCCGGCGGCGTGGTGATGGGCTGGGTGGCGGAGCGGGCAGGCACCCGGATCACCGTCATCTTCGGCTCGATCATGATTTGCGCCGGCCTTGCGCTCTCCCGCGGCCCGCAGACCTGGCAGCTTTATCTTGGCCAAGGGTTGCTGGTGGGATTTCTTGGCATCGGCAGCATGAACGCCCCGTTCTACGTTTATGTCAGCCGCTGGTTTGATCGCCATCGCGGCTCGGCGCTCGCGCTCATTTCAAGCGGCGCCTATATGGCAGGCGCCGTCTGGCCTCCGGTCTTCGAGCGCGTCATCTCCTACGCCGGCTGGCGACAAACCATGCTGTGGTTTGGGGTCTGCCAGCTCCTCATCATCGCGCCGTTTACGGCAATCTTCCTGCGCGCTGCTCCGGACCCGTCATTTGCCAGCGGCCAGCTACCGCATGGCTCGACGGCGGCCAAGCGGGTCTTGGGCTGGCCGGCGAATCTTGTCTTTGCGCTGATGGGGGTTGGCGCCGTATTCTGCTGCATGCCGATGGCCATGCCGCAGGCGCATTTGCCCGCGCTTTGCAGCGATCTCGGCTATCAGGCCTCACATGGGGCCGCGATGGTCTCCGTCCTCCTGGGCAGCGCGTTCATCAGTCGTCAATTTTGGGGCTTCGTTGCCGATCGCTTCGGCGGTCTTAGAACTGCGCTGATCGGCTCAAGCTTGCAGATTCTGACCATGATCGCATTCGTGGTCACCCAGGACGAGATTGGGCTGTTCACGGTGGCGGCTGCGGCCGGGTTTGGATTTGCCGGCATCATTCCCGCCAACATTCTCGCCATCCGCGAGCTGTTTCCGGTCTCTGAGGCCTATTGGCGGATTCCTGCATTCCTCTTGCTGAGCGGCAGCGGCATGGCTGCTGGCGCGTGGCTCGCCGGCACGCTCTACGACCACTTCGGCTTCTATGCGCCGGCCTTCGTTGCCGCCGTTATTGCCAATGCGATCAACCTTTTGATCCTCGCCGTGCTGGTGCTGCGACAGGAACGCGGCTCACCACGCTATGCCTTTTCTTGATTCCCCGTTTCAAGACTCCTTTGGCCGGGTCATCACCAAAAGCGGAACGGGCATTCGTTCAACCGCTCGACCCGGTCGGAGGTCACCCACCAGATATCCTCCCAGCAGGCGGTGCCGAACTCGTATTTTACGAGCATCGGCTCGAAGCAGAACACCATGTTCTCTTCGAGCTTCTTCGGATTGCCTGGGGCGAAGGATGGCAGGTCGTGCGTGGCGCAGCCGATTCCATGGCCCCGAAAATACAGGTACTGCTCGTAACCGGCATTGCGGGCAATCTTGATGCCGATTTCCGCCAGATCGGCGATAACTGCTCCCGGCCGGGCAGCCTTCGTCACATCCTCGACGATCTGGATCTGGGTCTCCATGAAGCGCAGCTGCTCTGGCGTCGGGTCGCCACAAACCCGCTGTCGCGAACAGTCGCTATAATAACCCATGTAACGGCCGCCGATGTCGAGATAGACCATGTCGCCCGCTTTGACCTTGTTGCTGGTGGGCGCGACGTGCTTGAAGCCGGAACGGGGCCCGGCCGCGACGGAAATCGCAAACGCAGGATGCTCCGAGCCCGCCTTGAACATGGCGTAGTTCGCCTCCGCCGACAGGTCGAACTCACTCACTCCCGGTCTGACGGCGTCCATGGCCGCCCTTAGTCCGACATCGGCGAGATGACAGGCCTTGCGCATCACCGCGACCTCAGCGGGGCTCTTGATAGCGCGCATGTTGTACAGGATGGCCGGCGTGTGCTTGACGGTCGCCTCCGGAAACCGCTGGTTCAGGAATGCTTCCAGCGTGCCGACATTGAACTCCCCCACGAGCCCAATTTGGCCCTTGCCGACTCCGCTCTCGCGGATGAAGTCCTCGACGTGATCGAAGATCGTGACCGGATCGGCGTCTGCGGTCACCGTGCGGGGCGCGGCCGCGCAACGTACGTCTTCGATCCAGCAATCCTGGATGCCGGAATGCATCGGTTCGCCGTGCATTATGGCATTCGTCGTAAAGCCCGGTCGACCTGTAGCCGGGACGACGACGATGCTTTCGCCTCCGTAGAAGTCCTCGAAATTGCTGAGGTAACGGACATTGGAGTTGTCGGCGCGATTGCCCACCACGGCGAGGGCGTCCAAGCGATTCTGCAACATGTGGCCACGCAGGCGCTCGATCCGCTGATGATACTCCGAGACGTCAAAAGGAAGATGCATCCATGGCAGACGATCCTTGAGCGAATAGGGCACACGCCCCCAGCCATACGGCATCTCAGGACGATTACGTGCGCCCATATACTCTCTCCTTGCTGGATGGCACCACGGCACCATGGGTTGGTATTCGGGAAGTTGTACGAGTCAGGCACCGGCCGTGCAGCCCACTATCGCCGGTTGCCCAGGGCCAGGGATGTTAGGGCGGCAATCCAACCGCCGGTTTCGAGCAGTTCAATGCTGCAGCGTTAGGTCGAGTCGTTCCGGCCGGAACGACCGCGCACCTGGCCAGAGACCTGAATACTATTGCTGATAGCCGGCGTTCTCGCCGTAGACTTCCTCCCGGTAGAGGCCAAGCGACTCGATGACCGGCATATCGTTGAAGGAAAACAGGCAGGCATCGTCGCGCGGTGACGCGTTGGCATGCTCGTGCCAGGTCCAGGACGGAACACAGAAGATGTCCCGCTCCTGCCAGGCAAAGCGCTTGCCGCCCACGATCGAGCAGCCGCGGCCCTTCACCACCTGATAGATGAAGCTGCCGGTGTGCCGGTGGGCCTTGGTCTTCTCACCCGGGCGCAGCATCTGCATGGCGGCGCCGATCGTCTGCATGACGTGCCCGCCGCTGATCGGGTTGACATATTTCATCAGCACTCCGTCGTAGGGCGAGCCGTCAGTCGCCCGGGCATAGCGCTGCAACGCCTCGTAGGTCGGTTCCCACTCATACTTGAACAACGGCGAATAGCCTTTGCACCAATCAGCTTCGACCGGACGCAGGCCGGGACTGCCCCAGGTGCTGCTGGTATCGTCAACCGGGTAGGCTACCGCCTGCTGCAAGTTCGGGTGAACAGAGTAGAAATTCGCTTCGAGCGCGTTGACCAGAGGAATGTCGAGTCCGTCCTGCCAGACGCAGGGCGTCCCGTCCTCCTCCACGCCATGCTCGTGCCAGGTGCCGTTGGGTGTCAGCACGAAGTCGTTCGCCTTGAGTGTCATCTTGTGGCCGTCGACGATGGTGTAAGCGCCTGTGCCTTCCATGATGAACCGCAATGCGGAGGCCGAATGCGCATGTGCGGATGCAACTTCGCCCGGGTGCATCACCTGCAAGCCTGAATACAACCATCCCACGGCAGCGGCGACGTCGCGGCGTCCGGGATTGTTGAGGTAGATTACACGGCGGCCGGCCTTCTCGGGAGTAACCAGCGAAACCGAGCGGAGCACGTGCTTGCGCAGATCCTGATAGCGCCACAGCACCGGGATCGAGCGCGATTGCGGCTCCCACGGCTCTATCTCGTTTGCCACGGTCCACAGCGCGGCGGCTTCGAAGCGCTCCAGGTCCTTGTAATATGCCTTAAGCTCCGGAGTTTCCTCGACATTGGCACGTCCAACAACATCCTCGCGCATGGGGTCCTCCGGTCGGCAGAGCAGGGGCGCAGGGTACCACCGCCTCGCAGGGCGCGCAAAATCGCGGTCTCCTGTGGTCTCATGTGGTAAGGCATGCGCCTGTCCCCAAGGCGCTTGGGCGGACCTGCCACTCGGATAATCCGCCGGTGCGTGTCCGCAAGTGGCACGTCCCGGAAGGTCCTAGAGAGTGCGAGTTATTCCGAGCGGTCGTCTCAGTGCTGGTCTGGATCGCCGCTCGACGGCACATCAGGGTGCCGGCGATCGAGGAGGGCGAGGACCCGCGGAAGCAGAGCGGTAGCAATCATGGCATGGCCTTCGCGCGTCCAATGGATGAAGTCGATGGTGTAATATCGGAGCGGAATTCTCTCATCGTACACGATCACCTCGATGGCGCGAGCTCGCAGCCGGCGTGTCATCTGCTCAATGTTGGCAGCGCGCTGTTTCATGGTGCCGAAGAAACGCACATCGTTGCTGCCCGGCTGCAGTATCACGATGTCGGTTCCATTGGGCACGTCCCGATCGATGCGGCGGAGCATCATCGCCGTCGTGTCAAACGGCACTCCTGCGTTGGTGATCTGAGCCTCGATGCCCTTGGCCTTGAGCAGGGCCTGCAACTGCGCAGGATATGCACCCTGGTTGCCGACGTACCAGCCATGAGTGTTGCTTGCGCCGATCGCCACAATCCGCAGCGGCGTCGCATGGCTGGCGCTTACGCACATAAGCGTGCAGACGGCCAACAGGATCGCTCTGCCAAAGCCGTTCGCGAATGCAGCTCCGAGCGGGCGGCCGGCTCGCAATTTCGCTCTCTATCTCGCCTGCGCTTCCGCCTGGCCCACGGCCAGGATCGCGCGCTCAATCTCGGCTTGGATCTTGGGGTTCTTGTCGATGGCCATGTGATAAATGCCGATGTCGCCGCCGAGATTGATGTTTGTGAGCTTGCCATGATAACCGGCATCGGCGGTCACGGGGGCCCCCCAGCCCGGTGAATTGTAGTAGTTGATCGCTCTCACCACATTGCCCGGAATTGGGTCCTGCATAGCGGGCGCAAGCGTGACCAGGAGGTCGACGGAAATATTTTCCCGCTCGAGCAAACGAGCCATATCGATGACGTTATTGGCCCCCTGCGAGTGACCGACCAGGACCAGCGGATCGCTCTTGCCGGAGGCATGATATTTGATGATCTTCGAAGCCGTCGTCCTCCAGGCCAAATGTCCCACGGTCTCGGCTTTGATCCCCCTGCTCCTGAGCTCTGCCGCGAGGTCGTCGAGGCCGGTTGAGAACACGCCAAACCAGCCGCGCAGCAGATAAACCTGGGTTTCAGCCTTGGTCGCGCTGCTCCACAGCAGCGCAATCGTGACGCAGAGGACGCTCAACATCACCTCCGCCTTGGAGGCGCTTTGATGACGCGGGCGCATTGCGTTGAACTCCCACGGATTCTTTTGATTCGCCCGCCACAATCCTTCCCGGCAGTGCCGACATTGTGGCATCGGAACATTTTTTGCGCAGTTGTGGCATAAGCGCCACAGGCGTGGCAGATGTTGCGTTCCTGACAGGATGTGGCATGCGCACGAACAAGCGGATACGGTCTTCTCCATAGCAGATTGCCGATGTCACTCCTGTTCCTCCTGCTGATGGTCGCGCTGGGCATTTGTCTTGCGCCGATCTGGCTGTTGGCGCGACGGAATTTGCGAGCGCGTGAGTATTTCGTCGCATCGCAGCCCACTCCGCCCGATGTGATTCGGAATTGCTCTGTCGCCTATCCGTTGCGCATCGCGGCCTTCGGCCCGTTGTTTGCCTGGGGAGCAAGCGGGGACCTTTGGCCCGCAATCATCAGCGCGGCATGCTTTGGCCTGGGAGTGTATCTGATCTACGCCCTGCGTCGTCCGCTGCTTGCATTTCTGGACAGTGCATTGGATGGGAACGTATCTCTGACCGTGCCTGCGTTCATCGCCAAGTGGCATGGCAATGATGATCGAGTGCGGCTGCTGACGGCCGGTCTTACGATTGTCGCCCTTACCGGCCTGATCGCTGTCGAGGCCTTCGCAACGGCGACCCTGGTGGCGCCGGCAATGATGGAAAGCGCGCGCTCGGTATATCTCCTTGCCGGCGGCATGCTGGCCCTGACAGTGCTCTATACGGTTTTTGCCGGCAACTCAGGTGTCATGCACTTGGTTCAGCTGCAAGCCGGCATAATCTATTTGGCTCTCTTCGGATCGACAGCTCTCCTGCTGTATTTTCTCGTTTCCGATGTTACCACTCTGCCGCCGCACGGCAGCTTTGCAGTCGTATTCATTGCCGCTGCCTCTCTCTTCATCCTGTTTTTTCGGCGCTTCAAATACATTGACAACACCCCGATCGACAGAACGAATGGGCCTGATGCAGACGGTGGCGTCCGACGCTCATTCGTCTCTCGCCTGCTCCGCCGGCTGGAAAAAGCCCTCGATGCGTTCATATCCGTGTTCGTGATTCTGGTTATTGTGCTCATCATAATGGAATTTTCCTTTTTCGGTGTCCCGGCCATTGCACGCGACAGCATCGTCGCATTGCAGACGGGAGCCGGGATCGGCGCTACGGCGCTGCTGACCATCGTCATCGTGCCCTTGCTCTATCCCGTTGTTGACGTTGCAACTTGGCAAAGGCTTGCGGCATTGGCGAAGAACACACGCTCCGAGCCCGAGCTGCGTTCGTTGACTCTGGCCAGGATCTTCAATTCGCTTGCCGCAGAGGTCACGCTGCTATTGCTGCTGATGTGCATGCTGGGCGCCGTCGCGGCCGTGGCGACCGAAACACCGGTGGATCGCGACGTGTTACAGACGTTCATTGGCCAGCTGGCGCTCGATGACAGCCTGCCCGCCAGTCTGGCCATATCGTTCCTGCTGCTCGGCATGTTTGCCATGGCATTGTCGGCAATGAGCTCCATGCTCTCGGCAAGCCTATGGGTTTTGCGTTACGACGTGTTGCCTGCGCTTTGGCCGGCCCTTGCGCCGGATCGTGTAAATCCGGGCGATGAGGCGATGGCAAGGCGACACACCATTCTCGTTGGGTGTGGACTTTGTTTTGCTGCGATACTCTTGACGGATTTCGCCGAGACACTACTCGGGATGAGCTTTACGAGCAGCACCTTCCTTGCCGCATTATTCACCTGCTGGTGCTCCCAGCTTTCATTTGTCTCCCTGGTATTGGGACCTATCGTCCAGCGCAGCGGCATGGGAGCAGTGAGCGCTCCCTGGGCTCTCGTTATTGTCGGCGTTGCTGCTGCCAGCGGGATTGCCGCCGTGAGTGCCTATCTGGCGACCGGAGCCGAGGCATGGCTTTGGGCTGCGGTTCCCGCCTGTTTTGGATCGGGGCTTGTGCTCTTCGCCGTCGCTCGGCTCTCCCGCGGGAAGTCCGCAATGACGTGATCGAGCGAGAGCGATTCAGTCCGGCGCCTCGACAATGGGGTCATAGCGCGTGGAGTCGAGCCCAAGCAGGCTCCATGACTGCGCCATGTGCGGCGGCAGCGGTGCGCTGACATCGATCGACCCGCCGCGCGGATGCGGCACCACCAGGCGGCGGGCCAGGAGATGGAGCCGATTCTGCATGCCTCCGGGCAGCTCCCAGTTCTCCTTGGCGAAATATTTCGGGTCGCCCACGATGGGATGACCGATATGGGCCATGTGGGCGCGCAACTGATGCGTGCGCCCGGTGACCGGTTTGAGCGAGAGCCATGCCAGCTGACGCGCCGCGGTATCGATCACCGCATAGTACGTCACCGCATGGCTTGCCCCCTCCTGGCCATGGCGGGCAATCCGCACGATCGAAGCGCCGGCACGCTCTTCCTTGGCGAGGAACGTGGAAATGCGCCCCTGGCGCGGCTTGGGCACGCCGGCGACCAAAGCCCAGTAGATCTTTCCGGCCGCGCGCGAGCGGAAGCTCTTGGCAAGCGCGGAGGCCGCAAAGCGCGTCTTCGCGACCAGCAGGCATCCTGCGGTGTCCTTGTCCAGGCGATGAACGAGGCGCGGTCGCTGTCCTTGCGGGTTACGCATTGCGCCGAGCATGCCGTCGAGGTGGCGCGTCGTGCCGGAACCGCCCTGCACCGCAAGCCCCATCGGCTTGTTGAGCACGAGCACGTCGGCGTCCTCGTAGAGCGTGATTGATTTGAGGAAATCGCGCGTCTTGTCGCCGGCATCCCCCGCTTTCGCCGTCGGCTTGTCAGGAGTGATCTGCAAGGGCGGAACGCGCACGGCCTGCCCGCTCTCGAGCCGCTGGCTCGGCTGCGCGCGCTTGCCATTTACGCGCAGCTCGCCCTTCCGGATGATGCGCTGGATGTGGGAGAAGGCGAGCGCCGGAAAGCGCGCCTCGAGGAAGCGATCAACGCGCATGCCGCTTTCGTCGGCGCTCACGACGATTTTCTGGACTCCCGTCACCGCGCTGTGCCCCCGCCGGAAACTTCAGCGATTGCCCCGCTCCCTGCGCAGCTTCGCCCAATAGGCCAGCCGCTTGCCGATCTCCCGTTCAAAGCCGCGTTCGGGAGGATCATAGAATACCTGTCGGCCGAGCTGCTCGGGAAAATAGTCCTGGCCGGAGAAGGCGTCCGGTGCGTCGTGGTCGTAGTCGTAGCCTTCGCCATAACCTTCCAACCGCATCAGCCCGGTCGGCGCATTGAGTATGTGCTTTGGCGGCAGCAGCGAACCCGCCACTTTTGCCGTGCGCATGGCCGCACCGTAGGCACGGTAGAGGGCATTCGATTTGGGCGCGGTGGCGAGGTAGACCACCGCCTGGGCAATTGCCAGCTCCCCTTCCGGCGATCCCAGGAAATCGTAAGCGTCCTTGGCGGCGTTGGCGATCACTAGCGCCTGCGGATCGGCAAGCCCGATGTCCTCCGCCGCCATGCGCACCACACGCCGCGCGAGATAGAGCGGATCCTCGCCGGCATCCAGCATGCGGCAAAGATAGTAGAGCGCCGCGTCCGGGTCGGAGCCGCGCACCGACTTGTGCAAGGCGCTGATCAGATTGTAGTGGCCGTCCTGTTTCTTGTCGTAGATGGGAGCGCGGCGCTGCACGATTTCCTGCAGCTTCACATCATCGAACACCTCGCCGCTGCGCCCCGCGCGCCAGACCTCCTCGGCAAGCGTAAGCGCCGCGCGGCCGTCGCCGTCGGCCATGCGGATCAGCGATTGGCGCGCCTCGACATCGAGCGGCAGCGCCCTGCCCTCGATCGATTCTGCGCGCGCGAGCAGGCTTTCGAGCGCCGGCGCCTCGAGCGGCTTGAAAACGAGGACGCGCGAGCGCGAGAGCAGGGGCGCGATCAGCTCGAAGGACGGGTTCTCGGTTGTCGCGCCGATAAGGATGATGGTGCCGTCCTCCATCACCGGCAGGAAGGAATCCTGCTGGGCGCGGTTGAAGCGATGGATTTCGTCGACGAACAGCAGCGTCCCCTGCCCGGTATCGCGCCTCTGGCGCGCCGCATCGAATACCTTCTTGAGATCGGCGACGCCGGAGAAGATTGCCGAAATCTGCTCGAAATGCAGGTCGGTCGCCCGCGCCAGAAGGCGTGCAACCGTAGTTTTCCCGGTGCCGGGCGGCCCCCAGAAGATCAGCGATCCCAGCGTGCGGGTGTCGAGCAGGCGCGTGAGCGCGCCGTCACGCGCAAGCAGATGGTCCTGCCCCACCACCTCGGAGAGATCGTGCGGTCGCAACCTGTCGGCAAGCGGGCGCGGCGCATCACGCTCCAGACCTGCCGCTGCAAACAGGCTCGGTCCCCCGCGCTTGGCGCGCGCCGTCATCTTGCGGATCTCTGCACGCCTTACTCCCGTCGCGCCGTGCTGCAGGACACGGGAGCCGACTCGGTCGAGCAGAACATTCCGCCGACCTGGCATCGAATCTCGATTCGCCCGCACTGCGGACCTCCCGCCCCCTGCTCGCCGCCGCGCATGAACATGATGCGCCAGCTTTGATTTTGCTGGCCGGTGACGCGTTCGAGATCGCGCGTCTTGGCGATCTTGGCATTGTTGACGGAGAGCACGAGATCGCCGCGCTGGAAGCCCAGGCTCTGCGCGGGAGAGCCGTTGGCAACATCGACAATCGCGACCCCCTGAGTGGCGGGATCAAGCCGCAGATCATCGGCGAGCGCCGGCGAGATATTGGAAATCTTGGCGCCCTGGAAAGGGGATGGCGAGGAAATAACCAGCTCTTCGTGCGGAATATCGGGTGCAGCTTCGAGCGCCACGTTGAGTGCGACCTCTTTGCCTGCCCGCATGACACCGAGCCGGGCGCTTCCGCCGATCGGCTTGGTCGCAAAGCGATAGTCGAAGGCGTTCGGGTCCTCGACCGTCTGTCCGTCGATATTGACGATCAGATCGCTCGTTTTCAGTCCGGCCCGGCCGGCCGGGCTCGCGGGGCTTACGCTCGAGATCAGGGCGCCAGCGGGGCGCTTGAGCCCCAGGCTGTCGGCGATCTCGGGGGTCACTGCCTGGAGCCGCGCCCCCAGCCACGGCCTCCTGACCGTGGAGCCTCCACCCTTTGCCGACGCGACGACGACCTTGACCATATTGGCGGGAATCGCAAAGCCGATGCCCTGCGAACCGCCGGAGCGCGAGAAGATGGCCGTATTGATACCGACCAGATGACCCGTCAGATCGACGAGCGCCCCGCCGGAATTACCCGGGTTGATCGCTGCATCGGTCTGAATGAAGAACTGATAGTCGGTAATGCCCACCTGCGTGCGCGCCACCGCCGACACAATGCCGTGGGTCACCGTCTGACCCACGGCGAAGGGATTGCCGATTGCGAGCACGATATCGCCAACCTGCAAGGCATCGGAATCGGCGAATTCGAGCGCCGGAAATCGCTCGTTGCGCGCCTTGATGCGCAACACCGCAAGGTCCGAACGGGAATCCTTGAGCACCATCTCGGCCTCGAATTCCCGCTTGTCCGATAGCGAGACCTTGACCTGATCGGCTCCCTCGATGACGTGATTGTTGGTGACCACCAGTCCGGAGGCATCGATCAGCACGCCTGAGCCGAGCGAGCGTTGAACCTGCTCTCCCAGCCCGCCCGGCCCTCCTGGCATACCGAAAAACCGGCGGAAGATCGGATCATCGAGCAGCGAATTGCGAACGCTCACCGTCTTGGCGGCATAGACATTCACCACGGCGGGCGCGACGTGTTGCACCACCGGAGCGTACGACAGCCGGAGCTCCTCCTGCGAGGCGGGCAGGCGGCGCTCCTGCGCGTTCGAGCCTGGTGCGGCTGCGGCGAGACTGATGAAAAGGGCAGCCGTCAGCAAAAATGGCGAACGATGAAAAGCCATGGCACATCCGCTGTTGCGAGACGCCCGGATATTAAGCCGCCAAAGACGACAAGGACAGCGCAAGCCGCTGTTGCGAGAAGCTCGGAGAGGCAGCGGGCGTCAGGCCGGCACGGGGGCAGCCTCCGGCTCCTGCTCCGCGGCCGTGCCGCCGGAATCGACCCCCTTTGCCGCGGTGTCGCGATCGACGAACTCGATGACGGCGACAGGGGCGGAGTCGCCATAGCGAAATCCGGCCTTGAGCACGCGGGTATAGCCGCCGTTGCGTGACTGGTAACGCGGTCCGAGCACATCGAACAGCTTCTTCACCATGGGAATGTCGCGGATCTGCGCGATCGCCTGGCGCCGAGCATGGAGATCGCCGCGCTTGCCGAGGGTGATCAGCTTCTCGACGATCGGTCGCAAATCCTTCGCCTTGGGAAGCGTGGTGACGATCTGCTCGTGCTTGATCAGAGCAACGGCCATGTTTGCAAACATGGCGCGGCGATGCTCGTGCTTGCGGTTGAGCTTGCGATGGGCGCTACCGTGACGCATGTCGAGACTCCAGGCGACGGACGAGGGGACAGACGAAGGATGGCTGTATTCCGCCGTCCGTCGCCAGTCCTCCGCGCGCGGCTAGTAATGATCCTCGAAGCGCTTGGCCAATTCGTCGATATTATCGGGCGGCCAACCCGGCACCTCCATGCCGAGATGGAGACCCATCTGAGCCAGCACTTCCTTGATCTCGTTGAGCGATTTTCGCCCGAAATTTGGCGTGCGCAGCATCTCGGCTTCGCTCTTCTGAACCAGATCGCCGATGTAGACGATGTTGTCGTTCTTGAGGCAGTTGGCTGACCGCACGGACAGCTCGAGCTCGTCGACTTTCTTGAGGAATGCCGGATTGAACGCGAGGTCGGGGATGGCTTCCGCC